>Ga0123352_10020694_pt1 | contig 10489 bp, 12 predicted proteins | sample TergutLab28metaG_FD_89700 | JGI IMG/M metagenome (GOLD analysis project Ga0123352, IMG submission 89700) | Labiotermes labralis P1 segment gut microbial communities from Petit-Saut dam, French Guiana - Lab288 P1 | ecosystem: Host-associated > Arthropoda: Insects > Digestive system > Gut ... | reverse complement strand
TGTACTCAAGGATTTTAAGCCACAGACATGACATCCCCTTCTAACGGATCGCGCCCCTTGATCAAAGGGAAGGGTGTTGAGCTGACACACCGAATTTAAGCCCTGGATTGTGTTGGATATTTGGGGTGTCCTTTAGAGTCGAAGGCTTATAAGTACCATTCGCGACTTGAAATTTGGGTAAAAGCAAGATTTTTGCACTGAAGGACTTGACTTAAAACGTCAGTAGTCCTAAGATAGATACAACAAATTATTCATATGTGTACTTTTGTTTTGAGACCACCTGGCAGGGTGGTCTTTTGCTTTATCCCAAAAGTTTTGCTAGAGGTGCTTGCTCTAGACTAAAACTCCTTTTCTCGTCTTATCTGGCATGACTATCATGAAGGTAGAAAATTCTACCTAATGAACCTTGTCTATTATATTGCTTTTTGTGATTGGTGGGGTAGGGTGCCCTGTGCCAATCAATGAGATCAATCGCTAAAAAGAATTCAGATTGGCACAAATGGCATATGTTTTAGCGATATATCTCATGAGAGCTAAACTACCACATTGTTATGCAGTTTTGCAAGCATGAGCAGGCTTTTTTGAAATAAAAGCCCATGACTTCATATCGCTACAACTTGATATAATTATACCATGATATAAAGAAATAAAATCTAGGATGCGCTAACGAGACGCATTTTTTGTGTCTTCGCCTTTGCAGATTTAAGGGGTTGATCGTAGTTGTATAGACGAGGGGTTGTGCTATAATCACTTTTATTTTTATAATAAATAACGGAAGTGATAGATACATCTACTTTAGAGAGGTAAAGAAATTGGGCGGCAAATCTTGTCTCCATAAAAAAGTTGAGCTTGCAAGCATGCTTACTTTTGGAGGAGAAGAAATCCTAATAGCATCAAATGATTCTGAAGTATACATACTTGATGCAAATAATGCCGAAAATCTTCTTGGGCTCTCAGGAATAAAGCAAAACTGGCCACTGACTGAAGTAGCTCAAGAAACAGATTCTAACTTCGCTATTTTGCTAATGCAGCAAAAGCACCTACATAAGGAGCAGACATTATGAGTAAGTCACTTGCTGGATTTTCAAAAGTATCTTCAACTGGAAAACTCACACTTCCCAAAAGAACCTATCAAGCACTCAGTAAGAATATGCCTAACATGATTATCTTCACTCAAAGTAGAGAAGGCAAAGTCATGTTAAGGAGCGGATGTGACGTATTACAAAAAATAGGAAATGATTTTGAGTGGCCTGAAAAGGGCGAGAGAAAAGCAGACCTAATTACTGCCTTAGAAGAAGTACTATCAGAAAAAGTCTTAGGCTATAGCAAAACAACCATGACAACAATTAAGTCTAGCGTAGCTCAAGTGAGATACCCAACACAGATTACCGTTGCATTAGATATTGAACCTGGAGAACAGGTGGCATATCTTCAAAATGCCAAAGGGGAGATAGTCTTAGAGTCAATGTGCAACATCATTGAAGATGCTCTGAAGTATCGCGCACTTGAGCTAGATAATGACTCAAGCATGACAAGAATATAGATAGTAGGAGAGTAAGTATTATGAGTGAGAAATATTATTTTGGGAAAGAGACTGCCGCACAGGACTACCCTGCTCTTGGTCGCATAGAACAGCTTCTTTATAAGATTGAAGGGACACCAAGTACCTTTGATAGTGCTAATGACTTTATATACAGTGGACTTGATATACAAGATCCCGATGAAGAAATTCTGGTAGAGCTGTTACAGGGAGGCATTTTAGATAGTGCTGCTTTCGGAGCATTTTATCCAAATCGCGCCTTCATTGTTTTGACTCGCTATGAGCTAGGATTGGAGACTGGACTTAATGAAGTCCAGCTAGAAGACGTTAAGCAAAAATGGGCCAACGAAGGACCCGAAGTTGCAAACGCAGCCACCGCTGAACATTATTTTAGAAATACCGATCAATATGAAGAAGCACAGGCAGCTCACAGTAAAGCAGTTGAGCTGCTGAGTGGGGACGCGCTTGAAGAATATAAGGATTTTCAAGAGGATATATTTAGATCTAGAAAAGAAAGACAGCCAGAGTCAGAGCCTTCCAATCTCGTACCAGATTCTAAAGTTGTTCCAATGCCTAATCCTGAAATTATTGATTGGGCACATATTATAGCCGCACAAAAAGCAGGGACGTATGGTCGTGATCCTATTTTTGAAATTACTAATGACATGGCATCTGAAGTATGGAATCAGCTACCTAGTGGCAAATATCCTTACGAAGGAAAGTATTTTTATATAAACACAGAAAGCCACGCCTTTCCAGTACATATTTGTATTGCTAATGAAGAAGGGCAAGCTTACACTGAGAGTTTTTACAGTAAAGAGATAGGCTTGAAATATCTTCAAGGAAACTATGAAAGCTTGGTTGGTCTTTTTAAAGAAGATGCTGAATGGAAAAAGTCTTATATGGATAACCACGGACTTGCTTCAGATAAACCCCTGTCTCTAGCGTCTGTATCTCAAGAGGCGAAAGAAGCCAGTGTGGATTTTGCAGACGATTCATTAAGACCAAATAAAACCCAACCATCCCTTTAATAAGGGAGAAAAAGGAGTAAAGAATTATGCTTAAAGTTATTTCAGAAGGACTTGAAAGTTTTGATCCTTATTCTGGTTCTGGTAACGCAGAAGATACTTTCAGTAAAGTCAAGGAAGCTAACAAGCTGCAAGAGCTTGAAGAAGCACTAGAGGCTCGTTACCCAAATGGTATAACAAAAAATGCCCTTAATAAACTTCTATCAGATACTCCAGAAGAAATTTTTGGATGGGTAGATGTTATTGATTTTCAAGGAAAATCAGGGGATAAATTTTTAGCAGAGGTTGTTGAGAGTGCTTATGAGTCTCTTGAAGATTATATTAAAACAATCACAGATGATGAGATCCATGAAGAAATAGATAATGCTTGGGACTCTAAGCTGAGAGACAGGGTAATCGTTGGAGAAAATATAGAAATGGGTAAGCTGGAGGCAGTATGGGATGTAAAAGATGAACTTGAGCGCGCTCCTAATGTAAAGCTTGCTTATTCCGGCATGAAGGTTGAGCCAGAGCTTGCTGAATATGGATATTATTATTCAGGCATGGTTCAAGTTAGCTATGAAGATGTTCTTGCTTTAGTTGAAGGGGATATTGGCCCAGAAGTTTATGCTCTCTACAGTGACAACAGCGATTCCTGTATAAGGTCTGCTACTCCTGGCGCGATCAAGGAGTATCATGAGCAAGGACAACTATTCGGAGTACAAAAAGCAGATCTTAATGGAAGATCAGTACAAGAGCTCCTTACAGAGATCCGCTCTGCTTCTTCGCTTGCTGAAGTAGGAGCAGAAGCTAAGGACGCTGCTCGTGAACTCACAGCAGACATTCCTCTGTCTGATAGAGGAGGACAAGCGCTATGAGTGAGTTTAAAAAGCTGTCTAAAAATAGCGCAGAACGAATTCTTGAGTATGTTTATGAAACACCAGACATGACATTGGACCGAGCTATTAGTAATGAAGCTGAAGAACTAAAAGGCCATTTAGGAAGCGCTGACAAATTTAAAAATGCTATTCAAGGCTTTGTTATAACAGCCTTACAAAAAAATTATCCTCACCCAGATATTTCTAATGCTATTGACTGGGATGAAGTTACTCGCGTCATTGACAGGCGACTTGTAGAGGAGCTGAGTTGGGTAGATCAAACTTCAAATATAACAATTGACCAGGAAATCTATGACGATATAACTCCAGGAGATAAAGTTTATGTCTCAGGAAACACCCAAGAGGGGTGGTTTATTGTTAAAGATTTGGATGACGTGTATGTGCTCCTCGATGGTTTTGATATGTCTCATCAAGTTTGGCCTGGTTTAGATGACCCAGAAGCTCTAGGAGCTTGGTTTGGTTTTGAGCAACTAGAGGACAGCGAGATTATTAAGTATGACGAACATACCGCCTCAGAAGACCAGAAAACCATTAGAGGTGCTTGGCTTGATTCCTTTCCTAATACTGCAGACAATCAAATTACTGCCCCTGTCTATTCTGTAGATATAAAGTGGCCAGAGGAGCAAAAACTAGAGACAGTACTTATTACTAAGTGCAACCCAGACGATCTTTTAGATTTCGACACTCGTCTTCCAGGAAGCTTGACTGATGACGATATTTTCTTCTATGGACTTGATTACACAGAAATTATTAAAACTATGCAAGAGGGCGGTGATATAAGCGGTGATGGCTGGACAATAGAGCGCTATAACGGTCCTATTAATCCAGGAACAGGTTATCTTGTCGAATGTCCTATTTTTAAAGATAATCCTCTTCTTGCTAATGAAGAGTGGCAAAAGTGTTTTTTAGGGAACCCAGGTCAAAAGCAAGAACCATTTCCTGATGGTGGCATAAGTCTTGAAATTAATGGTACTAAATACGAGATCTTACTTGAAGTCTATCCTAACGAAATTGATGGTAGCTCATTTCATCTGTATAGCCCAGAGCAAGGCATTGATACAAATGAATGGTTTGACACAGCAGGTCAGGTAGAGCGATTCTTTGCTGATCCAAGAAACTTTCTAGACCATCAAGTTGACCCTTTCGTCATCATCAAATCACATGACAGTATGAATCTCAGTCCCACTACTGTAGGAGTTGTGCATAGTGAAGGTACTGCACCTACATTAGAAGCTGAAATTAGCAGTGCTGTAGAAAACAGCAAAGCTTATAACGCTGATGTTGCTGAATCAGAACAAGATCATAACAAGAATCAGATTGAATTGGAGGGGAGATAGATGAACACACTTAACGAGATGATAAACGATATAGAGTATGAAGTGGGACTTACGCCTAACCAAGCTGATTTCATTGTGGATATCTTGCAGAAATACTCAAATGGTATGAACATAGGGGAGATTCCAAGTGAATATCTTGCTTGGCAGTTTGAAGCACTAGACAAAGTTTCTACTTTAGTTGATGTGATTGCAACTGGAAATATAGTGACAAAAGCACAAACCATCAACAAAATGCTTAGTGTTGATGTGCTCTCTCAAGCTCTTTACGAGCGCGATGATGTTTACAGTGAAACATGGGACAAAGAGGCCCTTGAAAACTGTATAGGTGAAGACCTCTCTGATGAACAAGTAGCTTTTCTTGTTGATAAGATGAATAAGCGAGACAGTGCTGGTGCTGCCGAAGATATTCAAGCCGCTTATAGCGATTATGAGAATGAACCTGATTTTATTGCGTTAAAAGAGCAATATTGCGTAACTACACTTATTGACTCCGATGGACACATAAGGTGTCGTCCATCTGTAGAGCATGATGTGGCAGACAGTGAGGCTGTTTATATTGATCGTTTTGACACTTTAGATGAAGCAAATGCTTTTATTAAAGAGTGCGAGGAGAACGAAGCAGGTGCTTATTGCTATTACCGGCCTGGACAAGAACCAGCCAAAGTGCCTCTATCCAAAGATGCAGCTTCTCTTGCTGAGGTAGGTAAAGAAGCAAAGGAAGCCTCTGAAGTACTCGCTGGTAACAATAGGGGAGTTACTGCTCCCTCTCAAGAAATAGGAGGATAAGGCCATGACAACTAAAGATCAGCAAAGGCTAATAGACATGCTTCATGATGGAACATATGAGATTCTTGCTACCTATGATGGGCTAGATCGCCTGTCATGGGGAAATCAAAGTAAGCTTCCTGACTTGGATAGAGCTCCCTACGCTCAAACACTTGATGGGTTTGCTGGATATAAGAAGTACCAACTTAACGCCGACTCTGGGTCTGAGGTGCTTATCTACGGCCTCAGCAAAGAGCATATGCAGGCAGTTCTTAATGCAGTCCATGAAGTTGGTAATCCTAATCTGAGCTATCTAGAAGCTTATGAGCCTGTATATTTAAAGGCTCTAGACAAAGCAGGTGAGTCAGAACGAATGCCGAGGTATCTTACTGCGTGCTTTAAAGAACTGTCAGAAGCAGAGCCGGTCAGGCAAAAGTTTAAACAACTCACTAAATGGGTTAAAGAGTACGTAGAAGAATTTAACGTACTTAACCCTTCTGAAAAGCATAAATTAATGGTTTTAGAAGGGGATAAGGCAGATAGCTGGACTGGAGCAGATCTTGCTGTAGTATCTGACTGGGATAGAGAAGACACGTTTGCTGTCTGGAAAGATTCAGGCTGTGATTATGATGAGCTTTCTAGCTCACCACAAGCATGCCGTGCAAAACTCAATGACTTTACTTCTAAAGCACTATCAGGAATAAACCTTCCAACAATAACTCCTAAAGCCCCTTATAGCAATATGGATTACAAACTTGCCCAATCACATGGCTTAGATTTAGACAATTATAGTGACTATGAGAGGTTTTACGGGCTAGGTGAACAAGCAGACCCCACTACACCATCACTTGCCGAAGCGGGGAGAGAGGCAAGGCAAGCATCACAGGCTCTTACAGACGATACTTCAACACCATCTCCTCTAAAGGAAGGACAGGAACTATGAGTCAACTAACACTAGCAGGAAAAGATCGTTGTGGAAGGGAGAGCACAATGAAGCTGCGCAAGAAATTATTAGGCGTATTGAGTCAGGGGAGAGACCTGTATCTTCAAAGCAGCACTCTTTAGGCACTGTAAGTGCAAAAGATCTTGTAGATGCTGGAATAGACTTCAAAGGGATTCATCCTAATGATGTGGTTGAACGAGCAGTTAAAGACTTCACAGAGTTGTCTTTTACTGACAAAGATATATCTAGTTGGTTTGAAGCAACAGCAGAAGCTATGCAGGCTGAGCAAGGTACCAAAGAAAGTCCATCGCTAACCGAAGCAAGTAAAGATGCCGTCATTGCATCACAAGAACTAGCAACAGAAGACAATACACCTTCTACAACTATAGATAGATAATAATAACCCTTGAAAGGAAGTGGCTAATATGCCGGATTTTGGTGACGATTTTGGAATGAATATTGAAAGCACAATGCGATCAGCTTTACAGCAGTACTGGATGAGGATGATTTATAAGGCACAAAGTGCTCAAGGAACAGGTGGTCAGAGCCCCTTCAAGTCCAAGGAAGAATTCGACCCTCAAACAGGAAGTGAAGTATATGCTCCAGGTGGGGAAGTAAAGGGTTCTGAACTTGGAGACGAAATATTTATAGACGGATTTGAGTCTGTAGAAATGAGGGATGAAGCGCTTAAGGAGCTGCAGAATAAAGGAATTATGTGCGCTCCAGTTACTAATACTGCTGGTGAAGTAGGTATCAAGTTCTCTGAAAGAGATATTGGGGCCGTTACAAAGATCGCAGATAATTACATTGAAGATGTTAATAAAGAGCGCGTAGAGCAAGGTCTAGAGCCTCGTACATTTGAAGCCATTAAAGCAGAATACGAGCTTGATAATGCCTTTCATGGTGCAACTCAAGATGCCTCCTACAAAAGCGAGGCAGCTCAAAAGATTGAGGCAGAACAAACTTCTTGGAAAGAAGATCTACATAGCCGCGTACAAAAGGCTTATGAGATGGACCCCAATGCTACAGAGTCTGCCTTTATCAAAAACTGCTCTAAGCAAGGTGTGACAGTTGATTATTCAAGGGATGGGAAAGACTTCCTCTTTAAACACCCTGATGGTGGAGGAAAGAAAGTGCTAGGTAAAAACCTAGATAAAGATAGCAAGAATTTCACACTTGATAACTTTAAAGACAGACCAGTATCTTTTGAAGAAGAAACCAAAGATGTAAAAGAAGCAAGCAAAGGCATGGCTGCTGATCAAACAATAGCAGATCCGGCAAAGGATATGGTTCAGAAGCCAGCACTGAGCAGATAGGGGAACGCTAGATGAATACAAATACTCAAATCAAAGATATGGCTTTTTTCATCTGGAAGCTGCAACATGCTCTGCAAGATAAGCTTGGTCATGTAGGAGAGATAGTAAATTACGACAATACATCTTTTCTTTATGATATAGATCCTGATAATCCTTCAGTAAGCATTGAGGTTAGTAAAGATGTTGTTCAAAATTTGCATGAAAAGTATCTTGACCTTAGAGAAGCCATTGATTATCGTATGGCTCGCTATGAGCTTGATGATATGGATGACGCTGAGCTTCTTTCTAACACATTCCCTTATTATACTCAGGTAAAAGATGAACAGTTTAGTCTCATTGATTTTAAGAATTATGCTGCCACAGTCTTATTATCTCCCATACTTACAGAAACTGAGTTTACGATAAACAATCCCGACCAGCACAGGCAAGGTTATGAACCTTACGGGGGAGTCGAAGAATTGAAAGGTGCAGTTTTGTTTGATGCAGAAGAAGGCGTCTGGGCTTTTACAGAAACAAATCAACGGGGAGAAGGGGATTTTACCGTTGATATGGAGTATCCAGGTATTGATTTTGAGAATGTAGAGTCTGAGGTAATTAGCGCAATCTCCAGTTTTTATGATGTAGACGAAAAAACCATTAGACTAGATGAGCCTGAAATATCAGTTGAGGTTATTGGGAAAGATGCTCAAGAAGCCGCAAATGCGCTTTCTGATGAGCTACGAATTACTAGCAAAGTTCAAGGAGGACCAGAACTATGAGCGGGTATGATGGATATTCAATGAGTAATAGGGCTCGTGCTGCTTATGAGGATGGAGAAAGGCCTATAAGCAAATGGACAAAATCCGATATTCTCGAAGGCATCAGGGAGTTTTTAGATGATAAAAATATTTTAGAAGATATTGCCAAATATCCCAAGGATTTTTTGAAACGCTATTTTCTAGAACAGACATCATGGCATCATACGAGCAAGCTCTATAGGGAAACAGATTTCTACTCTATTAATGAAGACTATGTACAACAAGTTGAATCTGGAGAAGTTGTTCTTGAAGAACACTTTTCTTATTATAAAGAAACGAGATCCAGAGAGACGGCTGTAGAAAAAGCTCGTCAGCTACATAAAGAGGGAAATGCAGAATATATTATATGCAAAATCCCTTGTGAGGTTGATGGTGATGCTTTTTGTGGTGCAGTGAATGTAGACGGATGGTGTGTCTCAATGAATGCATTAATGGGCAGCAATTACGAAGCATGGCCAGAAAATAAATATGATAGTAAGCCCTGTGATCGCTCTATATTTATTCAAAATTATCGCAATGGTGCAGGACATGAACTTTTCACTGAAAAAACAACCTCATTAGATATAGCATGTAAAGAAGCTAAGGAAGCCAGTAAACTTATGGCTCAAAATTCACCCGATGAACAATTGACGGAAATATTTGCTGAAAAAGGAGTAACAATTGAAGGGATGGGCTTATAATGTTTATCACCTTAGAAGGAATAAAAGGAGCAGGCAAGTCCCTGCAGGCTAATTTACTCTGGGTAAAGCTCACAGAACAATTCCCTGACCGTGAGATACTTTACTTTAAAGAGCCCAAAGGAACTGCTTTAGGTGAGCATGTAGAAGCTGCTAGAAAAGATCCAAGGGTTAAGTTAAGTGTCACAAGTGATCTTCTTATCACAGCAGCTGCAAGAACAGCTCTCATAGAAGAAAAAATACTTCCAGCACTCAATAGGGGAGCTATTGTTATTTGCGATAAGTTCTTAGATTCAGTTATAGCTTATTATCAGTACGGCATGAATCAAGATTCAACATTAATTAACGCTGTAACCAAATCAGGAGCATTACCACACACCACAACACCAAACACAACCTTCCTTCTAAAGATAGATCCAGAAGTAGCACACGCAAGACTACAGCGTCACAGAAGCACTGGTGCTTATGGTGATATACCTACTACTGATCTGCTAAGGAAGGTTCATACGGGGTTTGATCGCATTATCACCGAAAATAACTCTGATAGATTTATCATCATTGATGCTGAAGACAACGTGGAAAATATCAGTGAGATTATCTTTGAGCAAACACTCCAAAGACTATCAAAAGCAGAAGGTATGGATTTAAACAAAGAGTGTAGAGAGGCAAAAATGGGCTCGGAAGAGCTAAATGCGATTATGCAGGCTGAGAGAGAAGCTAAGGAAGCCTAGGTATTGCGCTGGAGCATCGTAAGAGATGGAATTTGACAATACCTAGGCTTGAAATAAATATAGCACGATTGTTTGGTAATTGCACAAATAGACTCGACATAAATTGAGTAAAGATGGTATAATCTGTGACAGGCATTTCGCTGGGACCCTAGTTGTTCGAATTATTTTGGAGAAATAGCACGAAAGTAGATAGGGTCCCAGCATGCAATAAATTATAGCACTTTGGCTATTTATTACCAAACTTTTTTAACGTCTAATTTTTTTTTTGTTTCCCTGCCTTTCTTAGTACTTGAATGTTTTTCTGCTTGGTATAATTATACCATGATACCATTATATCATCAATCGCATGTCATCCCCCCCCCACCAAACACCCAAACCAACACAGGTCTTATCGCTTACGAAAGCGCGATTAAGTACCAGATCCCTCTACCCACCTACATATGGTGGGGTAGGCGAGGAATCACTTAATCGCTTTAG
>Ga0123352_10020691_pt1 | contig 10489 bp, 9 predicted proteins | sample TergutLab28metaG_FD_89700 | JGI IMG/M metagenome (GOLD analysis project Ga0123352, IMG submission 89700) | Labiotermes labralis P1 segment gut microbial communities from Petit-Saut dam, French Guiana - Lab288 P1 | ecosystem: Host-associated > Arthropoda: Insects > Digestive system > Gut ... | reverse complement strand
TGGGTAGAGGTATAGCTCTACTCTTCCATGACCGCGGCACTAGAAGGGGGTGAGTGGTCAGCAGCACGCCCCGGACGCACTTTACCCCCGTGAAAGACCTGGTACCCATTGTGCAGGAGGCTGGGTGAGCCCCAGGGCCGGTCTGAACGGCGGAAAATCTCGTTCCCACCGTGATTCGATCCCGGACCGTCCAGTCCGTAGTCACTCGCTATAGCGACTGAGCTACCGGGCCCACATGTACACTGTATAAGTCCAGTAATATTATTAATAATAAACATTTTGTCGTGGACCCATTAACTGTTATAGTGTGCCATATTTGTGTATTGACAAGCGGCGGGTGTATTTTGATCATCTTAACATTTGAATATTTTTATGTATATGAGAACAACACAGTTGGCCAAGGTGGGCCGAAACATGTTGCAGAGATAACTGACGAAGATGGGTATCTTAACTACAAGGTAGCGTTCCATTACCAATATCGTACATTGCCTCAGATATATTCCTCAGCTTCTTGTTCCATTACATATCTTCCGTGACGCAAGAGCCGAACTGGGGTCCGGGCGGCCTATTGTTAAGGCTTCTACATCACACACGCACACACACACACAAAACCCGAATCCCCTGAACGAATAGTCAGCTCGTCGCAGAGACCGCCACCTACGCGACACACAACAAACACAAGAGACTGTAACATCCAAGCCCTCAGCGGGTTTCGAACCCGCAATCCCAGCAATCAAGCGGCTTCAACCTAAGCTTGAGACCGCACGACCACCAGCATCGGCTCCTTTTTCCTTTACATTAACATTATATTTCTTGATTCCAGGACAAGAGGGAAGCCAACCTGAGAGCCGTTGGCGAACTGCGCAGACGGATTGCTGATACCGTAGGGCAAGGTAAGAAAGAGCAGATGACTGGCAAAGGGCTGTGCCAAGGCCGGTGTAAGGGTATCGCAGTGTGGCGGCCGAAGCCTGCTTATGTTCTAAAATTTGTGTCCGACACATTCGGTGTGTGAACTGTTCGGTATTGGCATCACCACTGTCAGGACTTCGCGTTGGTAGGCCTTCGAGCTTGTTTCTGCCTTGGGAACAACACAAACAAACAAACAAAACTTGCATGCTTGAGAGAATTAATGACAGATTGAACTCCGGGAATACCTGCTGTCATTCGGTGCAGAATCTTTTGTCTTACCGGTCGCTGTCTAATGACACGAAGATTGAAATAAACATAAAAATTGTTGTTTTGTATGGGTGTGAAACTTGGTTTGTACCGGGGTGCTGATAAGTCCTTAGCCTGACCAGGAAGGAAACAAGCTTGGAAGCATGTCAGGGACGCGCGCGATTTCAACAACATCGAGACGCGAGCTGTCATTAATTTTTTTTTCCTGCAAGGCAAGGCGCCGAAGGCAATTCACGCAATTCTGACAGAAACATTAGCTTGTTTCCTTCCTGGTCGGGCTAAGGACTTATCAACACACCTGTACGTTAGGGGAAGAACATAGGATGAGGGTGTCGTGTGAGAGAGTCGTTTGGGTCTACGAAGGAGGAAGTGGCAGGAGACTGGAGAAAATTACGTAGTGAGGAGCGTCATTGTTTTTATTTCACACGAAATACTGGTTCATCATATCAAGGAGGATGAGATGGGCGGGGCATGTGGCACGTGCAGAGGTTTCAGAGTAGGGAAACGTAATGAAAGGGAAGACCTAGACGCAGATGGGAGGAGTGCATTGTAAGGGGTCTTAAAGAGTAGTTAAAAGGGGTGTGTGGATTGAATTCCTCTGGCACAGGACAGGGAAATGTGGCGGCTTTTGTGAGCACGGGAATGAACACGCGGGCTTCGTAAAATGCGGGTAATTTATTGGAATAGCTGAGGAACTGTCAGCTTTTTAAGAACTGTGCTCTGTGGAGTTAGTATGTTATTTATTTACTGAGTTTGTCAGTTTGTCAGTCAGTCAGTCAGTCAGTCATTGGACGCAAAAGTGTCTTAAAGCCGACCTTTGTGCTTCGCTTTCATAATCTTCTGTACTAAGCAGGTTAGCTGTGCGATATCCGATTGGATTCATCTGCCCAGATTTGTGAATCGCTCAGAGTCTGTGCAAGTCCTTGCCGGGAAACTGGGTTTTGTCAGTTCCTGTTAGCTGCTGTTGCACTGTGCGATATCTTAACAGCTGTCAATGTAGCCAACTTAAGTGCGGACATTGACACTTTGACGTACAGAGTTTAAGAAACCCTTATGGGTAGAGAGACCATTTGGAAGACTTACGAACACGTGAGTGTAATGTAACAGAGAATTGAAATGACGCAGTATTAGGACTTGACCAAGGCTTTCTTTGCACTTAAAATGACAAGAAATTGTTCGGTGGACGCGTAAATATAATTTCAGCGACGCCCACAACAAGAGTACGGCCTTTCCTACTCCGATTTTGACAAAACTCACAAATGCTCAACTGCATTATGTGCAGAGCTGTTGCACTGACGTTTAACCTTCTGACACCTAAAGTCAACTATAGTTTTCGTACCGCACCGCTAACCTCTAAAGTTGCATTTTATGTATGTATCCAACAAATATAGATACTGAATATTTTAAACATGGCATGTACTCTCCGTTTTTTTTTCATTCAAAATGCAGTTTGTTTCGTAATTCTAACATATTTGGTTCCTGTTTTATTCAAATTTTATGTACAGGGTGTGCTAAAATTTAAAAAAATAATTCCGGCGCCAAAAGGTTAAACAAACCGGACAAAAAAATTATAGACGTTATGGATGGAAATTCATTGACGCCGATAAAAATAAAGTAGAGGACCAGCTAGATACAACAATAACAATTCATTGATCTTCAAATATGCTCAACATGTTTCGGGCAATTCTTTGCCCATCTTCAGAAGCGCAAGACTGTGAATTACAGCATGTGTTATAATGCCCTGTAAAGATGGATATACAATAGATGAGGATCGGTTGGTAGCTTTAAACTGTGTGTTATATAAGGTAAACGAGGTAGCTATAATAATCTAATTGGTGTGAAATGTTTGTTGTTTACAGGGCATTATACCACATGCCGTAATTCACAGTCTTGCGCTCCTGAAGATGGGCAAAGAATTGCCCGAAACATGTTGAGCTAATTTGAAGATCAATGAATTGTTATTGTTGCATCTAGTTGGTCCTCAATTTATGTCGATGATACACGGTCAAACACATATCAAATTCATTGACGGCGGTTTTCATTGCGCTGATTTTCATGAAAATCACAGTCACTCGGTGAATGTTGTTTTGGACATCTTGTGTACCGCATTTAAGCCAATATTCATGTTTTCTCTGAAAAAATTGATAGAAATCTTCGAAAATTAGTCGTAAAGAAGGGGCGGGGCGTAATGAAAACGGAGGGAAAACTGTACGGAAGAAATGAGCAGAGAGAGAGAGAGGAAAGAAGGAATAATCCAAGGCAGGGTGTTTGAAGGAAGTAAAAAAAAAGATACACGGGTTAAAAACAAACAAGAAGAAACGCAGGAAAGAAAATAGCCTGTGTCGATTTTCTCTGGCTGCGCCTCCACGGCGGAAATATCGATATCGAAGAAGTTCAGGTGCACACTATGGGGTTTCGTGGCTGAATATCGATACACCCGGAACTGCCGCAACCGGTTACATGAAATAGGGAAGATGATTTGGGGCAGCACCAGGTGAAGCGCAAGGGATTGAGTTGTGTGATGTATCTTGCGGAAGTAGGGGTTTGATGGAGAGGGGGATAGCGGAGGCTCAGGGCGGTTTTATTGGCGGGTTTTAATGTTAGCGGCAACGAATTTGTGGCTATTGTGTTCCAGAGCGTGTTCATTTAGTTCGGCGGTCACTCCGATTCCAGTTTAACAGCGATACATTTTAGAAGTAGCTAAGTGAACAAGTCGGGTTGTGGTGTGTATGCGTGATAGCGTGATATCCGACCGTTACACGTGATTTCCGGTTCCGGTGTCCGTAATTCTTGCATGTCGTGAACAGATGCTCGCGTGGTGACCTATATCGGCGCTTGGTGCAGTGCCTGGCCACACAGCCTGTCCGGTCCTGCAGCCCCTGCCTAAAATTTAACATCATCGTCGTCGTCATTGTCATCTAGGAAACACGGAGCTGGGCCACCTGTTAACCTGTTCCGGTGTCCCACTTCTAGAAGTCTGTTTAGTGGTCTCACCTGTTTTTTTTTCCTGCCTTCTGGTCTGTAGTTTATCATTATTATCCTCAGTGATCTATTACGAGGCATACCTTTTGTGTGTTGCAACCAAATTTTTTTTTGTGTTCGTGTGTGTTGTCCAACACTGGGTTTGTATTTAAATTCTTTTGCAATCTCTGGGTCTGTTTTATAATATGTCCAAGTGTATTGTGATGTTTTTTTTCATGTATTTCAAATCTGCTGCTGTTATTTTTCTTGCGACTCTCGCTTTTATGGTCCAGTTTTCACTACCGTATAACAGAGGCAGCGGGGCTACTGTATGGTATAGTATTATTCTTGTTTTCTCTGGTCTAAACATATTGTTTGTGACGCCCGTTATTTTCGCTTAGTTATTCAGTTTGATACCAATGCCCGATTATTTTTTTATACGATGGCAAATTTCCTAAGTAGTTAAAGGAATTTACTTGTTCTGTAATTTTGTTTTCTGTTAACAATTTTACATCCTACTGGCTCTCATCCTTTAAATGCCATCAGTTTTGTTTTCTGTGTAGATGTAATTCAGCCGTGTTCTGTAATTGTTTGGTTTAATTTATACGCAGCTTTCTGCAAGTTATCTTCTTTTTTGCATATTATAATTTGGTCGACAGCAAATAACAGTGTTAACAGTTCATCATCATAATACGTTAACAATTGCTGATTTTTTTGGAAAAGTGGAATTCCTTTTATGTCTTCTTTTTGCCATTTAGTTGTTATTTAATCTAAATGTATATTAAACAGTGTAGGCGAGAGTGGGCAATCTTGACGTACATTGTTGTTAATTTCATCCAGTTTTGGTAGTTTGGAGTTAAATTTTATCACTATCTTTTTTGTGTGTGTATGTCCACTATTGCCTTTAATAATGTATCTGGAATATTTCTAGATATTAAAATATCGAATAAAATCTTTGCATATTGTCGAATGCTTTTTCTTAATCGATAAAAAACAAAGCGTTTCCAAATTATATTCCATTCTTTTTCGATTAATAATTTGAGGCAAAATGTTTGGATCTATGTTTAAACATTCCTTTTGGAATCCGTTTTGTTCTTCTGCCATAAACTGTTCTAAGTAACTCTGCAGTTTTACATTAAGGATTTTAGAGTATATCTTATAGCAGCTGTTAAGATACTAATTCCTCTGTAATTTTTAGGATCAGTTCTGTCACCTTTCTTAAATATTGAAATTCCAACAATATTTCTCCTTTCATTTGGAGTAAATTTTTTGTGTATATATTATTTAAAAATTTTAGTAATCTTAGTTTGAAGTCTTCTGGTACGTACTGTGTGTAACTCCGAATTAATATTGTCTTCACCGGGGCTTGTACTGCTTTTAGTTAATTTTGAGGCTTTTCTAATTTGTCTGATGTTACTAAACTATCTGTGTGATTGTAGAAATTCGAGTCAGTTTTTTTTAAATTTATGATTGTTGTGCCTCATAATTTTTCATAGGTTTGAAGAAATATGTTTTCATGTATGTTTTCGTTAATTTTCGCCGTTTTCTCTAGATTCCTTCTTATTTTGTTTTAAAATTTCGTACACTTTAGGCTCAGTCCTGCGTGACTCGTGTTCCAAATTTGTAAGAAATTGTCCCACGAGGCTCTGTATCTTCTTCTCACTTCTCTTTTGGCTAGTGTTGTGTTTCTTTGGTAGTCTGTTTTGTCTTCTAGCTTCTTTGAAGCTAACCGTTTCTTATATGATGTTTTCTTCGCTTCTGTTAATTGTTCTGTGTGGACATCCCATATCTTTAAATATTTTCTTCTGTTTCGTCTCTTCATTTTACCTAAACTTTCGTAGGCTGCCAATTTTAGTGTGATTTGTAAGTTTTCCCATTCTTTCTCAACATCTGTTCCGTTTGTGTTTATATTGTTGAAATGAAGTTTCACTCTTTGTTTGTACAGCCATCTTTTGCTTTCGTTGTTTAAAAGCTTTATTTAACAAAACTCTTCTTGGTTTACTTAAACTTTTTCTTTGCTTTGTTTAGCCGTCAAGGTGGGAAGTTTACTTTTGCACATAATAAACAATGGTCACTAATTCATTGCTTCTGGAAACTCTAAATGTTTTGTATTACCTTTGAAGTTTTCATATTTGTTATAAAACAATCAGTAATTGATTTGTGCCCTCTAGCTTCCCAATAAATTTATGGCTATCTTTATGCTTAAAAATAAGTTCATTATTTCTCCATTATTAAATGTGCCCAAACCTATCAGTATTTTATCGTTGTTATGTAATGCAGCTTCTACTTACGTACCCACTGTGTTAGTTATTTTACTATTTCCCATTCCCCCGTTCATGGCCCCTATCAACATTATGTAACCATTTTTGTTCATTTTATTCATTATGTTCTGTAGTCTTGCATAAAATTCACTTATTCTTCCCTGCCTTATATTGACGCGTGCACTCGTAATCATGTTAAATGTCTCCTGTTTGTTTTTAGTCTTGTTTCTATAATTCTGTCGCTCCAAAATCTATAGTAATCTACGTTATTTAATTTGATATTGATTTATGCACACATATCATTACTCCCGATTGGCCTCTGTTGTATCGGTTAACTCGGTTGTAATTAATCGTATAATTTTAAGTCTCTGTAGTACCTAGCAGTTTCTTTTCTTTTTTCTTTTTTTTTTACTTTCTGTAATTACTGGAATTTTAATATTTTCTTCATCCTTTTCTCCTGGTCCTCTAACGTTCCAGGTTGCATATTTAAATCTAACACCTTTTTCATTTCCGAGTCGACTTTTGAGGATAATCCGTCTGGCTTCTACGTGTGGGATTTGCCAGTAGTTAGAATTTCCCCTGACTGGGTTACGATCCCAGAGCACGTCAAGTCCAGAGGTAAGACTGCTAACTCAAGCCTCTGGACAGGCATGTTTTGTGACGGCATTTCCTCCAATCCTTATGTAACAGTTATACCGCTGTGACTCGGTAGTAACTGCCTCGTTTGTGGGAGGGTAGGAGAGGCTGCAGTATTACGCATTACTACCCCTTATACTTACTTACTTACTCCATGGTGCAGAGTCCTTCTTGAGAAGTTAACTGGTTTGCAGCTAATCAAGAAATTCCTCGCATTTCACGGAACCCGAAGGTTCATTACCGCACTCACAAGCGTCCGCCACCTGTCCCTGTCCTGGGCCGGTCCAATCCAGTCCATATACCCACATCCCACCTCCTGGAGATCCATCCTAATATTATCCACCCATCTACGCCTAGGTCTCCCCAGTGGTCTCTTTCCCTCCGGTTTCCCCAGCAAGACGTACAGTTAAAACCCACACCACCAACGTGCTACTGTTAACTGCCAAGTATTTTCGATACCCTTATACTCATCGAAAACACTTGGCAGTTAACAGTAGCACCTTGGTGGTGTTGGTTTTAACTGTACAGGCCTGTTTAAAGCAATAAAGCTACGTAAAAATATGACGGTTTCAAATGTTAACCCTCGTTTCCACCAATAACGCTTCCCTGGACCCACTGTTGTATGTTATAGCTCCTGAGAGATATTTTAAAATCACAAATTCAACAAATTTCTGCTTTGTTAAACTTTTTTTTTCGGCAAAGACTGAGACTGCACTACCGACTGTATCATTTGCACCTCTCATGGACTTCATTGTGGCTGTCTTGTGGTCCTGTTCTTCAGTACTATCACAGGTTAATATTCTTGCCTCATACGTCCGTGGTCAATCATAAACCGTATATTATTTACATAAATAACATCAGGGGTGTCCAACGTTTTGTGGCGGTGTGTCATAACCATTATTGTGGGCTGTTTTATGGGCGGCACGTGTAAAAATTACAGTAAGTGGTATACCTAAGTATACCTAAGTGGTATACCCAACTTCTTGAATTATTTTGTGGCCTGTAGGTGGCCGTCTCGTGCACGAGACGGCCACCTACAGGTGTGAGATGATACCAGAGGCTGTGTAATGCAATTTTGACCTCCTGATGATGAGCACATTTGCTCGAAACATGCAGAGGCATGAAATAAAACTTATTGTGAAACAAATTTTGTGCATAAAGTTGGTTAAATACTGAGATAAACAGTTAATGTTATGTAGGGAAATAATCGCAGTCTGTTCTGAGATCCGCACAAAACACATATATAGACTTTGCCGGCAGAACGTAGAATTTTTTAATGCTAAACCTACTGGTATATAAAGCACCACTGGTAATTTATAGAGACCATGTGCGCAACATATTACAAACGTCCCATGTCGTTGTGTCCATAAACTGATAGGAGAGGGAGTGTGGTGGCTGGTGCTGTCAGACCTGTTGCGTCGGTAGACGCTGCGGTTGATGTCTTGGACAATAGACTTTTCAGAAACTTAGCTGTCAGACGATTAACGTTTTGCAATCCTCGGTCCCACCTTGTAGTTCGTGTTAATAATAGGGAGCTTTCGCATCGCGCCTGGTTTCACATGACGAACCACGAATTTCACTTTCGCGCGCAGTGTGACAATGAGAGCCAGAGCAGAGAGATAAGGAAGGAGGTGTCGACCGACACTAAATCAATAACGTGGCGCATCAAGTTGTAGTAATGTTTGCATGGGACGCTACTGGGATTTACACCCTTACATATCAAAGAGAGCATACCTCGGCGTTACGAATCGCGTAGGCTCTTCTTGATGTGTATAGCACAGTCCGAGTAGGCATACACTAGTCTGACATGTTTCCTGTTAGGAATGGTTTGAAACAAGGGGATGCTCTGTCGCCATTGCTTTTCAACTCTGCTGTAGTGCATGTCATTAGGAGGGTTCACGTAAACCAGGGTGGCTTGAAATGAAGTGGTACACATCAGCTTCTGGTTTATGCTGATGATGTTAATATATTGGGAGGAAGAGTACGTACTATAAAGGAAAACGCAGAAGCTATGGTAGTGGCTAGTGAGGAGATTGGACGAAGCCACGGTATAAAGACTGGCAATAGATACTTTGAAATGGGAGAAGATAGAATTCGGGGAATGCTTGCTATTGTTCGGTGCAGAATCCTTTGTCTTCCAATTAGCTATCCAAAAATTTAAAGATTAAGATATTTAGAACTATAAATTTGCCCGTTGTTTTGTATGGGTGTGAAACTTTGTCGCTTACATTAAGGGAGGAACGTAGGCTGAGGGTGTCTGAGAATAGGATGTTGACGAGAATATTTGGGCCTACGAGGGACGAGGTGACAAGGGAGTGGAGAAAACTACATAGTGAGGAGCTTTATGATCTGTACTCCTCACCCAATATTGTTCGGGTGATAAATTTGAGAAGAATGAGATGGGCGGGGGTTGTAGCGCACATGGTGAGAGGAGAGGCGTCTACAGGGTTTAGGTGGGAAACCTGAGGGAAGGAGGCCACTTGGGAGACCCAGGTGTAGGCGGGAGGATAATATTAAGATGGATCTTCAGGAAGTGGGATGTGGGGTGTGTGGACTGGATCGAGCTGGCTCAGGATAGGGACAGTTGGCGGGCACTTGTGACTGCGATAGTGAACCTTCGAGTTCCATAAAATGCGGCAAATTTCTTGACTAGCTGCAAACCAGTTAGCTTTTCAAGAAGGTCTCTGCACCATGGAGTAAGTAAGCAAGTAAATAGACGCATCTTGTTCGGAGCTGTGTGAAGGCACTGGAGGCTGTTGAGATTCTGCCTGCACGGTTCTTCAGGTCTGGATATTTTTATCTCTCGTCACATAACACCACGACAGTTGAGTCCCATACAGAAAGGACGAAAATGATGATGAGGTCACGAAAAGAAGTCCGATGTATCAACCGCCTCAGCTACTCTCCTTCCTCTCCTTCCTTCTCCATCACTGCCAAATCTCTAAACAGTGAGTTCGCACGAATGCTGCTAATGAGTACCTTTGATAGTGACAAGCGCTTTGGGCTGGTTTATGTACGCCGGAATGGGGGGGGGGGGCCCAAAGGAAAATAGAAAGAATGCAGAAGTGGGAAGGCTGTGGAGTCGTCATTACCATCATCCATGGGACTTCTTTCCGTGGCCTTATTGTAGAAGAGGACTAGAAGATAAACGAGGAGAATGCGCGGAATGATACAGGAAGAGAAGAAATGAAGAGGAGAAAGAGTAAATAAATGTTTGTTTATTTTGAAGATACGACAGTTCTGGGAAGTACCGACGTCTTGAAGGACCACGGTGTCTTCATCTGCAGCGTACAGCAGTCGCAGAAGCGTAGCTGCGACGATGCCACGAAGCGTCGGTTGCTACCAGTCGACACGGTGTCACTAATAACAAGACTTGAATCGTTATAAACATTGGTGTCAGAACATCGAGTCTTGTTTTTTTTTTTTTTTTTTTTTTTGGGGGGGGGGGGGGGGGG
>Ga0123352_10020690_pt1 | contig 10489 bp, 4 predicted proteins | sample TergutLab28metaG_FD_89700 | JGI IMG/M metagenome (GOLD analysis project Ga0123352, IMG submission 89700) | Labiotermes labralis P1 segment gut microbial communities from Petit-Saut dam, French Guiana - Lab288 P1 | ecosystem: Host-associated > Arthropoda: Insects > Digestive system > Gut ... | reverse complement strand
GTGATGATGTGAACGGTATGGTGTGATTATGTGAACATTATGGTGTGATGTTGTGAACAGCATGGTGTAATGATGTGAATTGTATGGCATGCTGATGTGAACATTATGGTGTGATGTTGTGAACAGCATGGTGTAATGATGTGAATAGTATGGCATGCTGATGTGAACATTATGGTGTGATGATGTGAACAAAACTCATCTGGTAGAAAATGAAGGCCAGCCGCGTGTTCTTGGGGTTCCGTAGAAAGAGAAGCAATTCGTCACAGGCTGAGAGACTATCAGCGTGTCAAACAGTCATTGCAGTCAATCAATTAGTCCTTCAGACCTAACAGAGGATCAGCACAGCGAGAAACCAGCCCCGAGAGATTTGTAACGAGGATTGCCCAGAAAATAAAGTGTCGAATGACTCTCAGGTTTTCAGGAAGATGTACCTGCGGTTCGCAATTAATTCTGTACTGAGTGTAGGGACATTTTGGAACCACGTAAACTGTACGGTTCCAAAAGCGACGTTAAATAAGCAAAAGGAGACTGAAATTTAAAAAAATTGTGGGATTCATTGAACCTTTGACACCTCAATATTGATAATTGATACAAGTTTTAAAAATTCTACTTTCTAGTGTGAACGTACGGAATGCTGTTACATCGTCTTCTCTCACTCTGTCCAAACTGATATGACATTAAGAATTGTTTTTAAAAATGACAATTCTTATTAGCGTGTAGGACTGTACGTACTTCTTTTATTGACAGTAGGAATAACAGTACCACTGTCGTATTGGCATGGCTCAGTAACACGTTATTTTAACACTAATGTGTTCTGGTGCAGCTGGTACAAAATGGAGAGACGATTGGATTTCAAAGTTAAAATTAGATTTGTTAAACCAGTGTAACTGCCGCCACCAGTAATGCGGCACAGCTTTGTTTCCATTCGACAAATAATATTTATCCCAGCGTAGGAATTATGTATAACATTCGTTTCTGCGCAGTGCGTTGTAGGATAATTACCGGGAGGAAGCTGACCTGCATATAAGGTACAACGAATGTATTGTGTGTTTTGGCTACGTTATTAACCTTTTGGCACCGGAATTATTTTTTAAATTTTAGCACACCCTGTATATAAAATGTGAATAATACAGGAACCAAATACGTTAGAATTATGAAACAAACTGCATTTTGAAGAGAAAAAAAAGGAGATTATACACCATATTTAAAATATTCAGTACCTTTATTTGTTGAATAAATATATAAAATTCAACTTTGGAGGTTAGCAGTGCGGTACGTCAACTATAGTTGACATTAGGCGTTTAAAGGTTAAGATGGTGTGACAAGATACAGCGCAAAACATAGACATCCACTTATTTGGTCTGTGCTCCTAACAAATGAGCTACCTGTCAGAGAGGGTAAGAGATTTTAAATAGAAATAGTACAGAGGTGATATCACTGACGACAAAAACAACTTCTCACGTCAGTGAGTCCATATTCCATTAATGCAAACTTGGCTGCAAAGCGAAAACAGAGACACGTCACTAGAATTATGCAATGGATACAGGTGTTTTTGACAAGGTGATTCAAGTACGGCGTACGCAATTATCTTGGCAGCAATAAATAATCTTTGGTAAGTTCTTGGGTTAATAACGCCTGGCTTTCAACTGCAGGGCGTATGTTAAACAGACGTGGAGATAAACAGCACCAAAAGATGTGGAATTCGCATGAACAGTTTGAAGCGTTCTATTCAGCTTTCGGATTCGAGAGGCTAAGTGAAAGAGCTGAAATATCCTCAGTCTTCCAGGACCAAGATTTGGCCCGAGTGTCTATAATTTCAGACAAAACCACTAGGCCTACTGCCAGACGAAAACATTTTTGGGTACGGTTTGTAAATATTAATATTTATATGGTTTCAGGTCAAACATCGCGCGGCCAAGGAACACGTCCCATAGAAAGGCCTGGTGTGACGTTATTTTGAAAACTAACCTCACCTTAACTAACCTACTCCTCATGTTCCTCCTCCTCCTCCTCCAACAACAACAACAACAACAACAACAACAACAACAACGACGACGACGACCACCACCACCACCACCACCACCACTACCACCACCACCACCACCACCACCACCACGACAACAACAACAACGACGACGACGACGACGACAACAACGACGACGACGACGACGACAACAACAACAACAACAACAACAACAACAACTACTACTACTACTACTACTACTACTACTACTACTACTACTTATGATTTGTAAATTATCACATAGTGTGACATTGACATCATATCATAGTATTGTAGGTCGGCGAGCCTGTGCGGGATAAAGCAGCCTCATGCGATCCAAACGAAACGTTGAATGCAGATCCGATGGGCGGAACGTGGCATATAACATTGACAAATTCAGTCGGTCCAAAACTCCACGAATGTGTTAAAGAAATCAGTCAGTCAAAAATAGCCTTACCCGCTACTGAATTCTCTTCCAACTGCGTGGTAAGATGGCTGTGTTCATTTCGCCGAATGTGGTAGAAATGGATTCGTCATTGTTAGTGATGTCAAGATGACAGTGGCTGAACCACAAACTTCGGGTTTCTTTCAACACTTCACTTGTGAGCAAGAAAGTTTATATTGTGCTTGTTTATAAGAATGGTGATACTCGTCATTCTGACCGAAAAGTCTGAGATGAAACATTCTGTGTGCCTAATTCCGCAGATTCTGTGGCTGTGGCACAATTCTCACCAGGAGCTAGCATTTAACTCTTGATATTTCTGCGGTGCGAAGAGCGAAACTAAACTTATTTAGCAGATAATAGGACAAGCACGGCGCAGCATCACAAATGTTCTTCATCCGAATTCGGTAGTAATGCACACGCGGTGTCCACTAAAATTTGAATGAAAAGTGACAGCCCTCGTTTCTGCGTGATATAACCCCCAAATTTAATTTCTCTTTCCTAGCCAGTTTAGCGGCCGCGATACATGTTATAGCCCTTTGACATGCAAAGATACAAAAAAGAGTTTATAGCTTAGCAAACTTTCAGAAACGCACTTACATGCTGCATGAAGCTGTCTTTGTTTAGGCTACAGAAGGGCGAAACTTGAGTTTCAGAAAAGCACATTTATATTGAATATTTTTACGCATATCAAAGAGCCAAAGTAGCCTAAAATTCATTATTATTTTTTTTTATTGACATAATCCTTCCGGCCGCTCTATGACCCTGGGGTTGACTTAGCCTCTAACATGAATGAGTACCAGGAACATTTCCTGGGGTGGGGAGTAAAGGCGACCGGTGCGTACCTTACCACTTCAATGCGCGGATTGTCTTGAAATCTGGAAGCCTCGACCTCCTGGAACCCTCTGGGTCTGTTCAGGTCTATAATTGGATTCCTTTACATTTTACCTTTATTATTATTATTATTATTATTACTACTAACACTACTACTACTACTACTAACTGCAATTGAGTTGCCACTCGGTGGCAATAAACCTTACACTAGTACAGACAAATGCCTTAGAGAAACACTTTTAAATATTTGATCTTCTGTCATATCTTAAAATAACCAGTTAAGTCCAAAACGTGTCAATAAGCAACTTTAAGAAGAAAACACGTTTACATTCTACACACTAAATCCAAAGCACGAGTAGTCTGAAAACGAATACACTCGTAATAAATTTCGACGTAACGCATTCCTAGACATAAGGCTAGTGGAGCGTTTACAAAATTAAAAATTTAGTTCCATGTTCCAAAAAGAAACAAACGCGCCGAGCAGCACAAAACTCGCTGTGATTTGAGAAACACAGAGAATAACAATTTAACCTGACGTTTAGTCAGGTTCCATAAATAAAATATTATATTGTATATTGTATATTTATATTGTGTGGGCCGAGTAGCTCAGTCAGTACGGCGACTGACCACAGGCTGGACGGTCGGAGATCGAATTCCGGTGGGGACGAGATTTTCCGCCCGTCCAGACCGGCCCTGGGGCCCACCCAGCCTCCTGTAAAATGGGTACTGGGTCTTTCCCGGGAGTAAAGTGCGGCCGGGGCGTGCTGCTGACCACTCACCCCTTTCTAGTGCCTCGGTCATGGAAGAGTAGAGCTATACCTCTACCCACCCTCTGGGCCACGCCGGGCCTGTAACGGGATCACTTAACCTTCATATTGTGTATTGCATATTTCTTCACATGTCGAAACACAGCATAAATCAGCCAGAAATTCAACAAACTTAAAAAAAAAAAAATTGTATTCTCGCGTTTCCCTTGTGCTACAACATATCACCATTTAATGCGAAAAACAGGTACGTATTTATAATCCTTACAGAACGAGAGACCGATACTCGGTTACATATCACTCCCCTTTCACTCTCAACGTTCAGTGGCGTCAACATCCCAATAAACTATCAAGCAAAGTGATGCATTATTATGTATAAAATTAATTACAACCAATTCTTCCGCCAGACAGATGTTAACAGGAAAGATATGCCACAAATATAAGTTCGCATTATATTAAAATCGTGCATAAAACTGTATGATCATTACATTAAACCAGGAGGCAATAACGTTAAACGTACAGGACAAACAAAAAACACGTTTTTTTTGTATGCAGGGGCGCAGAATGGAGTGAGGAAAGAGACGGCTGCAATGGACTACCTGATTTCGTTATTAGTCCTTAGGGCTCGACGTTCTCATTATAAGGATAAAAGTCCAAGGTAGAGGGTTCTGACGCTTCCAGCTATTCTGCGCCGCCCTCCTCCGAAAATCCTGTTTGCACTTCGGTGTAGAAATACCATAGTAGTAAGCAATCTACTTGGGGCGGAAGTGACGTCACACGGTTACGCGACTAACACTTGGATATCCGGAAGTAGGTCAATGACCAAAATTAAAATGCAAGTGACCTAATTAATATGCAAATGACCTAATCGATATGCAAATTATCTAATTAATATGCATAGGCCTTGATTGTATGCAAATTACCTAATTAATATACAGAGGCTTTGATTGTGTGCAAATTACCTAATTATTCATACGATCTTGATTGATATGCAATTGATCTAATTGTTATGCAAATTACTTTTGTCCCAGACAGCTTGTTGCCTTAACCCCTTTGTTCTGGCTCCCAGTCTGCGGTACCTATTTTGCCGCCATCTTGCAATATGGCGGACGCGCTTTTTGAATGTTTTTAAATTTTTTAATTTTTACAATATGGTGCCAGCGCGCTCTTTTTGAATATAACCTAACGTTTGACAATATGGCGGCTATTTTTCAATTATAACGTAACTTTAAAGTCCAGTATTTTACAATGCGACTACGAGCGCGCTATTTTTAATTATAACAATTTTATTAAAATCCACTATTTTACAAAATGTGTACTGGCGCGCTACTTTTTATTTCTAAAATTTTTACAATATGGCGGCTATTTTTAATTATAACCTAACTTTAAAGTCCGCCATTTTAAATTATAACCTAACTTTTAGAATATTGCTGAATTCAGCAAGACGAATCCATTTCTTTGTGTTTTGTAATGAAGAGTGAAATTATGAAAATTACGTTGAAAACAGTATTCGTGACAAAGAGTGTAGTGTTTGTTACAAGTCACATAAAGGCATTATTTCTAATTATCGTATCAAAGCGAGACAATTTTTATTTCGTTTGAAGCTAGACTATTTCCAAAACTACCGTCCGAAATAATATTCGCTCAGAGTGTCTTGAGAAAAGAAAGTTGGTCTGCCTAGCTTACGGAATAGTAACAGATAAAGGCCGAATAACATGCATAACTAATGAGGTCATATCATCGATGCATGACTGTGTGTTAAAGCGTACTTTTGTGAATTTGATTCTCCAATCAGACTGGCTAATTGTAAAGCGTACACGCAGTACTGTCCACTGCACCGTGACGATACTTGACTCTACCAAATACTGCATTCCTCACAGAAATCTCGCCGCATGTCTGCATACACAAAGTGTCATTGTAAATTATGTGTCAAGGATAAAACCGCTAGCTTAAAATCTGTGTGTGTAAATAAGTTACACGAAAAAAGCAGTAATAATTGCAGGTGTATAAAGAAATTGTGCTTCTATAGAAGAATATAAAGGTGTGTACTAATTACCTACTCCTAAACAAAAGAAAGTTGTGTGTTAAATGTCTGTGTGTGTGTGTGTGCTGTGATCCAATCAGCTATGTCTGTAAGTAAATGTTATACTAATTTTCAAAATAACTGTGCTTGTTAGCTCGTCTCAGGCAGCACATAGCAACCTCAGCTGTCGCGGTCAGTAACCTGCCTACCTGTTTGTAAAAACAACCCTTGTCTGGAGTAAGTGCACCAGCTAGTAAAGAAACGTTCCGCACCGCTACGTTCTATCTTGAAAACATCGTGGTGTGTATTGTATTTGTAAAAACATAGTCACTAGATAACCACAAATAAACAAATTGCATTACAAAAATTGTATTAATAAATAACCAAAATTTTATGTGTATTTGTAATTGTAAATTTGTGTATTTATTTATTATCCTTATTACTATGATATGTACATACCTAGGGTGGGATCGTTGTAGGAGGCATCGGGCGGTTACCTTTTTCCTTACCTTAAAAAGGGGTTCGAACCTAGCAAAAATAAATAAAAAATGGCGCACTGGTAGCCATATTCTAAAAGGTATGTTATAATTTAAAAATGGTGGACTTTAAAGTTAGGTTATAATTTAAAAAATAGCCGCCATATTGTAAAAATTTCAAAACTAAAAATTAGCGCGCCAGTACACATTTTGTAAAATATTGGATTTTAATAAAGTTGTTATAATTAAAAATAGCGCGCTCGTAGTCGTATTGCAAAATAGTGGACTTTAAAGTTACGTTATAATTGAAAAATAGCCGCCATATTCTAAAACGTTAGGTTTTATTCAAAAAGAGCGCCCTGGCGCCATATTGTAAAAATTAAAAAGTTAAAAAAATTAAAAAAGAAAGCGCATCCGCCACTTTTTAAAAAGTTAATTATAATTAAAAATGGCGGACTTTAAATTTAGGTTATAATTTTAAAATGGTGGACTTTAAACTTAGGTTATAATTTAAAAGGACACAGTTGGCGGATTTAAAAAATTAACAAATTTAAAAATAGCGCGTGTTCGCCACATTGCAAGATGGCGTCCATTCAAGATGGGGCCAAATAGGTGCCAGGCAGTCTGACATCCTAAACAACCGGTTTAAGGCGACAAGCTGTCTAGTACTAAAATAATTTTCATAATAATCACATCAATTTTATATCAATCAAATCCTATGAATAGTAATTAGATAATATGCATATCAACCAAGGCCGTTTGAATATTAATTAAATCATTTTCATATCAATTAGGTCATTTGTATATTAAATGGGAGGTGGGGGGAGGGTATTGATATACTTCAGGTTTTCAAAGGGTTGTGACGTCATTTCTGGCTGCCATCCCTGTCCCATTACGACTTACCATTCACTCTGTGACATGATGTATGTATCGTGTTAGTCCGCTCAAACACTCGCTTTGAATACACTCGTATATTTGTGATTATTATTACGCCTTGAATATACCAGAGGTATAAAATCACGTACACTGTGATACAGTTACATCTCATTATAGTCCAGCGTCGCAATTACTTTTCAACAGGATTGAATCGAACTCCGGTTACTGCTACGAAAAAAGTTTATTGTTCAAAGGGATGCTGCCACAAATGTATAGAGCTAAAAGCGATCGACATTTATTGCAGACAATTTAAAATATGGCAGATTGAACAAAATACAAGAAAATGTGTTTTCTGTACGTAGGGCGTCGTTATATATATATATATATATATATATATATATACTAGGTGATGTGGCAGCATGTCGTAGAGCGGCACATGCCGCTCTACGACATGCTGCCACATCACCTAGTGTGTATAACGACGTAATTTTACAGAGTGTTTTAACATAAATATAACTTTAGTTAGGTAGATATAAAGCTCCCTGATGGTGGTCATTAAAGACCGGAACACGTAGGAGCGATATTATTGTGTATTTTAATGTAAATTAAAAACTTGTAACCAAGTTAATAGATAGTGCATTTGTTGATGTGTGAACTGCGTAGATTTCAAAATGCACGGCACAACGATAAAAATTAAAAAAAAACATGTTTTCTATGTTTTTTGAACAGTACTTTTCTGTCTGCAATAAGCAGACTTTATTGCCATTGCGGAGTTCATAGACGTAAGTAAGGAAATAATTTCACTTTGAAGATTCATAAAATCAATTTGCTTGTCCAATCCGCTCGCAGTTCCAACAGCAACTGCAATAATGTCATGTTAATTAACGAACTTGAGCGACATTCCTCGATTGTCCCGGCACTGGAGGCAAGTTCATACTGGCCCTTTTAATCCCATGACACCAATAACGTAAAATTCTTCATTCGCCGATCACCGTCCCATCGAGACTATACGGTGGCGGGCGATAAACCACATAATTTAATCCCACGCGCTCGGGCATATGCAGTGCCTAAGGTAATGATGGAGCGGTGGGCTGCAGCCGTGACGAAATGACGGCAGTTTGAGGACCATCTGCATTTAGCAGCTTCCACATCTACTGTGAAGAGTACGGGAAAGCCTAGCTGCCTGAAGCCTCCTGTGAGCCGATGGCTGCCATCCGGGATTTGAGAGAGGCGCATTGTCCGCGACCTTGTTCAGTGCGTCGCGGCACAGCCGTGGCCAATTGACGCCATGGACAGAACCACCCTGATGTAACAGCCTCCACCCTCACCTACTGTCAAAGGAACGGGAGAGTCTAGCTGCCTGAAAGCCCGCGAGAAAGGACTGCTGTCGTCTACGATGAGTAACGCCACAGGGGATCGTGTCCTGGGGCAGAGGGCTGTGGCATAACGGTGTCGTGTGCTGGAGGCGGCCCGGACTTCAGAGTCTTGCACACCGCGGTTCAAACCACCCTCCACTCAAGCTCCTGGCGAACTGAGTAGTGACGCGGCTTCAGACTGAGGAATATCGATGACTAGGCCGCGGCCTTGCACTCGCCTTCCCGCGGGGAGGCAACCAGCCGCTCCTTCAGGGAAGGCTTGACACCTCACTTAAGGAGACCGTCGTCATTACACCACCGAAACAGCGCCGACCAAAAGGGCCTGCGTTGATGCAAATTGGCGTCTTCGTAACCTTCTGCATGGAGAAATTGCAAGTTTTTTAAAAAGAGTTTTTCGAAACGTGAATTTACGAAACCAAAAATTCAAAAGAATTTTTTTTTCTGAAATTTTTTTCTCCAACTATTGGTTTTCTGAAAAGTCAAAAGTTTCGAAACAAGGCGATGTTTTGGAAAATGAATTATTCTAAAGCAAGTTCTTAGGGTGAAATATTTTCGAGTTACGTTCCTTGAAAACACCAAACGTCTATTTCTTAAATAAATAAGTACATCAATCCTTCGTCTAATTTAAAGCATATTTTATATTAATGGCGGAAAATAACTGTTAAATTTTGAATGGCGTGTGCTTGAAGACGGTCCAATACAACATAAAGTAATATTCTATTAGCCCACTACGACTCCTAAGCATGCACGAATGTGCTTTAAAGCCGAATAGTTACTACTTATATGAACAGCCAGGTTTAGCGTCAATAAAATATGCACTTTGCTCGAGGAGTACATTTGTGTGCTCCATATGATTCTCAGAATAACCGTTATTTCCCTATGCAGCATTTACTAACTGGTCTTTCCGGCAGAAGTAGATTTCTTGTTTGTTGAAGTACGCACTGAATATTTATACGTAAATTAGATTATATGAAATCCTCAAATGGTTTAAGGTCTGTTTCACATTTTCCCGATTTATGTTTCTGTTAATAAAGTGCGGATTTCTTAGAGAGTTTATAGTTCAAACTTTTCGTTGTAGTGGTGGTGGTGGTACTGGTAGTGGTGGTGGTAGTAGTAGTAGTGGTGTTGGTGGTGGTGGTGGTAGTAGTAGTAGTAGTAGTGGTGGTAGTAGTAGTATAAGTAGTAGTGGTGGTGGTTGTGGTGGTGGTAGTAGTAGCATTAGTGGTGGTGGTGGTAGTAGTAGTAGTAGTAGTAGTAGTGTTGGTGGTGGTGGTGGTGGTGGTGGTAGTAGTAGTAGCAGTAGTGGTGGTGGTAGTAGTAGTAGTAGTAGTAGAAGTAGTAGTGGTGGTGGTTGTGGTGGTGGTAGTAGTAGCATTAGTGGTGGTATTAGTAGTAGTGGTAGTAGTAGCAGTAGTAGTAGTGGTAGTAGGAGTAGTAGTAGTGGTGGTGGTAGTAGTAGTTGTGGTGGTGGTAGTAGTAGTAGCAGTAGTAGTGGTGGTAGTAGTAGTAGTAGTAGAAGTAGTTGTGGTGGTGGTAGTAGTAGCATTAGTGGTGGTATTAGTATTAGTGGTAGTAGTAGCAGTAGTAGTAGTGGTAGTAGGTGTAGTAGTAGTGGTGGTGGTAGTAGTAGTTGTGGTGGTGGTAGTAGTAGTAGCAGTAGTGGTGGTGGTAGTAGTAGTAGTAGTAGTAGTAGTAG
>Ga0123352_10020684_pt1 | contig 10492 bp, 6 predicted proteins | sample TergutLab28metaG_FD_89700 | JGI IMG/M metagenome (GOLD analysis project Ga0123352, IMG submission 89700) | Labiotermes labralis P1 segment gut microbial communities from Petit-Saut dam, French Guiana - Lab288 P1 | ecosystem: Host-associated > Arthropoda: Insects > Digestive system > Gut ... | reverse complement strand
TTTAAATAAGCAATCATCTGGGGTCCAGGAACGGATTAATCCAATTTACATTAATTCCTATGGGGAAAATAGTTTCGGTTTACGAACATTTCGGTTTACGAACGACCTTCAGGAACGAATTAAATTCGTGAACCGAGGTTTGGCTGTATATGCTTTCAATTGCATCCTTCCTCAGAGAGAGATACATAAAAAGAAGACATTACTTCAGTACCTGTTCTTCTGAGACGTGGCGCCTCTTGACCGGGTAACTGGTCCCAGATGTTTCGAGACAACGAAGTGGTCTCGTCTGTTGCAGTGTATAAACATCCAGTGGCCATTTTTACACTTCTGCGTTTAGAAAAACATGCTTAACTGCTTCCCTCGCAGTCCAATAAATGTAATTTATTTTGCACAACTGCATTAGGCAAATAAAATGAAACTAATTACTACAACAAGAAAAATATGTACTTCATGTAAAGACGATTCGTTTCTGTGAAACTTGTTTCACATTAACCCACATGCCGAATAGAATATAAATAATTAAACCTGACTTCTTATCTGTGTTTGGTTGTGATTACACTTCCACTGGCTACCACTGCGAAAAGTCATATCTAGTTTTGACGTACGTACTGGGACGCAATAATGTACTCCGCATTATAACTTTCGTTGATAGAAGTCTCGAACGAATAAAGCATATCAGGAAAAAAAGTAAAAGCTTTTACCCTTTCAAATCTCAACAGATGAGATTAGAATGAAACCTGCAATGGAGCCTATCAGTTTATTACAACGCCTGAGTAAAATGGCTCTTTAAGACGAAGCAAACTTCAGATTATTTAAGGATTCAATTAACAACGAGCGGTAAACACATGCCATCATGGTTATAAACACCCCTTGATGCCGGCATCGGTGTGCGGTACGGTCGTCGATACAACTAAGGGTAATGTAAATCACGTACACTCTGCTTAATGGATTTAGAAATTTTAACGTTAAACCTGGTGGTGCATGAACTAACCACTCATGGTACAAGGGACAAAAAATGCGACAAAGAACTAACTGCACGGATCACAGTCCTTCCTGCTATTCAAGAAATTCCCCGCGTTTTATGGGACCCAAAACTTCATTACCGCATTCACAAGCTCCTGTCACCTATCCCTATCCTGAGCCAGAGCAATCCAGTCCATGCATCTCCATCCCACTATTTCAAGATCCATTTTCATATTATCTTCTCATCTACGCATAGATTTTTTAATGTGTGTCATCCTCGTTGTGTGTATGAACTAAATATGTGTGGTGTGTAGTCGTCAAACCAACTGTACCAAGTGAGATGTTTATTGATTATAAACTAGAAACTACATGTTTCGGCATTTTTGGCCATCATCGGGTTTCCTCTAAGATAACCTAGGATCATTCTATGTATGGTGCGCGTGCACCTGATGTTGGCCAAAATTGCCGAAACATGTAGTTTCTAGTTTATAATCAATAAACATCTCACTTGATACAGTTGTGTTTGACTACTACACCCCACCCATATTTACTAAGCCTAGATCTTTCTAGTTGTCTTTTTTTATCACACCTCTCCACCAAAACTCTATATGCACTTCACATTTCACCACGTTATCATCAATGGCTTAGTATATGCTAAAACATTAATTAAAGAATAGATATTACTAAACTGATAGCAAAATCACTTACAATGATAAATGTCAATCTTCTTTCGTTGAGTGGTGTATTTACATAGCCTATATACAGAACAGAACATACATAACAATAAGAATACATAAACATAAAAACAAAAATATATAGCTTACAAAATTAAACAAAAGCTTAAATAGAATAAATATACATAAACGAAATAATAAAAATACACAGTAAATACAAGTACACATATTATTTGGGAAGAGTGCGGGCCGTGCCCCGTCTTTGTGTGTTATACCCGGGCATTTGCCTTACAACTGAGGAAAAAGCATGGTAAAACCTCAGTCAGGGTAGCCAAAGAATTCCAGGTGGCACGATGAAAACAGAATATACAGAACAGAACGTACATAACAATCAGAATACATAAACATAAAAATACGTAACTTACAAAATTAAACAAACGCATAAAAAGAATAAATATACATAAACGAAATATATCAGTGGTAATCAATATTTTCCCCAGTCGTCACAAGTGACGAGCTGAAAATAAAAATGTAGCGGATTTATCTTCAAAATATTTTTATATGAAGCCAATTTACCATTAAGGATTCGTAATGATATTCTGCTTGGAGCTGCTGCAATATGCTCTATTATATTACAAAAATTCCGTTTTGAAAATAAGAAATATAAACGTATAATATCGTGCTCCACATAGCAGCCACAACTACCGAAACATGAAGTTCCTTGGATCACAATTTTTTATGGTAAATTGATAAAGGCCAAATACATACCTCGAATGCTTGACAAGAATTTGTAATTGGACTTAACATGCCTACTAAGTTCAGCTATTCAACCAAACTGTCGCGTTTGTCAGAAGTGAAGACTGCCAAATTTCACGCTCATTTTTGTCGGTTATTAGAAAGTCTTTATTCTTTTGTGTTTACCAAAAAGTGAGCTAAAATAAAATTCATCGGAGAAATTTCGTATTTTTTTATCATCATCATGTCACGTAATCTATCGAACTATTGTAAGGTTGCTGTTTTACTTAGTGTGACAAATTTCCAGGCTCTTTCGCCATATCTGTGGCATGCTTCAAAATTCTGATGCTCTCCCCTTATATGCAAACGTCTGTGCCCATACAACAAATCGTTCTTCCCGTAAACAACCCCCTACCTTTCGTCTGCATTCGCTAATCCTACTTTAAATAAAATGAACGCATTAAAACTCAGAAGCTAATTAAATACTAATAATCTTTATCGTTGCACCGTGCATTTCGTAGAGTCATTTAATTAGCACACCAACTAATGCACATACACAAATTTTTTTTACATTAAAACATTTAAAATCGCTTGAACAGGTTTCGATCCTGAGATCCTCTTCAGGGAGCTACACTGTTCCTTGCTAGAGCCACATTTTAAAAAAAACACTCATTGAGAAATTAATCAGTGAGTGTTTTTAAAAAAAATGTGGCTTTAGCAAGGAACAGTGTAGCTCCCTGAAGATGATCTTAGGATCGAAACATGTTGGGGCGATTTTAAATGTTTTAATGTAAAAAATTTTATTTATGTGCGTTAGTTGGTGTGCTAATTAAATAAACACTAATAAATTTAGAGGTATGTGTAAGTAATTGTAACCAAAACTGAATAACAGCTGTTTTCAGCACGTTTATAAAATATCCTTTAAATCGTTATTTCTCTCCGCCATTAAGGATCGCAGGAACAGCAGATTATGCAGAACCTGTTATTTGATGACAGATCGCTCTTAGTTTACAAAAAGTATGAATTCCTCTATCGTCTCCCTGTTAAACTACACAAATTATGAGATTAATCCAGACTGTTGGTACTTTATTTCAGCCAGCTCCACATGTATTCTTAGTTCCGCGTATCACACTACATGCACCAAGTGAGGTCTGGGCAGAACTTGGTATTAAGCGATGTAGACAATGAGAAATGGTTCATGGACAAATGAAGAAGGCAATTAACCGAGGAAGATAGATATTGTGCTGCTCTCTACCAAGAGTTTCAGGTAATCAAGGCCTCCAGATGAAAATCAACACGGGCCTCGTCATGCATTAGTCATACAAGATGGCGGCAACCTGTGTTTACTATCGAATTTCACGCCAAGAACAGTAATGGTGTGCAGATCACGAAGTTGCCCGCTGCATAAATCAAGACGCAGAGGGATTCAGAATCTTCACAGACTCAAATTGACAGTGTTTACACTCCTGTTCTGACACAAAAAAATGCAACTCGTGTGAGAGGCACAGTGGCTGCAAAATGAGGTTAGGCTATCTTGATTTTTCTTTCTTTACTAGTTGGCCTGACTGAAAGACGAAATCACAGTCTGGAATCTTGCATTCACGCAATTATTATACTATATAAGTCATTTCACAAATGAAATAAGTGGCAATAATATGACGGTGTATAGATTTGGAGTTGGAAGATACATTAAATCACATAAAATGTTTAGCAGTTTTTGGAAAGCACTTCTTTTTCAAGATAATGTAATTATAAAAACAAGCAGCCCTTACGATGTCAGAATATGTAGGTCATAATATATTATACCTTCATATTGATTTCAAACTGGTCCAAAATTGGAACTTTAAATAAGTTGGGTGCCAAGATGAAATTAGGACGGTCTAATGGATACAATTCCTGGTTTAATTTCCGCTGTGCAGCTGCTCAGTTTAGGAATCTAGGCTTAGATTGCACGTTAATTTTAAAATTGTTCGTAGGTCTATAAGGTATGGGTATGTGGATTTTATTCACTCAGCTCAAAACAGCATTCACTGACGTGCCTTCGTAAGCACAGTACCTTGGATTGCGATAAAAGCAAAAACCATCTTGAACACATAACTTCAATAATCTGGAAACAGCAAAATAAATACGAAAGTAAAGGTAAAGGTAAAGTTTTCCCGTTACAGGGCCGGTGTGGCTCAGAGGGTGGGTAGAGGTACAGCTCTACTCTTCCATGACCGCGACACTAGAAGGGGGTGAGTGGTCAGCGCCACGCCCCGGCCGCACTTTACCCCCAGGAAAGATACGGTACCCATTTTACAGGAGGCTGGGTGGGCCCCAGGGCCAGTCTGGACGGGCGGAAAATCTCGTCCCCATCGGGATTCGATCCCGGACCGTCCAGCCTGTAGCCAGTCGCTATACCAACTGAGCTACCGGGCCAACAAATAGGAAAGTAATTTCGAATATTACACATGAGAACCCCTAAAGTTAGCCCTTCAGACATCGCCTAGAAATGTCAGAATAATGAAATGTAGGTGAAGGTGGGCTGGTTTGTCGACAGAAATGAACAGAAAATTACATCCAGTTATTTGTTTCGAAATCGTAAGCAAATTGAGTGCTCCGAATATTTACTAGGAGACTGCTGGAAAACATTCCGGTCGATTTTGCGATACAGACGGCGCAGATGTGAGGTAATGAACGAATATGTAATTAGTGATGTTGAAACATTCTCATTCTGCTAACAGAATTTATTTCTGTTTACTGCTGGGGCTGAAGACTTACTCGACTGTTTTCGCTTCCTTGTTCCTCTGCAAGTTGGAAATATACAGCCTAGGCGACAGAAAACTTGCACCTACGCAGTAATTTGTCATAGTCCACTCTTTGTGCTGCGAGTACACGTGTGCCATTACACACAGCACGGCCTCTGGCGACTTGTGCAATGCAAGTTTTCATTACGAATTTAACACAGCCAGCAGCCGGTTTCTACCTGTCCATGCAAGTAATGTTGCCTTTTGCATATACCCTGATTTCAGATGTATTTTATATTTTGTTGACCATGCATCCCTGTATAATCTGGTTCAGATGAAGCCAACTAGGTGCACACTACTTCGTATTATATTTATTTCAACTTCTCTACGTGTTTCGGGCAACTATGTGCCCATCATCAGGAGAACTTAACTGTATCTATGCGACACTGGTATTTTTCACCAGACAGCCACACATACACAGTGAAAAATACTAGTGTCGCATAGATACAGTAAGTTCTCCTGATGATGGGCACATAGTTGCCCGAAACATGTAGAGAAGTTGAAATAAATATACTAAGAAGTAGTGTGCACGTAGTTGGCTTCATTTGAAACCGATTTAAAATGCTTTCGTCACAATGTTTGCTCTGCTTGATTTCAGTCTTCTGCCGCGAAGTACATGACATCTGCCCTGTACAGAGGTTTTACGCAGCGTAGAATGCAAATTCCGCACCGATGTTTTGGGACAACCTATCGGTCCCATCTTCAAGATGCTAGCTCAAGTACGTACTTGTCATCCTCTGGGCTGATCGTAAATAATTCTGTACCTTCAATCCTTAAGTGCATCGACGTGAACATAACCTAGGTTACACATCATGTATGCTTACATACACATATGGTTATAGCTTGCAGATTCTCGTACAGAATTTCAACTAGTGCGTCATAGAATTAAAGAGTCAATGATAACAGTCGAATTGTCTCTGATTTTAGAGCAGCTAGACCCTAAAGATGAAGGCACGTCGATCCTTAGGAACCTTGTAACTATTTACCAGTCGACAAGGTGTAAAGCCCCTGAAGACTTCCACCTTCATCAATATTGCCATAAGGACTTTCAATCCGGAGCGATGAAATCACGTTTCCTTTAAAAAAAAATAAGAAAATGGTAGGCTCACAATCAGGAAGTTAGAGTCAACATTATCGTTCTCAGTCTGTATCGATTTACAGGGGATGAACAACAAACTTGTCCACACGTTATCCTCCTCCTAATTACATCATGAGCTTCATTCTAATTTTTTATGACGTTTCCAGGTCCCACGCATCCCGAAAATAATACTGATCACGGCTCAGTGCGTCCCCATGGCAACAAAAGGCTCATATCAAGACCGTGGGCTTCCCTTCCGGAAGTACGTATATAGGCGTAACATTGATTCTAATCTGATCGTGTGTCAAGCGGACAAGTAACGAGGTCGGATATATGATCATGTCTAATTGATCAATTGATTTTGAACAGACCTCGAAGCCTCCCAGAGGGAGAACATGTGGGCACGGGACCAACACTCACCACGCGTCCCAGCGTGCGGTCGCGAGTTCGATTCACGACACAAACTGGTTATTTTGCTGTAAGGCACATCGCTACTGGAACAGGTGTTTGTACCAGAGCAACCGGATTTTGAAAAATTTAAATATTTTGTCACGGGTGTGAATTGTGATTAAATTCCTCAATTCGTGAGGCTAATGGCTGCTGCTGTCTGTGAACATGCAGCAACGGACCACATGCTATGGGCAGTCGCACGTTCCTGGAAGGAAGGAATGAAGAAAATAAGGGACGTAACACCAGGATGCAACTTTGTGAACATGCTGTGAAGCACACACTTGTCCAGGAAGCTAGGTGTTACACTTATAAGACATTCTCGTTGGATAATTTGATGTTGACTTTGCCACTGAACCAGTCAGTATCAGAACCATATCTGATCTGGACATGTCATTCACTTTTATTAACTACTGATATTATATACTGGACATTAAATAGCAGCAGCTATATTATGTTTTACAGGAAACAACTGAGGGTAGAAGCCTCATAATCCACTTTAAGGTATTTATAATTAAATTTAGGGTAGCAAATAAATTTAATGAAAGCATGGTAGATTCAAGCTCTTGTTATCGAGTTATAAACTAAATTACGAATATAATCGTATTTATGTTTATAGCAAAATTAAAGACATATTAGCCTCTTTAAACTGTCACTCGCACATCTGTGTATAGAGGTTTGCAATTGACTGGCGCTCTATATGAGTCATTTATTACGCAGCGTGTCTTACGATAGGTCCAAAGCAACTTCACGGAGTGCGATCTAGTGCTTCCCTAGTCAATTTCCAGTATCCTTTCTTTCCCTTACGATATTCCAGTAACTGCTTGCGTCTTCTTCCTCTTCCTCCCTTCACTTCTACCTTCCCCTCTGTCTTTCCTTCCACAGCGTGTTTTATACGGCGGTTCCTACTCAAGATATTACCAATCAAATTAGATTTCTTTCTATTTCACGTAGGATATTCCTCCCCTCTGTGACTCTATATAATACTTAATTTCCCATACGATCGGCCCAGCTGATTTTATCCATCCTTCTCCAGTACCACATTTCAAAACCTTCCAAGTATTTCTGACCTACTTTTCGAAGTCTGCCATTTTCAACACCACACAAATCAATGAAGAATTGATGAAAACTGTGCGATGACGGGTTTTGTACTTTATATCATTCGTTTAATATTATCAGGTTATTGCATAAGAAAGATGAATTGGATTTGACATTTAATCAGGATGTTAAAAACCATTAAAATGCGCTGGCATACAAAATAATAATAATAATAATAATAATTCCCGAAGGAAAGAAAAAATTTGGGGAGACTTTGACGCAGACGGCAAAATTATAGGGATACTTAGAGCAGTTATGTATGAAGACGTATATCTGGCGGAACAGTCCCAACATGGGCACCGGTAGGGTCCAGGAAACAGTCAGGTTCTTAAAAAATTACGGACAAGTCGATTAACAGTCCAATAAGACATTTTAATACTGGGTGAACTATAGCTCTATTTTTATGGGGGCAAATTCAGTCGAGATTCCCGGTAGAAGGCTGCAGTTTGAACGAGGTGCATGCCGGGGCAAATAACCAACTACTAACCCTACAGACCAGAGTCCACCCTGAGAAGCTATACGATCCTCAACTAATCAAGAAATTCCCCGCATTTTAAGGAGCCCGACACCTCATTACCGCATTCACAAGTGCCACCCACCTGTCCCTATCCTCAGCCAAATGAAGCCGGTCCACGCCCCAATCCCACTCCTTGAAAATCCATTTTAATATTATCTTTCCTTCTACGCTTAAGCCTTCCACATGGTCTCTTTCCATCAGATCTCCTCACCCCCTAGGCAAATAGAATACTTATAATAAAACCAACCAGGTGCACTAACTTCTCAAATTTATTTTTTGGAATAAAACTCTACATGTTTCGGACAGTTCCTCTGTCCCTCACCAGGAGTTTTTCACTGTACACACAGCAATGCTATATGTCATACAGGTTTGCTGACATATACCATTGCTGTGTGTACAGTTAAAAACTCCTGATGATGGACAGAGGAACTGTACGAAACATGTAGAATTTTATTCCAAAAATAAATTAGAGAAGTTAGTGCATCTGGTTGGTTTTATTATAAGAATTTATCACGCTGCACGGCCACCTGAACGGCAAATAGAATACGTTAATACATCGTACATTGCTCACGATATGAACTTCGAAAGGTGTCATCAGGCAATGTCGAGGCTCAGAATTCAGAAACAAGTTTATTTTCCACATACAAATACACAGATATGTGTATCCTATTTGAGGCAAATCTGCTTCTACAAAGGCTGGGAACAGATCTATAGGGAAATCGCCAGTTAAGGCCTTAGGATCGAAGTACATAATAAGTATAAAATTTTCAACTGTGAAAGGGAGGGGGAGGGGGGGCACTTGGAAGTGTAGAACGTCAATCTTCGCTCTTCTGGGCTGCCATGCATCCTTGATTCTAAGGATAAGAGAATTAATTCGCATTCCAGTTTTCACATAGAGTTTTATCGATTTGTTAGCGAAATTTTTTTAACCGGTTTGCCTAATGAATTCTCATCCAGACATGACTGTGTCCATTATGACTTTGCTGGAACAACTTTTGAAAAACGCTTCAGTTGGAGGAATATGCCAGAACTTGCCCGATAAAAATAGCTGATTGGAATCTATCATTCATTTCTTCATTTTTCTAAGATCTAACAGCTAATGTTCTGGACAGAAACAACACAGCTCATGTTTGACAAAGGCGTGCAAACTGCATCAAGAGACTCACTCTTAACTCCAATTTGCACTTTGCTGAGAGCAATTGCTTTTGTGAGAGGCAGCCTTTGTGTGCGAGAACAATGCCTGGCTATATGTTCAGAACGTAAATGCCGATAGCACCAAAATTCCCATATTTTTCCATATAAACCTACGTAAATTTCAGTATTCTTTCAACATTTTATAAGAAAAACAAGCGCTGAAACGTCATTAGCATTTGTCCACCTGTTGTTATGGGTGTAAGAAACAGAGTGCAATATTAAAATTGATCTAAATGGCATGTACTGTAAGAATCAGAGCCCAAGTAGTGTGCCCAATAGCGGTCCTTGTTATTAGCGGCGGTATCGAACCTTCGGGTCCTTTAAGTGATACGGAAGTGACGACTGTGACTCCGCCCATCCAGTTCCATTACAAAGAAATTGCCTGGCTATGGGCAGCACATGTCGTTGCCCACGGCCCTGATACACGAAAATCATTAGTTTCTGCACCGCACTGAAGTAATTGATGATCTGGTGAACCCAATATTAGTTACTCGCCGTATCTGTTAAGCAGCAACTTCTACAGTTGAGATCTATACGTTACAGACCTATACTTCAAAGAATAAAAAGCAAACGAAATACAAAAATGTAAGTTGGGGAATAATAGAGGAAAAGAGTAGTATGGAATGAAAGAAGGAAATGAATAAAAGGAAGAGAGATGCAGAAAGGAGGAAGGAAAAATGAAATTAAATACCGCGGGAAGTGTTGAGAATTACGTCAAGGTCATTTTATTTTATTTTTTTTTTATTAGGCGCCGTCACAAAATTATGAAAAGCGACTATTAGTTTTATTGTCGCACCGTGCATTTTTTTTTGTAGAATCACTTCAATTTATCAACCAACGAATGCTCATATAATTTCACATAAAATACTTTTAAAAAATTTTAAAACACTCCGACATGTTTCGATCTTGTCAGATCATCATCAGGGAGCTTTGTTCCTTGCTAAAGTTATGTTACAGTATTCACAATTCAATTCGTATTTGCAAACGAGGTGTTGTGGCA
>Ga0123352_10020683_pt1 | contig 10492 bp, 8 predicted proteins | sample TergutLab28metaG_FD_89700 | JGI IMG/M metagenome (GOLD analysis project Ga0123352, IMG submission 89700) | Labiotermes labralis P1 segment gut microbial communities from Petit-Saut dam, French Guiana - Lab288 P1 | ecosystem: Host-associated > Arthropoda: Insects > Digestive system > Gut ... | reverse complement strand
TTGCGCTGACCACGTGACACCCCTCTATCCGCAAAAGTTGGCACTAACTTCGCCGACCGGCGGCGGCCGCTCTGTCGGTATAGTTCGCGTGCGGACTAAGGACACGGAGTTTAGTTTAGTTTTAGCTGCGCCACTGACTGAGGAGGGAGTGGATCTACACTGAAACAGTCAGCGAGAATTTCAATTCTTCTCCCAGTATATACAATACGACATTTGTGCCCTCTTCATGGCGCTTTATGAGGAGCTTAGCGACTTATACCCCTCACCAGCTATTATTAGGGAGACCGTATCAGGCGAGGAGAGATTGGCGTGGTGTGTAGCGCGCATGGTAGAGAAGACAAACACATGCAGGGTTTTGGTGAGGAAACAGGAAGAACAGAGTCCACTTTGAAGACCTAGGTGTAGATGGGAGGATATGAAAATAGATCTTAAAAGCAGGATGAGAGGAAGTGGTCTGGATTTACTTTTCTTAAGACAAGCACAAGTGGCGGGATGTTGTGAAAATTAATGAGACTTCGGTTTCCATGAAGTGAAGGCAGTTTCTTCACTAATTGAAGAAATAACAGCGTGTTAAAGAGGACTCTTCTCCATGAAGTTTTTTGGTTACGTGCAGTTTAAACAGATATTCGTAAATGTTCTTTAAAAACTTCTCCCACCAACGCGACACATAATAAGGCACACGCATGTGGATTTGGCTGAGATTCAATTTTTCAGCTTTAATAGTTCCCTGTGCAGTGAGCACTTACTGAGGTAAGACTTTCCACATCAACTCTGTTAATGGATTGTATCATGCCTATCTGTGCTTTGTTTCACAACACTGCAGCTGATCTGCAATGGCATATCGTCAAGTACAGTGCGATATGCGAAATCTAATTTTAAATAATTTTAAAAGCTGTCAGCCACGTGAACAGCTAGAAGACTGATGTTGGAATGCCTGAAGGACCAGAATTTCCTCCACCTTCCGGACCGACTATTGCGCCCACCCGGCTTCCCCTGTGATAAAGTGGCCGCAGCGTGAAACAGCTGAATCTAAGGATGGAGTCAAGCGTTCAAAAGATTTACCTTTACGTCCCATACAGACTACTACAGGTCACGACCCTCCGACAGTACGAATATGGGTATAGTGCAGCGCGTGGTTTTTGGCCAGTGGAGAAGACAGTGGACCTGGCGGCCGGGCCTACTGGGTGTGGTGACTTGGCGAGGGGTGGGTGTTCATTTGCTTGTAACTTCAATGCGACAAGGTCAACGGTATTTACGGAGGCGGAGAGAAGGACTAGACCAAACAGACGCTGTCGCTGCATTAATGACTCGCACTTAGCGTACCGTTTAAAAATTCCACCGGGCAAAAGCTGTTCACTGCTCTATAATAACAGACAGCCTGCGAATTTGAAGGGTAGGTAGAAATATATCGAAATAGCATTCGGCGACAACTGATGAAATTTGGTCCTGCAGTGTGTGTGTGTGTGTGGATTAGCGAAGGACTAACATATCCATGTAAATTATAGCATGTTAAAAGTGACTATACCGGGTGTGGGGGTTAAATGGAGGGTAAAGGTAAAAGGTAAAGTGATCCCGTTACAGGCCCGGTGTGGCCCAGAGGGTGGGTAGAGGTATAGCTCTACTCTTCCATGAACGCGGCACTAGAAGGGGGTGAGTGGTCAGCAGCACTCCCCGCCTGCACTTTACCCCCAGGAAAGACCCGGTACCCATTTTACAGGAGACTGGGTTGGCCCCAGTGTCGGTTGTCCCACCGGGATTCGATCCCAGACCGTCCAGCCCGTAGTCAGTCGCTATACCGACTGAGCTACCCGGTCCACGAAATGGAGGGTAGATGGGAGTAATATTAACATGGGACTTGCACATGAAAGATGTAAGTACCTTACAGCTATTTCACACACCGAAATGTACGCAAACAGCTTTCCGCCCGTTCAGCCACCGCGCTGAACTGTCTGAGAACTATGCGAATCCACACATTTCAATTACTATTTGTTATGGATACGCACTGCGCATGCTCAGCTCTTATACGAATTTAACCCATTAGCCATGGCAGATGTGACATCCGAGGAAATGTTTTTGGGCCACATAGTAGCATATACCGGCACTCCCCTAAGTTCTTCCGTCGCTTTCTTCTCGCTTGTGACCAGCAGGCCCACGTAGGCGCTAGCGTGTGAAAAGAAGCGGTCATTGCTTTTCATATCTTCCTTCTGTATGTTGCTGCATAATAGTATTGATGTCTTGCATAACCACCCGAGACACAACCAGTTTCGAGTTTCGGGTCGGAAACTGAATGTCCTCTTCATTCTAAGTAGCGACCACTTCTTTCCCTGTCTTCATTTCGTCATTACCCAAAATCTTTTACAAAACCCATGCAGATGACAAAACGTTGTTACTGAACTCCTGAATAAGAAAGCAGTCGATAGGCCACTGTGGGTTGGACCTGCTGTTCGAATGACGATTAATTGGCCGCGAGGTGGTAAAGATGTGGACCAGTGGAGGAAAAGGGATTCTGTTGCGACTTGCGTACAGATGAGTTGCGGAGTGAGGGGTGACAGCAGCAGGGGCAGGGAAGGCCATCTCAACTTCCGCTCCGCGAGGAAGAAAGAAGAAAGATAACCAAGTGTCAGAAGTAGACAAGGCCATAGCAAGGAGACATATAGCATCTGAAGAGAGCACATGCGTAAAAAGAATGTAGCCAGAAGACTAAATGTATGTATTTTGCCGTCTAAAACACAACATATGTATATAAGCTCATTGATGACATATCAATTACATCAGGGCTACATGTTTCGGCCGTAAAACAGCCATCATCAGGCCAATGCAGAACATACACAAGGTACAATATAAGCGTTCACTCTATTGGATCCCATATCGTTTACAATAAAGGTTAAAATAATTGAGCATCCAATTGTACAATGAAAAAAACCCATTTAAAATGTAATTAATTATGTAACTATGGTGGTAAAGATGTGGCCCATTAATTACATTTTAAATTGGGTTTTTCATTGTACAATTGGATGCTCAATTATTTTAACCTTTACTGTAAACGATATGGGATCCCATATATTTAGTGCACGCTTATGTTGTACCTTGTATATGTTCTGCATTGGCCTGATGATGGCTGTTTTACGGCCGAAACATGTGGCCCTGATGTAATTGATATGTCATCAATGCGTTGATATAAGACTGTTGTGTTTTAGACGGTAAAATACATATATTTGCTACTACACAACGGGATGGCCCCTATCAAACAGCAGACTAAATCTTTGGGGTTTCGACTGGTAAATAGCGACCGGCATTTCGAAGGATCGTAGTTCCACACTTCTTATCAGTTAACAAGGATAACTTTATATTGTATGATAAACAGAAGTATAATTTTGCCTGTCGTTTTGTATGGGTGTGAAAATTGGTTGCTCACATTGAAGGAGGAACGTAGGTTGAGGGTGTTAGAGAATAGGGTGTTGAGGGGAATATTTAGGCCTAAGAAGGACGAGGTAATAGGGGAGCGGAAAAAAATACATAATGAGGAGTTTAATGATCTGCACTGCTCACCCAATATTGTTCGGGTGATAAAATCGAGAAGAATGAGATAGGCAAGGTACGTAGTGCGTATGGGGGAGAGGAGAGGCGTATACAGGGTTTTGGTGGGGAAACCTGAAGGAAAGAGACCACTTGGGAGACCCAGGCGTGGATGGGAGTATAATAATAAGATGGCTCTTCTGGAAGTGGGATGTGAGGACATGGGCTGGATCGTTGTGGCTCCGGATAGGGAGAGGTGGCGGGCACTTGTGACTGCGGTAATGAACCTTCGGGTTCCATAAAATGCGGAGAATTTCTTGACTAGCTGAGAACCTGTTAGCTTCGCAAGAAGGACACTGCTCCATGGAGTAAGTAAGTAAGTAAGTAAGTAAGAAATTAAGTAAGTCAGTAACTTTATATTGTATTTATTAATATACTAGACAAGAGAAATGGATTTTAGATTTTATCACTTATATAAATCCCTCTCGGGCACATAAGACCCAGAGCGGATGTACTGCAGGGTATAAAACACTCAGTTTTTCTTACACTAATTAAACTCAATTTCGCGGCTCCTCTGCTATTTACCACGATTGCTGGTAAGGTCTGTGAATGTAACACCAGACGTATATTGTCACGTTACAGACAATGCATCGATTTGTGCGATGTGCTGTATTCGGTTTCCTAGCAACCAGCAGACAGAAAAGGGAAGGATTTTTTTGCATGTCTTTGTGTAACGTTACAGGTGTGATTAAAAAGGCAAAGTTCAAATCATGTATTCAGACAGTGATTTTCGTAAAGTACACAAAATGAAAATGTCCGTCAGTCCGTCCGTTTGCGGCTATAATCTACGAAACAACCTTACCTATTGCGATTACATTTGGTTCTTTCGGAGGGTACATTAGAATTGCCATACGAGATTTTGCCCAGTCTTTAACTTTATGGAAACACATTTTAGCCAGAAAGGGAATATCGAACGGAATTTCATTCTATAACATTTAATTATACTTAATTTATAAATAATTTTTTTCTACCATTACCTCATTACCGAGACCTCACGATCACACTCAGACACAACACACTTGGTAGGATTCCTCTGGACGAGTGATCAGCCTGACGCAGAGACCTCTGCCCTGACAACACACAACACTCACAAGAGACAGACATCCATGCCCCCGGCGGGATTCGAACCCACAATCCCAGCAAGCGAACGGCCGCAGACCTGCACCTTAGACAACGCGGCCACTACACACACACACACACACACATATATATATATATATATACATATATACACACAATAGTGCTCTTTATTCGTTTTGCAAAAGCAGTTTTGGATCTATAGTAAGTAATCATAATTTTAACGAGGTTATGAAAAATTGCAAGTAACGCACTTGGAAAATGTGTTTTCTACGGAAAGCCTGGATTGGATCCCAGACCAATCTATGTAGAATCCACGATGGAAAAGTGGTAATGGGACAGGTTTTACATACTTAGGTTTCCCCCTATCAGCAATATTCTACCACTGTTTCACGCCCATGAATTAACGTCACCAACGCGATGTGATAAGAGTTGATAGTGTCTAGGTTGAAGAAATCCAACGAGATGCAACTGTATGCATATATCTATTTACTGTTAAATTACTCTACATGTTTCGGGCGTCCATCGCGCCTATCATCAGGAGTACTTTAACTGTAGTTGCAAGCTTAGCTTGCTCCCCAGACAGTATGATCTGTACCAGAGGTTGCAACTACAGTTTTATGTACTCCTGATGATGGGCGCGATGGACGCCCGAAACATGTAGAGTAATTTAGCAGTAAATAAATATATGCATACAGTTGCATCTCGTTGGATTTCTTCAAACTAGAATTACGATGCACGGAACCACGAATATAAAAGTGGCAGTGTCGTTAAATAACCACACTTACAAGGGGGCAAAAGATGCCTGAAAATATACAAACATACAGGCACACGCTGGTTTTCTCGTAAACAGAATGCAGGACAAAATCAGAAAGTAAAGATGGACTATACATCATTCGCAAGGATGGAACATTTAAATACTTGGGAACAACCCAAACATATCAAAATCCCATTCATGAAGAAATTAAGAGCGGTTTGAATGTAGGGAATGCTTGTCAATCGGTGCAGAACCTTTTGTCTTTCAGTTTGCTATCTAAAAATATACAAATACCTAGTAAAATACAGAGAACTATAAATTTGTCTGTTGTTTTGTATAGAAGTGAAACCTGGTCTGTCATACTGAGGGAGAAAGGAGGACTGAGAGTGTTGGAAAACAGGGTACTGAGAAGATGTTTGGGCCTAAAAGTGACGAGGTAGCAGGGGAGTACAGAATACTGCAAAATGACAAGCTCTTTGCTCTGTACTTATCACCAAATATTATTCGGGAGACAATATAAAGAATAATTGGATTGGTGGGTCATGTAGCACGTATGGGGGAAACATTTTGTTTAATATTATATAATAGCCTTAAACAAAATCCGTTCCACTGTACTATGATACATAAACATCTCCCAGGATTTAGTACCGCTGATTGGACAAAGAAATGTTTTTATACACACAGCAGTGCAAGAGGGCGTAGATTCACATACCACTTGCACTAAATATTTTTACAGTGACAAATGGGACATGTCATGCTTAAGTATACAATTTATTCGAACGTCATGTGTACAACTGGCTACAGTAAACTCCCTAAAACAAATATTTCTACTGTATGTTGGCAGTTTGCAAGCTTTTCTTCCTAGAAACAATTGCTTTCCATTGACAAACAAAATTAGTGAAATTAAACGTTACATTACAGCTCTATAGCGTTCAGACGATGCTGCATCACACTGAGCACGATTCAGTCCTTGAACTGTGTCTATCTTCCAGCGTTTACAAATACGAAAACTGAAATACAGCCTTTCGAAGAGCGATCTTTGTTCAGTTTTAAGTATATTTAAACACTGGGCGACGAACAAAGTGAATTGTGCTAAATGGATTGTGGTGGCTTTGTCTCATGCGATACACTGCAGAAGCCGTCTTACCATCACACATGACGGTACGATTTTGAATAAATGACTAAATTTGTAATGTCTTCACAATTTTGTGTTAATATTTACATGCTGGGTATATAAATTGGTACCTAATATTTCTATCGGATTATATTCTTTCGTAAGAACTGTGTTAGATAGGTTTATTATTGGTTTTATTACTTGCACTAAAAACAGATGGTAGGCCGGGATAGCGCAGTCGGTATAGCGACTCGCTACGGGCCGGGCGGTCAGGGGATCAAATCCCAGTGGGGGACAAGATTTTTCGCGCCAGTCCAGACCGGCCCTGGGGCCCACCCAGCCTCCTATACAATGGGTAACTGGTCTTTCCCGGGGGTAAAACGGCCGGGGCGTGGAGTTGAACACCCACTCCCTTCTAGCGCCGAGGTTAAGGAAAGAGCAGAGCTATACCTCTACTCCCCTTTTGGGCCTTCCTGGTCCGTTCTAGGGTAAACTTTTTCTTTACCTGTATTAAAATACATCAGTGATGTGTACAGTTTTTGGGATAATTTAAGAGTGTAGGCAAATACTGAAAGCAGGCTTCCTGTGCACAGTTTTAGGAACTTATGAAGGAGACCAGGCAGTGGCGTACCCAGGAATTTTGTTCGGGGTGTTCAAAAAATTCATTTGAGGACAGAGAACGGGGATCTGGGGGCGGTAGCCCCCTACCCCGTAGTCAAGGGTTCTGGAGGCAGTTATAATTTGGTACAAGAAATTTCATTTCATGTAGTAAAAGTCTCTTAATTTTTGGCACTTTAAGGCTATTTATGATGACAACCAATTTATTTGTCATTGCTATTGTAAAACAATTGCGAACCGGCGGTAGTTTTAGAATTTTACTGCCTTTTTGCGGACATCTTGGAGTGTTGGCGTCCCAAATTCAGCATTTTTTAACAGTTTTCACAATCGGATTGAGTTAGGCACGATTTTGGAGGGCCTTCGGAATTTCGGGGGGGGGGCGTTGAACTCCTTAAACCCCCCTCCACCCCGCCCCCTCGGTACACCACTGAGACCAGGTGGTAACATACTAAAACCCCAGGAAGTTCTGATACCTTTAACGTAACGCATGCAATCACAGGTACGCATTGATGGCGTTACAACCGTTTCTGCAGAAAGTTGCAGTTATTTTTCGAAATGCACAAAACCGCTTGTTCCGGGATGAATGGTTTTGTTGTGCCGATAAGGACAACCAATACCGCACACGAAACAACCTCTAGGCCGCCGGATGTCGGAACCGGAAATACGTCAGCGACTTCCGCAAAGAACACTGCTCTGTTTGTGCCATTGCTATTGGTTAATGAGTTAGTGGCTCTTATTTCAGGTGTTCGCAGCTTCCGATGGATTCTTGTTCCAATTACGATTACATTCACCATAATGGCTGTCGACAGTTACAAAACAAATGTACGGGGAATACGAGGACCAGTTGGATACACAGTTCAACGAAAAGTGTTCCTTGAACACATTATTCAAAACGACAGTCAGAAGTCGTTAAACAATGTACAGATTCACTTTTAACCTGTAGAACATGATCAGACAGCTTCATGTAAGAGTGTCATGAGCAAAAGCAAGACTTGTCTTTCACAGTATACAGTCACACACAGCACCGCAGCACAGCTCAGTTAGGCTGCTAGTTTCGGATCAGCATGCGGTGCGCAGTTGGCTGAGGCACTGCGCTACAAGCCGGAAGGTCGCGGGTTCGATTACCGATGTGATGATGTCAGTGGAATTTTTCATTGACATAATCCTTCCAGCCGCACTATGACCCTGGGGGTTGGCTCAGCCCCTTACAGAAATGAGTACCCGGAATATTTCATGAGGGGTAAAGGCGGCCGGTTGGTTCAGCCCCTTACAGATGTGAGTACCAGGAATATTTCCTGGGGGGTAAGGGCGGCCGGTGCGTAGGGTTGACAACCTTACCACCTTCATGTGCCGATTGTCTTGAAATCTGACAGCCTCAACCTCCTGGAACCCTCAGGACCTGTCCAGGCCTGTAATGGGACTGTTTTACCTTTTTCTTTACATTTTTATAACCCATCTCCAGGTCTCCTCTTTTTTTTAAGAATTATTTTTAGTCAAATCTTAAACTGCGATTAGGAATGAGCTCTCACGTGTAGGCAATGTAACAACATAAGTTGTCTAAATAATCTTTTGATTTTTATTATCATTATACCAGTTTTATGACGTGTATTGAAAATTATGTTTTCTCATTCATAGGTGCAGTGAAATTCTGAAATGTGCCAACCCCGTTGTGTGTATAAATAAATAGGTACAGGTATTTAGTCCATAAAACAACAAATATTTCTAATGATGTTTATTTGAGGAAGATAACAACTACATGTTTCGGCCTACTCCGGCCATCATCAGGTTTTCATGATGGCCGAAATAGGCCGAAACATGTAACTGTTATCATCCTATAATAAACTCATTAGAAATATTTGTTGTGTTATTGACTAAATACCCGTACCTATTTAGTGCAGTGAAAGTTTTACTAAAATGGTTCTTAAAAAAGGAAGAGGCCCGATGACGGCTCATATTAAGTCGAAACTAGGAGTCTAATTCAGTTGCACTGTGATGTTGTGTGTGACTGTATTCTGTGACATAAATATTTGACCAAGAAGCACAAGAGCGATGAATCACCTTAATAAAAACAAAAATCACTAAGTATTAAATAAGAACATGGGAGTCTTTTCAATATAGTTATCTTATTTTCACTTAAACAACAAGTTTCAAATTTCAACCAGTGTTGATACATTTATTTCATCAAATTATTGTCAAAAAGGTAAAGTGCACTCTGAAGATGGAGGCAACAAGCTACCCCAAAACACTTGTGTTTACCAATCAAAACGAAACTATATCCAAAAATATTTCAATTCTCATCAGTCCTCAGCTAGTCAAGAAATTCCCCGCATTTTATTGAACCTGAAGGTTCGTTACCGCATTCACAAGCGACCACAATTTGTCCCTATCTAAGCCAGATTAATCCAATTCATGCCCTCCCTCCTTCGATATCCATTTTAATATTATCCTCTCATATACACCTAGGTCTTCCATGTGCCCTCTTTCCTGCAGGTCTCCACAACAAAACCCTTGTATGCACCTCTCCTCTCTCCCATACGTGCCACATACCCAGCCCATCTCATTCTTCTTGATTCGATAACCGGAATAATTTCTGGTGAGGAGTACAGATCATAAAGCTCCTCGTTCTGAGCATTCTGATCAGTACCGTTGTGAACACCTAAACATCCAGCGCTGAGTTTTGTAAACCAAAAGAACTTCCCACTCACTTATAGAAAACGGAGGTAATACTTAAAGTGTTAATTCTACCCTGAAGATGGAGGCAGTACAATACTCGAAACTATGATAACCACCACCTAGGTTACACGGCTTCGTAACTAAAATATCGCAAGTTCAAATTTCGTATCAACATAAAGTCCTTGCATTCCATCTTAGCACGCAGAAGCTCGTCGTGTTTATTTATCTTCAGTTTTTTGCTACATGTTTCGACAGCAAGATAGTCGCTGCGATCGAAAACATTTATGAAAGAACTTCAGTGATAAACAAAAGTTACTATATTAAAATGGTGCACCAAATCCTTTTTTTTAAAAAAAAAACAACACTGCACGATACAAAAATGAACTAAAGCATTTCAAAAACTAAAATTAAAGATCTATATTTTACTAATACGAGGTGAGTCAAATGAAAACCTTAAATATATTTTGTCTCGTAATTTATTTAACAAAAGGTACACAATGACTTCATTTTTCTACAAAGTATCGTACTGCCACCTATCAGTCACTCTTCAAACCATGAGTACCATTTTTGAAACTTAAAGACAATAGAGCTGTGGTTCGAATTTTTATCGCACTTTTAAGGTTTTCATTTGACTCTCCCTCGTATATATATATATATATATATATACACAGGGTGTC
>Ga0123352_10020680_pt1 | contig 10493 bp, 5 predicted proteins | sample TergutLab28metaG_FD_89700 | JGI IMG/M metagenome (GOLD analysis project Ga0123352, IMG submission 89700) | Labiotermes labralis P1 segment gut microbial communities from Petit-Saut dam, French Guiana - Lab288 P1 | ecosystem: Host-associated > Arthropoda: Insects > Digestive system > Gut ... | reverse complement strand
CGGACGCTTGTGAGTGCGGTAATGAACCTTCGGGTTCCATGAAATGCGGGGAATTTCTTGACTAGCTGCAAACCAGTTAGCTTCTCAAGAAGGACTCTGCACCTCGGAGTAAGTAAGTAAGCTGATTAAAGATAACTCGTGTGTCACATTGAATGTGGCGGTATGTGCTGTTTGCGCAGTGCAGACGCAGTGTTTTTGCGGTAGACTGTGGGGATTTGCAGGTGACAGTACGACGTTACTGTGTATGACCGATCACGAGGAAGTGATAGGGTTGTTGGGCATAGTGGAGAACGCAGTAAGAAGCATGCAGGAGGTAGCAATGCTTCATTCGGTGTTAAGCCTCGATCTGTGCCGGAGAAACCCGCATGGCGTGGATATTGGGCGAAAAAATGACCTCGGCGTTTTCCAGGGATATGTAATGTATAAATAGGAGTTTGGTGGAAGGATGATGTGAGGAAACAGTAGCCACCAGTGGGAGTTGTCGTGTTTGTCAGTTGAAGTTGCAGTGACCTGTGTACTATCTATCAGTGCCGCCGAGAGGGGGAAGGGGGGGAAGCCGGTACAAATTATCGGGGTCCGGGGCCCCACTATGTTGCATTTGTTTTTGTCTTTCTCATTAGTATTAGATGTAATTAGGTGGTGATTTTATCATGTTAACGGAAGTTGCGGCCAGCGGCCATCTTGCGTATGACGCTGTCTGCTTTATTCCCTTACTTTTTCCTTTACCGGTCCGCCCGTGCTTTGGGGCCCGAAATTTTTTCTTTTTTTCCGTCGGTGCTCTAACCCGCTCTCGGCGGCTCAACTGTGTATGTATGTATGTATGATGGATCAAGGGAAAGTTTTCTGTGAACCCGTAGCTTGGGGTGTCTTGGTGGATGAAGCAGCCATTCGGGTCAGTCCATTATGTGCTCAAGCGAGTGACCGTTGGTGGCACCGCTTGCCCATCAGTTACCATCGGATCGGTGCGACAACACGCACGGCCGTCTGGGGAAACTGAACGAATTGCATACTAGGCGCAGAGCCGTAACAAGGTAGGTGTGAATGGGACGCTCGCCCCTGGCACAGTACATTTAATGTGCAGTAAATAGTATTAATACGAAGCTTTAATAATTTCATCATTTTTGGGCGCGAGGGGAGGGGTTCGCAGTGCAGTAGCGTCCTTCAGACTGTGGCTCAGTGCGTAATACACCGCTCACTCTCGCAAGAACACGCATGCAGTAGAGATGTCTGCCTGCTTACAGAATTAACCCGCTATGAATCCATGTGGGAGAGTGGAGGTGTAGTGCCAGGCGTTTATAATCTCGAAACTAGATGGATGTGAGAGGTCACCTTCGTGGTTTTAGTATCTTTAACCCAAGGGAGAAAGCCCCTGGTACACACTGAAACGAGCTTGGTGGTCCCCAGAGCTGATCCTGCCCCTTTGACGCAACAGTCTGTTGCCACTGTGTGGAATCGAAAGTGTACTCGGACATCCACCCGTGGCCTAGTCAGTATACCGACGTGGCAGTCCCATAGACATGAACATTTTAATGTGTGTGATTGAAAGTGGGGAACGCAGCACGCATGGGAGCGATGAGATTGACTTCAAATCTTGTTGCAAAATGTGAAGAGATGACTGGGAAGAACTAGTCGCAGATGGGAGGGGTCGAGTGTGTGGACTGGTTTTATGTCTGGTAGCAGGATTCAGATTTCCATACCCTTACGTCAGTGACTTGGTTCCCCTAGAAGTGTTTTGTTCTCGCTGCCCGCCTTTGGGTTATCACCATCGCCATGGAAGCGGTTTTTGCCAGCCTTGCTTGGGTGACGATACGTGTATACTAGAAGAAAACTGAAAATAGACATTATGCTAATGGGAGAATTACTAATTGCACTGTATTTTGTGAGAAGGAGGGTTGGCTCTGTCGGTATAGAGACTATGCTACTGGCTGGACGATACGGGGTTCGAGTCCCGACACGAGCAAAAAGTTCTCTCCCAAACGCCCGGACCAGCTGTGGGACCCACACTATTCTTTGGGGACCGGGGCTGATTCCTGAGGGTAAAGCTGTTGGGTGTGAAGTTCACCACTTGCCTCTAATGCCGAGATTAAGAATGAGTGGAGTCGTACCTCCACGTCTCGGTATGTCTACATGGCATGGGCAGGAGCGACTGTTACCTCCGTCGCACCTTGAGTCCTCACATCAAGACATTTTACAGAACATTGTCTTGACGTGGGGAGAAATCCTTAAGGGACAGCTAACTAATTTTGTTACGAAATGTCGGAACGGTTTTCTCGCATCAGCTCAATTAATTTGACACCCGAACAGAATTAAACCCCCTCGGCAATGGACAGAGATCCATTTCATAGAGCAGAATTCATCTCGTGCTCTGCGATCATCAGACATATAATAAATCACGATATTCTCTTGATTCTCATGGGCAACGTACAGTCCTTCGTAGGACAGGAAGGTGCCCGCTGGCCATATGCGGTTGATGATGTCTGGCCTGGACTGCCTCGTGGCTGAATGTTGGTAACTGAACTTTGTGTGTGTGTGTGTGTGTGTGTGTGTGCACGCGTGTTATGAAAGTAGGTTTGCGGCAACCCTCACACATGGCTGTACATGATAGCAGTTCATAACAAAGGGGCAGGAATGACGTCGACCCGCAGTGGTTCTGCCGTGCTGATTCGAACAGTGGCGGCTAGTGTGTTGCTAGTTGTGTGTAAAACACGGTTGAACCGTCTAGTACAACTGTACTTCGTCCGGTTGCTGTATGAACGATAACCGGATATGTTTAGAATATTTTAATACAAGTACCGTGCATCTTTTATTATTTTGTACTATGACCAACAAATGCACAATTATTTCACAAGTTGTCATACACCGACGTGTTTCGACACTATCGTGTCATCCTCGGGGAGCTTGTAATCAATACCTTGCCAAGTTACACAAATATTTCAAATGCAGCTGTTGGTGATACGAAACACGTCTCACAGCTCGACACACACGCGCACGCGCGCACACACACACACACACACACACACACAGTACATAACGGGCCAGCACGACAGTAGCATCAACATGCAGACTGTATATACGACCACCACAGACTGACTTCATGAGAATTGTATCAACAAAGATTTTAGCCCATTTTGTTGTAAATAGGACGATTTTTGTGTTTTAAAGATTTTATAATATTAAGGTTTCACCGACTATAATACAAGAACTTGCATAAAACCTATGTGAGAAATCTTAATTGTAAATTCTATTACGAACAGCTGCATTTGAAATACTTACGTAACCTGGCAAGGTACTGATTACAAGCTGTGTGAGGATGACACGATGGTGTCGAAACATGTAGGAGTGTGATAATCTGTGAAATAATTGTGCATTTGTTGGTCATAGTACAAAATAATGTTTCGAATAGTTCATTAAGGGGTTTCGTTAGGTTTCTGTTGTTTGTCTTGCGTAGCACTTGCCGGTTCGCTGCTTTGCTGTAAGCGGGTGGTTTGTTTTCCCGTGGTTCGGGTAGCACTGGCCTCGCCCTGCTGGCTTTTCTTGCTATAACAACCACACGACTTAACAGCTGTCCTTAACAGAAGGCTGTGTTATGCTAAGTCATAAGTACAGCTGTATGCCAATACATGTAGACGTTCCAGTGAATGTAAAAAATACTTGTTTCCATACGTCCGTTATGAGCTTTCCCTTTGATATCCTCTTTGCATGTATATTTAAAATGATATTATTTATCGTTCTGAAATAACGGCGACCCTTCTTGCACACACGTGGAAATGTTTCTTGGAGTGGAGTAGAAGTAAAGCTTTGAGATCAAAAGATTGGTCGCGGTACATAAATTGTGTGAACTTGTGGCAAAACGGGAAGGAAATTTCATGTTTTCTTTTATGTAAAGCGTGTGTTTAGCGACATTCTTAGTATCCAGCGGGCCGCGATGTCGGAGTCGGTATAGCGACTCGCTACGGGCTGGACGGTCCGGGGATCGATTCCCGGCGGGGGCGAGATTTTGCGTGTCCAGACCGGCCCCGAGGCCCCATCCAGCCCTCTGTACAACGGATACCGGATTTCTTTCCCGGGGTTAAAGCAGCCGGGCCGTGGCCTTAACCACCCATCCCATCTAGCGTCGAGGTTAAAGAAAGTGTGTAACTATACCTCTACTTCCCCTCTGGACCTTCGTGGCTTATTGTAGGGTGAGCTCTACCTTTACCTCTACCTCAGCAGATGAATGAATATGGAACACTGGTGGAGTGATCTTTGATAGTAGAAAACCAAAGGACTTCGATACAGACCTGTGGTCCAGTGCCACTTTGTACATGTCTCGCATGCTGTGCCTTAGAATCGAAATAGGCCTCCATATTATGAAGGCCAGAATTTTGAAACAAAGCTCTGGAAGAGAGAAGGAATGAATATTGAACACCTGTGGATTCAAATTGAGATGGGAGAGGATGTTGGATATGGTCTCTGACGTTTGTCGTAATGTCACCGAACGTGTTGAATGTGGTGGAAATGCTTCTGGTTTGTGTTGACGGTTGGCTGTTTCGATTCTCGGCCGTGGTACCGACTGTCTGTAGTGAGATATTTCATGGTTATACTCGGTCATTCCAAGGAAATGTCGGAAAGGTATCTCAGATCAGATCATTACTACTTTCAGTGCAAATATCTTCAAGCTAACTACTGTCTAACACTTGACTTTGCGTCGTCGTCGTAGTAGTTATAGTAGCAGTAATAGTATTAGTAGTAATGGTAGTAGTAGTGATAGTAATAGTAGTGGTACTAGTAATAGTAGTAGTAGTATAGTGGTGGTAGTGGTAGTAGTAGTAGTAGTGAAAAAACTGTTGTGGCTATGCAGATATCGAAGGTCATTAATCTTGGAAATCAAAGCACAGTTTCTGATCGCTCTGCTGGTGCTGCAGGCCTGTAGAGCCGTTCTGTATTATGAATTATTATCTTGAGAGACGAAATGAAGGACCTTTGATATCCACAAAAGAAGCCACACATATTTCGTTCGTGTCGTAACTACCAAAGCAACTGTATTCAGTCGATAGGCAACAAGGAAGGTTTGCCGCCTCTGAGGAGTGATGGATTGGCCAGCAGGTGCTACCAACTCCCCCATCGTGGCCGAAACACTGTGACGCCTGTGCTGGAGTGTACAGGGCTGTCCAAACCGCGTCACGGTTCACAACCTCATTATGTGTGTTAGTGATCGCTGCAAGTGACTAGGCAGTGCGATGATGGGGTGTTTTCGATAGGCGACCTTTTGCCTCGCGCGAAATGGACTCTTTAATAGTTATGTAAGAAGCAGTTGACACAACCAAGTTCTGAAGTGTTTAATAAAGCGACATGTTTCGACATTTTTAACCTTTTATCATCAGGTTCCCTACCAGTAAAGATACCGGACGGTTCACGACGGCTGAACCCAGCCCGAATATAGGAATATCTCTTAACAGTGGCAACGATCACCAACCAATACCCGATCCCATGGATTGTGGAAATAACAGATTGTGCTGTCTACGTCGCCAGCAGTCAGCATCATAAAACAACAACACCTTTTTAACTGCCTATTTTAACTTTTGTTTTTATACACACATAATGTAAACATGGATAACGTTCCGTAAAATTTGAGTTGTAACTTTCCAACAAGTACGGCATTTTATGTATTTCTCTTTTATGTCTTATATTACATACGTTTAGCCTGATGATGACCGACTAAAAACGGTAGAAACATATCGCTTAATTACACGCATAAAACCCCTAGTTGTGTCGAATGTTTCTTACGTTACTATTAATTTGAAAGGACAGCGGGGATGTCCAACCTTAAAAAAGACGGCCTCTTGGCGAGTCACAAGCATTCTGCGGTTTCTGGACATGGCTGAGTGGTCCTGTTTCTGAATTTATGTGCAGTATCTGATGTTCAGTTAGTGTGTTTCGTCTGGCTGTCGTGTCACAGCATGCAGGTAGGGCTCCTTCTGAATGTTTGGCGGAACTAAATTTGTTTCGAAGTGCCGCTGTTCTGGGATGTTAGGCCGTGCCGACGTTTCGAAGGATAGTGCTTTTGTATCCAAGGTGAAGCGGTGCAGTCACCGGACTGTTGATCCTGAAGATCGAGACACTACGATTTTTGGAAATGTCTGTAACTGTTTAGCACTTTACTTGTAATAATATCTCAGAAGACTTGGTCGTTCATCAAAACCGCTGTCAGAACCTCAAATCTAGGAATGTAGTTTTTTTTTCTGGGGGGCGTTTGAGGGGGACTTCCTGTGTAAATTTTTGAGATTCAAAATAGTTCGCGGAAATGCTTTTTTTCGAGGCACGTACGAGGTTGGACAAAATTAAAAACTGATGACGCGAAATGACCCCTTTCCCTCCCACCCCAAACCCCATACCCTCCCGCCAGGTTTATCTGCACTGTCGTCTACCACTTAAACACTTCCATGTCAGTAAGCTATAATCAGTAACTCGTCGAACCGTCTCTTGATACAGTTCAGATCACAGAGTTATTTCCTATTACTTCAAGATCAATTTTTTTTTTGTAAATATCCTTTTTATTCGTCTGTGAATTCCACATTCTCTTCCTCTCAACATATCCTGCTACAAAAATTATCCATACCCGGCATCGCCTACAGCGTTTTTTTTTAAGTTTAAATTTTCTCATTTCCTGCTCATTTTAAATTATTTTTCACTCTTTCCTTAGTTCTTCATATCTTCCGTCCCTTCGCTGTCTCTCCCCTTCCCTTCTTCCGTTATTTAGTTCTTTTATAACTGGCCATCTAATTTGATCTGTGCCCGTCAATCCCGCTCCTGTCGGTATTGCCAGTTAATATGCCCGCCAAGTTCTGTATAGTTCATCTCTTTAGACTTGCTGCCCAGATTCTCGTTCTTGTGCTATCTACAAAGTTTCCGTACCGAAATTTTACTGAACTGCATTGCAAGTTGCCTCTCCTGCTGTCCTACCAAATTTCACACGTCACTGTTGATTCATAGATCATGTTGTGCATTCTGAAATTGTTAACTTCATATTTTAAGCCCCTGTTAAGCTTTTTGTTTCTAACGTTTGTATGCGTTTCGCTTTTGTATGTTCTTATTGTCTCTTCCATTCGCTTGTGCGCTTCAGCTCCACACTAGAGTCATTACGTAAATTCGTTCACCGCTACCTGCTGTAGCCGGCAGTCTGTAGTTCGAGTCACCGACTGCCGACGGACGATGCCAGACTGTTTAATTGATGTAACTGCTTAATAACGACAGAGTCCGCCACTGCTGTTTAGTGGATCCATAGTTCAACAAGAAGGGAGAGTCTCTGGCTGCACTTTTGGCATAACAGCATGTGGACGAGAGCGAAAGGTAGTATGTTCGAAGTCTGTCATTATCAGGCGTACCCTTGGCTTTAGAAGCTGGGAACCCGTTGTGTAATCCGGATCGTGACAGCTTTTGGCTGATGTAAATTGACTAGGAGAGGTTAACGATAGCCACATGTCCAGTAAGACGTTGTGGTGTAAGCCGCCCGGAACGACGTGTCCCGGCCTACGTCCGCCATTTGAGACCGTTAGTCAGAATTCAGCGTTTAGTTTAGGACCATTTGGCAAATCCCAGACAGACAGACAGACTGCTTCGAACTTATGATTCGGGGACCAGAAATTTTGGGTTTGTTTTCCGGCGTACACGGTGGAAACTGTACGAACGCAGAAGGACCTGCCGTTTCTTAGCTTTGCTTCTGAACAGTATTGGATTGTTCCCGTGTGCTCCATAAAGGAATAAAGTTCGTAAACTTTAAAATTACGGAAAAAAAATCCTCGGTGACATAGTTTTAAAAATTTCAGCTAAACAAGTAAAATAACAAACCAAATATGATAATTTTATACAGTGAAAAAAATTAATTGAACATTCTAAAATAATCTTTTATTATGTGTAATCGTAGAATTATGTTAATTCAGTTCTATAAATACGAGTTTTTTTAGCAGCTTGATGGAGTCGAGCACGTGATATTTACTGAGTGGAACTCACGCTCACCAAGTAAGAAGCTAAGCGGTGACCAGCTTTCTGTGATTTTCGGTTTTCTCCCCGTTGGTAGTATCACAATTGCAGTTCTAGTAAGGCAGCAGTTTGAATTACATTTTTTACACAAATTTGCTCTCTGATCTGCCCCCGCTCCAAGTCCACGTGTTTTTTTTTTGTGTAATTTTATGCTTGTGACGACTTCACTGCTGTGTTCCTTCAATGGGGCTAGTGTATCATCGCTTGTGATGTGTGCTGTTGTCCGATTTGAAAGTTACGTTAGGAAGAAAACAGTAAAAACTCTCGTATTGCTTGGCGTGTTTAAAGTAAAGTTAGAGGTGTGTTGGCAGAAAGATCAGAGAGTTTTCTGGTCTTCGCCTTGACTTAACATACAGCAGAGGGCGTGAACACGTATTTGTTGTTTAACAGTTCTGACACTGTCGGGTGGTTGGTTGGGGAGTGATTAAGGGTGTGGAAAATGGCGAGGAGGGAAGTTGTCTTGCGCTCGGGTAGGTGGGGTAAGTAAAGGTAAAGCAATCCCATTACAGGCCTGGACAGGCCCTGAGTGTTCCAGGAGTTTGAGACCCCCAGATTTTAAGACACTCGGCACATGAAGGTGGTAAGGTTGTCAGCCCTACGTACTGGCCGCCTTTACCCTGGTACTCCATTTCTGTTAGAGGCTGAGTCGACCCCAGGACCACAGTGCGGCAGGAAGGGTTATGTCAATGAAAAATTCCAGTGACACTTTCGTGATTCGAAACGGCGACCTACCGGCTTGTAGCGCAGTGCCTCAACCAACCGCGCTACCGCGTGCCGAGGTTTTCTTTTGGGGAAGACGTAGGAAAGCCACGCAATGCAGGATAGTCGGTGTTGTGGTCGAGATTGGAACGTAGTATCTTCCGAACAGGAATCAGAATCCCCGGAAGGGCTGCAGCCCTCCCAGAAACTAAAGTTTCATTTTTTGTTCAAAATTTGTGGAGGGTCCTCCCAGAAGAGTCGTCTTGTAGGAGCGTTACAGCTTAACCAGAACGTGGATGGCAGACCTCATGACCTGTACCGGATATTGAGCACTTTCGTTTTCTGTTTTGTGTGTTTACTCTGATTAATAAATATAAAAAACTTGGAATTGGTCTTATGTTTATTGTAACGTGCACCGTCTTGATAGTTGAATAAAGAGAGACCAACTTGATGTCACTTGCTTTATTATTTCATTATTTAATGCTCAACATATTTCGGATGTTAATACATCCATCCTCAGGAGATTGCGACTTATTTGTTGAGATATTTCATGGGTTGTATTGCTCTGGTTCGGTGCGCGTTGGTGTTACGTTGTGGTTTGGTTGGGGTGGTGTGGTATCCGGATGAGGCTTCAGCCTGAGGATGGATACCACACCACCCCAGCCAAACCACAACGTAACACCAACACACAACGAACCAGAGCAATACAACCCATGAAATAACTCAACAAATAAGTCGCAAGCTCTTGAGGATGGATGTATTAACATCCGAAATATGTTGAGCATTAAATAATGAAATAATAAAGCAAGTGACATCAAGTTGGTCTCTCTTTATTCAACTATTGGAATTGGTCATTTGTGATCTTGTACAATTTTCATACGACGTATTAGTTAGAGACGTTTGCTGGCATGGTGCATGTAGCAGCCACTAATTGGCATGTGGGCGGTATTGTGTGGCACCTTACAGAGCAGTCTGCGGTATGAAATCGCTGTAGTGAACGTCATATTTATCGCAAATTCCATTGTGTTTATTGGACCATGTAACGTGCAGTGGGGAAAAGTGTTGTCGTCAATCATTTCGTTTGATTTGTGTGTCCTCGGTGCATTTCAGTACACCAGCAGCTCCTCGTTTGGCAGGCGTCTCCACGGGGCAACACGACAAAAGTGGGCCTAGTTCGGTACCGCGCAAGTTAAGCGGCGTACAGTACTTCAGATACTGTTTATGTACTGATTGCATCTTTCATTCTTCCTTTGTTTCGTTCCCAGAATTCTCCACCCTCTCAGTTTTGTTTGAGTATCTTTAGATGATGTATTCTTTTGCTGTTGCGTGTGTGCAGTCTGCATTTAGGCTTAAATTGCGTTTGTTCGTCGTCTGCAGTTTTTTTTTTGTTTTTATTAGTGCGCTAGTGGGAAAAAGCCCATTGAATTTCAGCAGGCAATATTTTCTTCTTCCCCCCCCCCCCTTTATTAATTTTCTTTATACTTCTTTCGTACATTTATCTTCGTTTAAACACCAAGTCTATGTCGTTGTTCTGCGGGCGTTGCAGTTCCGAACACAGTGCTGCCGTTTGCGTAAGTACATGGGACTACATGTTGCAACGGAAACGGCGTAATAACGTCATAATATAGACGGTCGATCTTTTATATATATATATGTGGCGCGTATGGGTGAGGAGAGGGGGGTGTATAGGGTGTTGGTGGGGAAACCGGAGGGAAGGAGACCACTGGGGAGACCTAGGCGTAGATGGGTGGATAATATTAGGATGGATCTCCAGG
>Ga0123352_10020679_pt1 | contig 10493 bp, 6 predicted proteins | sample TergutLab28metaG_FD_89700 | JGI IMG/M metagenome (GOLD analysis project Ga0123352, IMG submission 89700) | Labiotermes labralis P1 segment gut microbial communities from Petit-Saut dam, French Guiana - Lab288 P1 | ecosystem: Host-associated > Arthropoda: Insects > Digestive system > Gut ... | reverse complement strand
CATGCTGCCATCATACCAATAACATCAACAAATATAGAAATATTCAATAACTTCATATATAGGAACATTTACTCCCTGATGATGATCCGGAAGGATTGAAACATGTAGGAGTGTTATATTAAAGAAATTTTAATGGATTAGATGTACGTATTTTAACGTGTGTTTTATCAAGTAAATAAATAGTGCAATAAGTTGGTATTTGAAAAACATTGATAACATTGCATGGTAACAAAATGAAAAAAAAAAATGAAAAAAGGGTATTAAGTTGTGCCTGTCATATAAGGAAGAACTCATACAGTGATTGCTTATGTACTGAGGAATTATGGTACTGACTTTTGTATTCTGGGATTTATTAAATAATGTACAGATATTTATTTCATATCTCACATAAAATGCACTGCCTGTCCATTACAAAGACCAGCTGCTTAATGATGTTGAAGGTAATGATTGCACTTAGTCTGCCGGTTGTATGAAACCCTGTGAGAACAGAAAAGTTGTGTTTTGAATGTCAGAGAAGGTGATACACATAGTTACCATTGTGCTTCACGTGTTATGATCACTGGATGTTTTCCTGAACCAATTGTAATGATATAAATACTCTAATGATTTATTAAAGGTACCATGTTTTAAAAATGACTCTAACATGGCTGCAAGAGATCCAGGAGTATGAAGATACATGCAGTGGCATGAACCGTGAAGAAGACATTATTGAAATGGAAATGTGGAAATGTTTATTAAAAGTGGACACACAAGTGGAGGTAACTTACAACCCGTATAATATTTTAACAATGTGTACAGTTGAGAGAATTCAAGGTTTGCAAAAGTATATTTTTAAAAAGCCTGGAAGTCATTAAATATTTTTGGTGTGTCAGTAACAACTGATAAATTGTTGTAACTGATATTTTACAATTTTAGGGTGTTAATATTATCAGCACACATTAATAGTTCTAGCTTACAAAAACTGATAATATTCTAGAGCTATACACCATCCCAGTGATGAGCACTCTTCTTGCATGTGTTTTCTGTAAGTGGACAGTACCCCTGCAGTAGATCTTGCATTATCCATCAGCCAGGACTGAAGCAGTGTTGGATGAGAATAGATGGATAATGGAATAGGTGCTTAAAAAATTACATGCAGCCAAATACAAATAGAATTTTTACCATGTAATTTTCAATTTTGTCAGCATTACACTTTATGTCTTTCACTGTTGGCCTTTCTACTGTGTGAACCAATGCTGGGCTTGTTGTGCATTCTCTTTATGTAAATGCTTAATAATTACAGTTCTTTGAGATAATCCCAGCACTACATGCATAGATTTCTCTGCCATTTACATTAAACATTAAATACCGTTACTTAAAAAAGTTCAGTGGTGTTACATAAAAATAAAGGGACTTTGTAAAAAAAACTCTCATGGTGGCCTGACTTGTGATAAGGAATGCATGCACTTTTCCTTCTGCACCTCTCACACTTAGTGGCTTGCCACTGTCATGCTTAATAGAACCTTATGGTTAATGCAGTGAAAATAATTGATGTTTTACAGTACTTTCTTAATTGGTAATTAGGAAGAAATTTGATAGTCATTATATGCACCATGCATGGTTTTCATTTTCTAGACATACTCACTGTAGTCCCTTATACTTTCTTTGTAAAGCACAGGAAATTTAATATGTCTTCCCCCATTGTTTTTACTCCATGTCAGCATAGGCCATGATTATGTAATGTCATTATCATTACCTGAGCTGGGATAGCATGGTCAGTGACTAATTTATGTGTTGGTCATCTGCGTAATCGTAGTTTGATTCCTGGCATAGTCCAGAGATTTATCTCTTCTCCAAAGCATCCAGACTAGCTCTGGGGCCCACCCAGCCTCATATTTAATGGGTACCAGTGGCTCTTTCCCTGGATGTATAGCAACCAGAGCAGTATCAAGTTTCAGAATGAGTGGCATGCTTACCGGCGACTTTACCTTTTTCACTTTCATTAATTAGTTAACAACGCTCATGGAGCAGAGTCCTGCCACAGCAGCTGATATGAACTTGGACTAGTCAGGGAATTCATCATCTTATATGTAATTTGAAGGTTCATTATTATATTTATAGACTCTGCCACGTTATTTTATCGTGAGTTACTTGAATCCAGTCCTGTACTTTGTGCCCTGTTCCACAGTAAAATAACTGTTCTTTGCAGGAGACATTGTTGCAGAATCTCCCCAATTCAGTGACATCTAAGTTGCTGTGCAGTTCAAAAAGGGAGCTCCAGAAGGTTTCTGGAATACCATATGAAGCATTGACTGAAGAACTGCAGATTACCAACCTTAATGTGTTGATTGGCAGGTTGTTGGACAAGTCAGATGTGACTACTGCATGTAGACTGGAAGTGATGTTCAGTCATCACAATCAGGTAATGTGTTGTGCTGGAATTGTGTTTGACATTGTCTCATGCCTAAGGTGTACTTGATATTGACTGTATTTCTGGGGCTGGCTGCATTGCTCAGGTGATTAGTTGTTGTAATACCAACAGATGCATTTTATTGTGTCTTTTGAGGTTCTAGCAGCTGTAAGTAGAATTACTGCAGTGGTTTGAGATGTGATGTGAATGTTAATACTTTATCAGCCTACTGCCACCACTGTCACGGTAAGAGTCTTCTACCCAGGAGACTCTAATCTTGGTATTTCTTTGCTTTTGTATTGGATTTTGGTGTATGTAGTTAGCATTGAATGAAGAACCCTTTATGGTTGTATGCTAACCACATTTTGTCATTCCCTCATTGCACAATACCACAATATGGTAATACCTTCTCTCCTCACATCATAATTATTTCTATTATGTCATAATCTCTGTCTCCTTTTCTACCTCCTCCTCTGCCACCTACCAATAATCATTCACTTAACCACAACGTTAAGTCATTTTTCTTATGCATAACAACTGTTATTGCTAATACATAGTACTTGACACCTATTCTGAACTTCCGATGAAGAAGTTTATATTTAAGATTAGTAGAGAGAGAGGACAGTTTCAGGATGTGGTGTTGGCAAGGCACAGTGACATACTTGTAGAAGAATAGGATCATCTATTGAAGTAATATTTGATTCAGGATTTGCAGCTCTTGTGGACATGTATGAGCCTGGCAGAGGGAGAGATCACTCCATACCAGCTGAGTGCAGAACACCGGTTGTTGCTCTTAGAACCACCAAGTACATCCAGTGGCACCTACAAACGAAGGACTCTGCAGTCAGTGAGATTACCTTCTGTTTCATCAAGTGGAAGTATGTAAAGCTATGATACAATGTTAAGCAGTGTTTCTGAGTCGCTGAGCATTCATTTGATGAATAATATTTCAGTTTTGTGTTTTTTGACTGTACATTATTATTGCTGATCCCTGGCTATGACATTTTTTATCACTTGGCATTTTAATTTCGTAAGTACAAGACAGGTTTGAGATTTGCATGGCTGTGAAGATTCATATTGTCTTCTGGATTATGACATTACATAGTCATGTACGTATGTACCAGTGTTGCTGAGGGATATACCAGTACCTAAGGGCAGTATTTTCCTTCAAAATGTTGGCACCCACTTTGCAGACTGCACAATTTCAGTACCCATAAGACCCACGAGAACATGCTTTCTTGTACAAAACTGTAATTTTGCACATTGTTTCAAATGGGTGTGACACTGCCACCATAAGAGATGAGTATGCATTGAGGGTGTTAGAGAACAGAGAGAAGTAATAGGAAGGTGGTGAAAATTACATAATAAGGAGCTTCATAATTTTTGCTGTTCAGGAAATATTATATGAATGACTGAATCAAGGGAGATGGGGTGACAGGGGGAAGATGACATAAGTGTATGAAATTTTAGTCATGAAACCTGACAGGAACAGAACATTTGGGAGACCCAGGCATAGACTGGAAAATAGTACTGTATCTTTTATTGTTTGGGCTGGTTTCATATTACTCAGAATAAGAACCAGTAATGTACCTTCAGGTTTCACAAGAGGCATGAAGCTTATTTAAATATGTGAATGACTGCTTTGAAGAATTACTGTGCTTCTTGAAGTAATTTACATCTCTCCAGCTAGTTTTAGATTCCATCTGATTGTTATCAGAATGCAGAATATTGTAAGTTACTGACATTTATGAGATGTTGAATGGGCATTAACTTTGAAATGACCTGTTCAAGTAAAACTCTTCACTGAAATGAATAAATAAGACTGCAATAAACAAATATTAAATTCATATGCAACTTTTGTCTCTGCAGTTATACAGTTTCAACTTCTCAGTAATATGAATAAGATTGCTGAGGAGTTACGACTGTATTAAATGAGAATTCAGTCTCCATTGTTGTTACAGACATTAAAAGAAAATTGAATTTGTGTATAACTTGTTTACTGCTTGCTTTGAAACAATATTGTACTAGAGTACGTCACTGAATGAATGAAATAAATCCAATTTCAACATAATCTGGTTGCATTGAAGATTTTCTTTTGTTTTTTCACATAGGGGGGATGTAGAATGTGTGTTTCATTCTTCTCTACATCCTTACATCAAAAAATTGCTTTCTTTGAAGAATATTCTGTGAACTGTGCTTGATATGCATGCTGAAATGTGTGTAGATATTCATGCAAAGTGGTTATAAAACTGTATGACCCAAATAAAAATTTGTATTGCTTCACAATGTTTCTTAAAATTCTCCAGTGTTAAATTATTTAAAGTTGTTTATCTGGTTGTTTACATGTATACAGACATGTATATGGATAGAGTGGTTGTAATAAACACTCAATAGGGATGTAATAATAATAATTCACATTTGGATCATAAATGAGCCAGTTCAGTTGAGTTCATTTCTTAATAACATGTTTAAGTTACATTTTAATATTATCCTCCCATATACAGCTCTGTCTCCAACATGATGTCATACCTTAAGGTCTTCAAAGTAGCTTCTACATTCATTTGTTTAATCCCTGTGTGTTGTATACGTCATCAATCTGACCCTCATTTAATCGTGCTAAAAATATCAGGTGAAGCATACAAACTGTAAAGATCATCATTATGCAGTTTTGTTCTTCTGTTATGTAATCACTCTTAGAATTGAGTGACATCATTTTGGTCACAACAGTAATGAGGTTTTCCCCATTATTGACTATACATTCTGTTTATGTTGATATGTTTATCATGAAAGTTGCCATATTAATTTAGATAGCTGGCAATAATGACTGTTTTTTTCTCAGTTGGTACTCCTGGGTTGTCACAGAGCCCAATGAACCGAAGCATCAGCTCTGAATATGTAGAAATTAATGTCCACGATAAACAAGATACACTATCAGTTTTGGAAAAACTGATTGAACATTTGCAACATGGAAGGAAAGTGGGTAGTCACATTGTTTGCTGCTATCGTATTGCCATGAACTTGGACAGACCATATCAGGTATTATTTGAAAATCACTTAATAGATTTTTGTAAATGTGAGTCTGCAGGCTGAGAATATTTTAATTCACTTCTGTAAAACAGATTGTTCAAAAATGGAGCATTGAAGATTGATTCAGTTTTGGCTATTTATTACTTTAACAGATTTCTCTTTTGGTGCAGAATGACCAAGTGATATATTTAGCTATAATTTAACATATTTCTTGTAATTAATGTGAATTTAAGTGTGTGATTATTTAAGTTTTATGTTACCAGTTCTGGTACTTAATCAGTAATGAAAGACCTTCCTGATAAGATAGTAACTATTCAGATGGTCAAATTTCCTCTCTTTTATGAAATTTGAAGGATTGTTATCATGTTGAAAGGAATGTGCTACTGGAGCCTATCCTAAGGCAGATGAATGCAGTTCATGTCCCTGCACAATGTTTTTTAAGATCCCTTTTCATTTGGTCATCCCATCTCTACACCTAGGTGTCGCAAATTGTCTCTTTCTTTCTGCTTTCCCAACAGAAGTTTTGTATACATCAGTTCATGTGTCCAGTGCATAGTACATGCTTGCCCATGTACTTTTAATAATCATTTTTTACAATTATGTTGCCTAAGCTTGCTTAGATTAGTTTCCAGGTTGTGTAAAGCAAGTTGAAAAAACATACGCTGTCACTGTATCAGTGTATCAGAGACATTTATCAAGCAGCATGACACTTGTTTGCACCAATGTTTGTGCGAGTGCATGCAAAGATCTGTGTTGTTTAAGCAACATCAATTGTTGGAGCCATTACAGTATTTATTTTGAGATATCTTGTTCTTCTGTTCTGCATTTAACAGGCGCGCGCGCGCATACACACACACACACGCGCACGCGCGCGCGCGCACGCACACACGCACACGCTCTCTCTCTCTCTCTCTCTCTCTATATATATATATATATATATATATACACATTGCATACTGAAATATATGAATTGTGTATTGTTACCATTTGCACCATTCCCAGTTGATCTCTTTTTGTATGGTGTTGGGAATCTTAGGTCTGAATGTATCAGGCAGACATGAAGTTCTGTTCATGCTGGCACAATGTACTTTGCACTTTGTGTGAATTAAAACTGAAGTTTATAATTTTTTTTTGTACAGCAGATTGGTACAGAATGGGAAATATTTTTTTTATTGAGATTTGCAACTCCTGTTTGAAAGATTTGTTGATATGGTGTGTATTTTAACAAATCATGTGGAAAAAGTATGTGTCTTTGGTATCATTTTTGTAATTAACTTGGCTTTGCAAGTACAGCCTTACTGAAAATTGCAGTTGACTGGGTGGCACTTGTTCTTTGTACTCAGGACATCTCAGGTTTAACTCTCAGCCCAAAGGCCAACCATCATAACTGAGGTTTTCTTGTGGTTTTACACATTTACTCCAGGCAAATATGGGAAAATATCTCAATCATGCCATCGCCTTTACCTTCCATCATCCTTCCAATTTGTTAAAGCTTCTCAAATAAATGACGATAAGGCGAGGGAAGTATATGAAATTTCAAAGAATTCATTAGGTAAACATGTTTATTTAGTGGCATGAATGAAATGTTGCAGGATATACTGAAGATGGAAGATCCTTTGAGCCTGTTAGGCACTGCTCTTGCTGATGACAACTGCAGCAAATTTCTTGTGGCTAGTGACCTAATGTTGGCAGCTCAGATGAACAGTGAGGAGGTATCAAGTTTTTTGTGTCAAGAAATTGTTTCAGCTGTCAGAAACCATATGAAAGGTGCAGTATTTTAAGTAATTTTTCTGTTAACTGCAATAACATTTCTCTTTTTTTTGTTTTGCTGACCGTGCATCTCAGTATAATCTTAGCAATTAACCAACTTAATGCACAAATTCTGGTTTTATAATAAGTTTATTATATTCCTCTACATGTTTTGAGCACTGTTGTTCTCATCATCAGGAGGTCAAATTGTGTTATACAGCATCTGGTATCGTCACACTCTGTAGGTGGCCATCTGCTATGCACCAGAGGGCCACCTACAGAGTGTGACGATACCAGATGCTGTGTAATACGATTTGACCTCCTGATGATGAGAACAACAGTGCTCGAAACATGTAGAGGAATATAATAAACTTATTATAAAAGAATAGTTTGTGCATTAAGTTGGTCAGTTGCTAAGGTTATAAAATTTCTCTTTTTTTTATATGTATTGTACATTTGAGATCACAGTTATGCTATTAATGTTATGCTTTTCTGGTATGTGATACCATTAATTTGGTAGATGGGCACATATTTTGGAGAATCAGCTCTCTCAGTCTGAAGGGTCTTGTACAGAGAAATCACAGTTTCTCCACATGTGCCTGCTATGAACTCATAAAGTTCTTGATATACAGCTTGACATATTAAGTGATGGTGCAACTTCAGAGATAACTTTTGTTGACAAAAGTCAAAGCTGCTTTACAAAGTGAAGCATAGGTACTTCTTGACTGCTTCATAACCACATTCTGTGGCACTCACTCCCATCTAGTGTAGGTATCTGTAACTACAGAAATGGCTTCCTGCGTGATGAGAGTATAGTGACAGAATTTCAGCTACTATTGTTTTACATGTATAGCTAAATACATAAAAGCAAAGACACAAAAGCATGTTCAAAATCCTGATTCTTCACCATAGTCCTAATATGTTATGTCATCTGAGCACTTCTGAAAGTTTTAAACATTGAAACAGACTAACTGACTAGCTGACTGCATGACTCTGTTTTACGGAGTTCTTTGAAATTGAATAATGACACAGCTGATCAAAAATTCCTTCCCTGCTGTGGTATTCAAGGGTTTGTTACTGTGTTCACAAGGTCCTGCAGGTAGACAGTATCCTGAGACAGGAATTCAATCCACAACCTTTTTTTAAGAACCTTTGTCATAATATTGTATTATCTGTAATAGTATTACCCAAGTCGTCTTCCCCGAGATTTTTTGTCCCATCTTTTCCTCATGGATTTAATTAGTTTAAATCTGTTTGTTGGAGAGTAAAAATTATGACGTCCTTGTTATGTGATTTATTGTACTCTCCTATTATTTTTTCTCAGTTAGGGGCATGCAGCAAATAAAATGGAGATTAATAATGAAATCAGGAGAAGAATAAATTAGGCATTAATTGAATATCTGTTATAATTCTGTTCTCTTTCCAAAACTTTAAAGAATAAGGCATATGCAATAATAATTACCTCTTTGCTTTATGTAGTTTTGAAACTGTTCCCTTTTCTGAGGAAAGAATATAGATCACAAATGTCCGAAAACAAAATGCTCAATAAACTGTTGGGGCCCTAAGGGGATGAAGACAGGGATATTTAAATAACCAATTAAGAAAAACCCTGTGACATGTGCAAGAACACTTAGCATGATTAGAATAGTGACATAAGGAACTCACAATGTACTGTCCTGGGCATGCAGCTGGAATAGTGAATCAATAGAAGATTTTGGAAAGTAGATCTTTTGGAAAGTGGCCATGTGATAGGGAAGGAGGAGAGATAATATGAAAGTGGGTCTTGGGGAGACAGGTTATGAGTAGTCCCGCGCAGATGAATAAAGTAGTATTTGAATCTACAAAGTCCTTATCCACACCTGCAAGATCTTATCTGCATCCATGGATGTAATTCATGTTATATATATATAGCAACCATGGTAATTCTTTTGTAATGGCTTAATTTCAGTGTAAATTTGTTCCATAAAAAATCAGCACTGTGTAAGTGTGTGTGTTATACAAAACGGGATGGACACATTACAAAGAATACACTTACAGTAACAGAAGCATATAAAACTTTATTTGTTTTGCATAAGACCAGTCCAAAGTTTGAAAATAGTATTGTTTATTTTGTCACTTAATATTAGCTACAAATTTAAATGAAATTTCTGTCTTCCTTGCAGATTAAGTACTATAGTTATCGATTGTCAGTTATTAATGACAGCACTGCACCAGGCACTGTTAAAAGTGATAAGTGATTGTGGCTAGAATATGTCAGAAAACTCAATAGTACTGTTTCTTTAATGAAGTAAAATATTTAATCTGCAACTTCTCCACTTTGGGTAGTTGCTATTTAGAAAAATGATACCATTTTCCAGGTAGGTGTATCAGTGCTGAATTGCACATCGTGCAGTGGAAAACTCTCAGAGGCACAGCTTAGTGATGGGGTGGCATGAATGGAATAGGCTAACTTGGTAGTATGTGGGAATTCTTATTCCTGTTAACACCAGCAAGCAATATTGCAGTAGGCTGAAACTTCCTGTAATCATAAATGGATAATTCAACTGTCATGATCATCAGCATCATACATGCTGCAGCTGAAGAAAATTCATTGCTGGATGAATTTTTGAACTTACTGAAATTTCCATGTCTGCAGTCTTATCCACAGTCCACACTTGCATACACTTTTTAACTGCCATGACAGTATTGCTGTGGGTATCTGCATTTGCACAGGGCTGTTGTTATGAGGATGGGTTGTGTTTTGGTTCTATTGCCACTGCTTTATACTTAACAGAGTTGTAATTATACTATTCTTATGTAGGTGATGTGAATATGCTGTGTGGAGTCACAATGTGGGGCTGTGATCTAGACCTTAGTTTTCACCTTGTTTTGGAGCTCTGTGATGATATGACCAGTCTAGGTACCAAACTGTTGGCTGAGGTGACTCATCTTGGTGCCTCACATCTGGAAGCAAATAAGGAAGGTAACATCTCTTTAAGGAAATTATAAGACATGGAAATTTTGTGAAAAAATTATTAGTCTTGAAGTACACTGTAGTTCAAGAAGAATCATGCGCAAATATATGGCATATAATAATTAATCACAATGTATTTGATTTATATGTAATTCACCTTTATCTCTTTGCATAATTCATACAACTCAAATGCAAAAGTTTGATAATTTGCAGCCAGATTTGGTTAAGCAGTTGAGCACCAATCTTATGTTTCATTAACTTGGTATTAATTTTTTTTTTTTTTTTTTTTTTTTTTTTTTTGAAGTGATTGATTCAGGTGAAGCTGTGTCTGTTTGTTGGTCCATTTTTTTAACCTCTGGAACTGTTTAATAAGTT
>Ga0123352_10020677_pt1 | contig 10494 bp, 4 predicted proteins | sample TergutLab28metaG_FD_89700 | JGI IMG/M metagenome (GOLD analysis project Ga0123352, IMG submission 89700) | Labiotermes labralis P1 segment gut microbial communities from Petit-Saut dam, French Guiana - Lab288 P1 | ecosystem: Host-associated > Arthropoda: Insects > Digestive system > Gut ... | reverse complement strand
GTGCGGCCGGGGCGTGCTGCTGACCACTCACCCCCTTCTAGTGCCGCGGTCATGGAAGAGTAGAGCTATACCTCTACCCACCCTCTGGGCCACACCGGGCTTGTAACGGGATCACTTTACCTTGTTATATTCATACACTATACAGGATGAGGCTGTCAATCCCTTAACTCACAGAAAAATACGCGGTTTGAAATGGGAATTTTTTGTTTGATTTGCATTACATATTTCAGGAATGTTACCCTGGAGTAAAACGAGACCTGTCTGTACAGGCAAATCACTGCCCAGATATTGTCATAAATAACATAGTTCTTCTTGCGAAATTTTTGTTATATTATTCTGTCTTTAATTAAATTCGGACTTCTTCTGACAATTTTCAGTAAAAACCCCAATTATGAAATTTAGCTAAGATCCTTCCGGTGGGAGTCGCACTGTTCCACGAGGACTGATAAACGATCGGACAAACTCAGAATTGCTTTTGGCAAATGCTTCACGAAAGTGAATTATGTGTACTTTTTATGGTCAGTGAATTAACAGAATGAAAGTTCTTTCGCCAGCGTACTTGTTAGTTATTTGCACGACGTAGCTGAATGTTCATACAACCGAAATCATTCGGGTTTCATAGTTCTTTCTTATACGTTCGTCATCCGTTATTCGGACGGAACACACCGCTTCGGAAACTGCTCTATTATTTGGCGAAATTTTGAGATAGTACTTTATGCAGTTATGTCCTTTAGAAAGTGCTGATTGGAATCAGTGTGTGACGAAAAGTTAATTTACCAAAAAAATCTTATTTTCTTAATGCTAGACAATGGACACTCCCCATAATTACAATATATATATATATAAGGTAAAGTGAAGCGTTGTACAGACACTGAGGCTCTGCACAGGCCCTACGGCCCATGTGGTAAGTAGAGGTATAGCTCTACTCTTTCTTGACCACGGCACTAGAAAGGGTGAGGGGTCAGCGTCACGCCCCGGCCGCTCTTTACCCCCGGGAAAGACCCGGTACCCACTGTACAGGAGGGTGGGTGGACCCCAGGGCCGGTCTGGACAGGTGCGGAAAATCTTGCCTCTATCGGGATTCGATCCTCGGACCGTCAGCCCGTAGCCAGTTGTTATATATATTTTTTTTTTCATCAGGCAGCATATTTTAACACGAGGACTGCCGAGTGTATTAACTGCATTTTGTATTGACGTTAAACACCTGGATGACACTCAAAAATTGCTTTTATTAATTTCGTACGAATTGTACTGTAACGTGGTGGATACAGAATTGGAGAGGTGAAAGCGATACTAACACCATAATCTGAGTGATATGATATATATTCGTTAACTGCAATTGGGTTGACACCCGCCGGCATTAGTGCAGTACACATTTACACAAAAACAGTACACAGAACAACACAATGAAACAGAATATACAGAACAGAACGTACATAACAATAAAAATACATAAATATAACAATAAGAATACACAATTTAATAGGAACACATAATGCACTACTCATGGTGATCGATAGCTCAGACAGTAACAAAAGTCACAGTAGCAATATTAGCAATGTAGCTACGGTTACTGTAATAAATTTGCTAGAATTTTCGAGTCATAAATTGTCGGGGTCCAAGTGATGTTCTAACTCCAAAATGTGTAGACGGTCTCTGGCGCCCACCAAGGGGCACAGGGGTCTTGCAACTCATCTTGTACAGAAGTTAAGAACGCATGGAGATATACATCCATTCCAATTATACGCCTTGAAGGCCTTGACGGGGACAACTTTACCGTTTACAGCAGCGTACAAATTAACGATAATATTTGTGATGATAAACAAATACTTACCCGAAACAACTAGCAGCATTGCAAACATCACAGTACGAAGAAAGCCTTTGGAAAATACACAGGTTTCTAGTTTAATGTTCATAGGGCCGTGCATCGTAATATTATTTCTGTAGTAAAACCAACTAGATGCACCAATGTATCAAATTTATTTTGGAATGACACTCTACATGTTTCGGACGGTCTCTCCGTCCATCATCAGGAGTTCAAGACTCTACGTACAGCAACATGCATTTGTCAAGCAGATACTGCTGTCTGCCTGCTAGCAAGCAGACAGCAGTATCTGTTTGCTAGTTTTCCTACGTACTGATGATTATCATCATCGCTCAATTTCTGACAGAGATATAGGCTTATCTCTGCACCGTTTCGTACACACTAGTCACCTATTCTCTTTCTTCGAGGTCACACCTGTCGAAGCACGGTGTTCTCCCGCTTTAGTGTTCACTTCATACGGAGCGTTACTTGTGAATTAGTTATGAGTTAGTGATTAGTGGAAATAAAAGCGTATGAAAGGAAGGGATACTGTCTTATTTGAGTTGCAGTCTCTATGTTCACTTGATGGGACTGAGAAGCATAATACGAACCGCTGTCTGGGTCTGAACCCGGGATTTTCCGATTATGAAGCAGGCGCCATAACACTCGACTGTACGTCGCGTCCACTGCTCCTTCTTACATTTCGCGCTATAGTTATTCCTACTTAAGGACAGCTTAAGCCATATCGAAATTTCTCAATGAATGCGTATTTTGTGTAGCTAAGGAATAAGTAACCAGGGAATCGAGGTTCGATTCGCGGCAGGCACAGAAATTTTTGTTTGCTGCATACTTCCCAGACAGGCTGTATGGCTCACCTACCCTTCCACTCGTGGGTAAAGGGGATTTTTTCTCTGGGAGTAAAGTGGACAGAGCTTGAAGCCAAATATCATCTCCCTGTATTACAGAGTTTAACCATTAGACGCCTAACGTCAACTATAGTTGACGTACCGCACCGCTAACCTCCAAAGTTCCATTTTATATATTTATTCAACAAATATAGGTACCGAATATTTTAAACATGGTGTATACCCTCCTTTTTTTCTCTTCAAAATGCAGTTTGTTTCATAATTCTAACATATTTGGTTCTGTATTATTCACATTTTATATACAGGGTGTGCTAAAATTTAAAAAAAATAATTCCGGCGCCAAAAGTTTAATTATACAATTATCTCGAAATGTATCACCCTTTTAATATATGGCCTGACAGAGTGTTGTTTGATAAATTACTGGGGTTATTTTGTCCGTTGGATTATCATGTGGGAGGTGTCACTAGATTGCTGTAGCTGCTTAGAAGTAGTTGTAATCTAGTCATCTCTATTATCCCTGCTCGTGTGAGCGCTTGCACATACCACATTCACAATGATTGTAAACACGCCGTTTCCCTAAGAGGGAAAACTTCCGGGTACGATGACCTTGTATAACCCCAGTGTGGCGCCAGTTGGTACGTCTCCTTACAGATGTCGTGAATAAAATGAGCTTCGACACGTGTATCTCTCTTGCCAGTCTCGCGGGATTACTCAATTTGCTGAGTAAGCGCAACGTAAGCCTTTACCCTGATGGATGTGTACTGGCGTCTTGACTCTGGTACGACTGAACTCGAGGTTTATATTGTTTCTTAATCCAGAGGAAACTTTGCAGCTGCGTCCCTTTGAGACGCGACAAGTTAAATGAGCAGTACGCCGTGAGTGATAAATACGGAGTGTTGATATATTTTCTTGATTGGCATATTTTAAGGGAGTGAAATAAGAATTAGCGAATTTGTATAATTTATTATATTCCGTCAATACACAACAATATATCAGTACAGTGATATTATATATACACACAGGTCACATTATGCTAACATGTTTCTACCGTAAACGGTCATCTTCTGATCAATAGAGAACATTTTTAAGGTACATTGTTGTCTATTGGCCTGAAGATGACCGTTTATGGTCGAAACATGTTTGCGATAATGTGACCTGAGTGTATATATAATATCACTGTACTGATATATTGTTGTGTATTGACGGAATATAATATATTATACAAATTTGTTACTACACAATAGGATGGCCTCTGTCAAATAAAGAAATGTGAACTGGATTTATCTGCCACAGAATACGGACCAGTGACGGGGTTCTTTTTGTATATCTCTGGGTTCCAAAAATGTGGGTAATTTCTTTAGCAACTTTTACATTCTTTAGAGGGACTCTGCTTCATGGAGGTAATTTGTAAAAAGACACTTTCTTTCATAGAGATTTATGTGTACTGTGTAATGGAAGGCTGCAGGATGAAGGAACGGGACTCGATATGCAACAAGCACAGAAATAATTCGCTTGGTGCACCTGTCCAGACCGCTTACAAACCCAACCCACTCACGACAAATTATTTATTTGCTTTTATTTTGTGGCATTTTCGGTCGCTCGCGTTATGCTTCTTCGCACGCCGAGATGATTAATAATGAGTGGATTTTAAAGTATGTGGGTTGCATCAGTCGTGGTCTCATATGAAGATCAAATTCGGAATTGGGCTGGATTGTCTGAGGAAAGTCGTGGAAACCTCCGGCTACTAGGTGTTCCGACCGAAATTCAATACCGGTACATCATCATGTATGTCAAAAACTGAACCACTTGAGCTGACGATCTCTGTCTTTTAGATCAAAATATTCCAGAGTTTTCTGGTATCCCTCATATACTTTGTGTTGATGCAGGCATACTGTCTTACAAGAAACAGCAACAGCGATATAGACAAGAATTATCATGGTGTGCGTCATATTGAACTTGAATAATGAATCAGGACCATTAAAAGGGAAAATACTTTCATTTGTTGTTTTTATTACAACCAACCAATGCACAATTATATATCACAACAGTATCTCTTTATATAATATATACATCTACATGTTTCGACATTTCCATGTCATCATCAGGGAATATTACATTTGTGCCTTGCTAATTTACATAAATTCTTAAAATTGAAGCAGTTAAAAATAAAATTCCCTACAGTTATTAAAATTTATTAAAATATTATTTAATCGTTGTTTGGTGATACAATAAAATCTGTTCGACGTTGTAATCTCTTGTACAAGCAGTGTGTATTTGTGGCTGCATATACAAACTGCAATAAGTATGGGCGTTAGTGTATGGATATATGCACATTATATCGTGGACGTATTGAATATACTTAATTATGGACTCACCCTTTGTTGATGTTAGTGTGCTGGTCAGCGTGTAATGAGTCGGGCTGGCTATCGGGTTAAGTGACGTGTTTTCTTGTTATGTTGGCCAGGGAGTATAGTGGGTTGCGTTCATAGGTCTTATGCTCGTCGATCAATGAGCCTTGTTGTAGAACTTGCATTTAAAATGACTCTCAGAAGTTCATTTTCTTTCCATTTCTGCATGTTTTTAATAATTGCACGGTTTGTTCCGGATTTCCATATTCATGTGTATTGGTGAGAATGTGTAATGCGTATGTCGAGATAGGGTTATTTGTTTTGATATATCTTGTATGTTCACGGTTCCTATTTCTATGGGACTCCCGTTCTGGCCAACATATGATTTGTTACATGTTTTGCATTGTAATTTACATATTCCTCTATAGAGTTTATCTAGAGTTTTAGTGGTGTTCTGTCGCACAATTGGTGGTAAATAGTGTTACAAGCTCGAAATGCTATGTTTAGGTCGGTACTTAGGAATAAGTTTGTAACTCTGTGTATGTGTGGATTGTAATATATAAACATGATCCATTTCTTTCATTGTGTTTGTGTGGGTGTACTTTCCGTGTTTTATTTCATTTACATGGCACGGCCTACAGTCTCTTATTATACTGATTGTTATGTGTGTTCCTTTAACTCGTACCTTGCAGAGAATGACGTTTTCATTTAGGCTTAGAGAGAAAAATTACTCCGAGAAACTGTCATAAATATGTGTAGCTGCTCACACACACTCTCCTTTATGTGTGTCCAATTTTTACCAAAACCTAATTGATTCCGGAAATTTTGGTAACAAATTCCAAACGTGAAATTTTACGAAATTCTGTTTAGTAGCGATTTCACTCTTCCACGCGAACGGACGGACGGACGGACGGACGGACGCAAGAACGAATGAACGAACGGAATGACGGAAGTTCTTGATGTGACTTTTAGCTGAACAGTCGCATGTTGCAGTTTATTTGTCAATACTACTAAGCAGAATACTGGCGACAAATAGTAACAATAATGATGATAATATTCAGTGTCTCATTAGTATGAAATTCGGTGGCTTGAGAAAGGCGCGTTCTCTGGTAAATGAATTCAGAATACGGAAACACAACGGACGAATGCTGAAACTGTTCAGCCTGCTATTGACTGTGGTTTTATAGTCTCCTTTGTTACATTTTCCTCAAGCAGACAAAATATTGCGTAGCGCATATGGCTGCAAGTTTTATAGAAAAAGTCTCTTAACCCCATCATTCTATTGGTTAGAAAATATTTTATTTTGTGTCATGGTGAATCTACTTTATTCTGTACTTAATGTAAGTGCCCTGGGCGATAAACTGACAACAAAACCACGCTATACGCGTCTTATAGAGACCTCGTTATACGGTAACAACGAAACGAACTTTGTGCAGCCTTAGGCGAGTCTGAGTACATGCAAATACTGCTCGATTATCATGATACTCATATAGAATAATGTAATGTTGTAGCTTTAATTTATACAGTATAATGTAGCCCAATATTTTTAGATTTTGCAACATAATATAATGCAATAATTTCAGATTAATAGTCATTATGTGTTTTTTAAAAAATAGTGAGAAAGAATCTTACTTAAATATTATGCATATTCCTTTGTCTCCGAAATCCCGTCTCCCCTGTCAAACTAATTAATGGATTACGCTTAAGTTTGGCATTGGCAATCTCCAACAAACGCTGTTATGCATGCAGTAAATCAACATCACAGTAAACTATACCACCTAACCCCAAGCTGGAAACGTCTGTAGAACTTCTATAAATATACAATGATGTGTCAGTCAAACACAACAGAACTTTATTATGTTTATTATTGTACTAGTACAATAGTAAACATAATAAAGTTAAGTTGTGTTTGACTGACACATCATTGTGTATTTATATATGTGTTAAACACTGCGGGATGGCAAACATTAAATTTGTTGGTAGTCAAGCTAAAACCATCAATCTCTATAAGAATACTAGATCCAAGGAACTAAAATGTTGCGCAAATATCTATTTTAATAAGCAATGCCTTCTTAAACAAGTGATCCCCAAATACACCAACTTAAAATTCACGAACAATTCTCCAGTCTGAAAAGCCACCACCAAAAAAGCACAAGTATTCGAATAAAGGATGAGATTAAATTCCTGTTCAAGAAAAAGAGAAACTCAACCATGACCTTTACATTTTCCATATGAAAGCCGCACAAGAATGGGGAAGCTTATGGTACAATATCCACAGCTCCATATGTGAAAATCTTAAGTACGAAATGGAAAAGAAATACAAACACCTAGATACGAAAATTACCAGGTAAGTCCGCACCCAAACTGTAACACCAAACGACGAAACGCCCTAGTACAAGAATAAACATAATAAAGTTATGTTCTGTTTGGCTGACTCATCATTGTGTGTTTACATATGTGTTAAACACTTCGGGATGGCAAACATAAAAAAGTCTGTAGAACTACTGTTATACCCACATTTTCTTTTCTTTTGTAAACAAATACAAACACTATGAAGAATGAAATTCAGTGCATCCTCACAATTTCCGTCATAAGGAGCATGTGACTAAACGAGTCTGAGGAAATAATTATATCTTGCGTGAGAATTAAACCGAATCCAATGGAAGTAAAATACGGAGACTTTAGTAGATATTTAAGCATTCGTAGGTAGTACCTTTCTGGGTTACCAGTTTAAGGGTATCCATGGTAGTGGTTATAAAGGTGCCAAACCCACGTGGTTTAGAGTGTTAATGTCTTTATTCTTTACTACGCATAATTAACACTTGATGTTTCCATTCCCTGAGCCGTTTTTAATCTGAGCCCAAAGGCGGATTTTTGAGTGACGACCTACCTGTTCTTCTGAAGTCATCAGAGTGTGGTGGAAAGAGACAAACCTTTCGTCTAGATTTGTAAAAAAATACATAGTATTTGAGCAGGCGCATTGCACGGGAACTTGCTTTTAAAAATATGACGTCATACGACGCTGTTAGTGCACCAAAACACAAAGATAAATCTACTATCCAGCAAATCACGTTCACTCTTAACTCATACGGTTTGTAATGATGGCAGGCAGCGCTGTGCTCGCCGCTGTTCGGCCTTGCCCTGAATCTGGGTCCACTCATTTCAGTTTAATGTATTACAGTAAACATAAGGTTAAGAGCGCTTTTGTGAACGGCACTAGAAATGGCTTCCTTCGGCTCGGAAACGCGTTGCACATCAAATAAACACTTTAATTGTTAGTGAATATTTTTACATTAAAACTACCGACGAATTGTATACTTGTATAGCGAAATGTTAACACTTAGCGTCAAACACAACTATATTTGTTTTTATTACAAGGAGTTTACAACGACATGTTTCGGCCCTATATGTGGGCCATCATCAGGTTGTGGTTAGACTTACAGCTAAGGCTATACTAGCATGCGTGTAGTGGTTATGGGTTGTAATGGGGCGGGTTCGAGATATCATTATATCACAGGGTACCATGGTCCCGGGTGTATCTGGTTGGATATCGTTTTTCTTTATTCCCCATGGGGACTATATCTTATGCTAGGGGATGTAATATAATATAATATAATATAATATAATATGATATATAAGTATAATTACTTAAGCTAGGACAAGAATAGGTACCTATATTATTCTCACTGATTGTACCTATTCTTTTCCTAGCTTAAGTAATTATACTTATATATATTGTATTGTATTATATTACATGTTGACACCCTAGCATAAGATATAGTCCCCATGGGGAATAAAGAAAAACGATATCCAACCAGATACACCCGGGACCATGGTATCCTGTGATATAATGATATCTCGAACCCGGCCCATTACAACCCATAACCACTACACGCATGCTAGTGTAGCCTAAGCTGTAAGTCTAACCACAACCTGATGATGGCTCACATATAGGGCCGAAACATGTCGTCGCAAACTCCTTGTAATAAAAACAAATATATTTGTGTTTGACGTTAAGTATTAACATACATAACTCCTTACTATAGCACAAAACACAACGGGGATGACGCACATTAGAATTCGTATAGCGAAAGTTATGTGCAGTCATGTCGCTATTTGTACGTCGATAGTAAAATGATTGTGAGAGATGAATCGAAAAAGTGCATGGAAGAAAGCTGTGGGCAGGCTTTTAAAAGCACTATCCTGATATTTTCTTGGAGAGAGGGAGTGAGGACTTCAGTGAAATATTTCGCTAAGTGTATCCACTTACCGGCAACATCGTTAGACGACATGCTCGGCAGTACGTTGTTGTCTGAATAAATACTCTAAAAACTACACGACTTTCAAACATCGGTCACCACGTAGTGGAGGATTCTAAGCTAAATGGACATAGCGTGTCTCCTAACGTAACATATCTTCGTGTGGGATTTACTGACAGGGAGGAATTAAGGAACGTGTCTGTTACGGCCTGCAACTTTGTGTTTTAGCACCACAAAAGAAGGCATCTCTAGACGATACAAATGAAATTTTGGATGGTTTCACATTTTTGCCAAAATAATTAATGTTAGTTGTTTAAAAATATTATTGATATAATTGCATTAACATGACCTACATTTCAAATACAATTAGTATCGCTTTATTAGTTAGCGCTGTGGTGCAGACTCGCTAATGAGATAAATAAAGGCACCATTTTACATTTTTGTGCCCTTTGACGAGAGGATAATTGAATTGAATTATACTGGTGTGTTTAATGTCGTACGTATACAATGAAATGTGTGACAGTTCTCCGACGGATAGAATAATAGATCAATAATGATAAATTCTTTACTAATTTTATAACCCGACAAGCAAAGGGTGCCTTACAAATTGTGTGTAAAATCTGGCGGCCTATCACACGTTACGTGATATTAACCAGTTTGCGCTTTTCATTGTTCTCATGCCTTTATAAAATTGCGGGCAGAGATATTCGTTTGTTAACCGTTTTCACAAAATTGCGACACACGGTTATTGGTTTTGTCATGTGTGTCTGACTGTCTGTCTGTCTTTCTGTGTGTGTCTCTCTGTTTTTCTGTCTTTCATTCTGTCTGTCTGTCTTTCTGTCCTTCTGTCTGTCTTTCTGTCTGTCTGTCTGTCCACATGGAACAACTTGGCTCCCACTGAACGCTGAACGGATTTTCATGAAATTCGATATTTAAATATTTTTGGAATGTCTGTCGAGGAAAATCAAGTTTGAATTAAATCTGACACGAATAACGGGCACTTTACATGCAAACTGGTGTACATTTGTGAAAATATCTCTCAAGTTTTCTTAGTATGAAAAATGTTTCAAAGAGAAGTTGTAGAGAAAATAAAACACACATTTTATGTTCCAATCCAACCCCCCCCCCCCCGCAAATCTTCCTATTTATTAGGTAATTCGGAAAAAAAACATAAGACCCAAACGGGAGGCAGAAAATAAAATACGGGCCACGCCATT
>Ga0123352_10020676_pt1 | contig 10494 bp, 17 predicted proteins | sample TergutLab28metaG_FD_89700 | JGI IMG/M metagenome (GOLD analysis project Ga0123352, IMG submission 89700) | Labiotermes labralis P1 segment gut microbial communities from Petit-Saut dam, French Guiana - Lab288 P1 | ecosystem: Host-associated > Arthropoda: Insects > Digestive system > Gut ... | reverse complement strand
GAAACCCCCACCCTAACCGAACGTAGTGAGGTTGGTCAGTTCGCCCGCCGCTTAAAAATTAGCACCACCCCAAAAAGTCTTTGACTTTTCGGGGACCCCGGGCAAGCAAATTTTTTGAAGCGGGGGTCTTCTGCCCTTGAGATAAAAAACCGAATATTCTTTAACAAATATTCGGTTTTTTGCTGCAAATTATAATGTTTTGTTATAAAATCTAAAGTATACGGCTGTACAAAGTCGGCTTAAACTCCCTCCCCGTATTCTGATACCAATCCTGATTAAAATCCTGTATTTTTTCACGCCTAAAATCACCCCAAAAGCGCTTCACCTCGCGCTTTTGGGGCGGCGCTCAAACTACAGGTTTTAATCTAGGATTGGTATTACTTAATACTCCTCGCAATACTGGCCATCACCACCTGGGTTTCATCTGCCACACGGCTGGGCGTTAGCACAGGCACATTAAAGTCCTGCTCAATGCTTATATTGTATGTATTAACCGGCGCAGCAAAAGCCCCAAGCTCCAGCGAGTAAGAATCAGCACCGCCGGAACCCTTATTGTCTTTAGCTCTCAACAGGTCTGTAATGTATTCGGCCATGCCTCCCGTCCCAATTTTAAAACCATCAAAAAAAGACTCTCCGGCCCGCCTGCCAATCTCTAAAATCTCCGGTATCGTAGCCTCTAAGTCCCTTAGCATATTAAAATTATTGTTCTGCATCATTATCCTTATATTCTTTGCTGTTTCATCATATAACCTAAGCTTTGCTTTAAGAAACTTGTCCAAATGTTCCCCCCTTATGGAAAGTTCCTCACGGTGCTGTTTGGTGTTAGCACCTTCCGACTCTTTAAAGGCGGCCTGCTGCTTGGCTAAACTCTCAGCCTGAATCTCCACCCGTTCTTCGGCTAAGCGCACTTCTTCGTCTTTAAGGTTATTTAAAATACGCTGCTGCTCAGAAAAATGGTCACGGGCAGCAGATATTTTTTCTCTAAGGCTGTCGCGCTCGTCCTCTAATGACTGTCTTGCCAAGCGACTGTTATTCTCCTCTGTAAGCCTATCAATCTCCCGCTGAACCGCATATATGTTCGGCGGGTCAACCTCATAAGCCATAACTGCCTGAAGCCTGCGAATACGCTCATCAAAATTATCGTCTTTCTCCTGCCTGCCCATGGCCTTTAGCGCCTCATCTATCTCTTTAATCTGCTGTTGATACATGGAAACCTGTGCTTGCATAGCCTCCCTCGCCGCAGTTATCTCCGCCTGATATCTGGCCTTAACTTCCGCTATGTACTCACGAGTCACCCGCTGGCTTATATCTATCTGGGCTGTCGCACGGTTTTCCATCTCCTCTATTATTTTCTCACTTAACCATTCCTCCGAACTAAGCTGTACCCGAGCATATGACGAGAATAGGCTCTCAATTTCCTTAATCTTTTCTCCAAACTCTTTTAACATTTTTTATCTCCTTATTAAGCTTAGTGTTCATTATGAAGTAACTATCACCGGTAAAAACCCCAGCGATTCCAAGCATAAGCCCAACAGCAACCCGCAAATTACAGTGCATACACCTAGCAATACTTCTGCGCCGGCTACACACCGCCATCAATCCTGCATACTCAAAAGCGGATCTCCCCAAAAGGCCATTCATCTACAAAAGAAAGCCCTATCCTATGCCTATTAAAAACCTGAATTAAGCAACTTTTAATAGCTTCTCTTTTGTTTTCTTTGCACCTAATAGTAGCCCACTCCCCTGGCTTCCTGCAATATTTAGGCAAATAAATACCAGCCACCTTTCTATCACCGCACAAAGTGCTCTCTACAACCATAATATCCAAAAGCCCTGCCGCTTCTCCTATTATATCTTCAACCCTCGCCTTAGTAAGAGCTTCAAAATCTGCGTTTACAATGTCCATACCCAGCAAGCTGCCATCTGGTAGTTCGGCATTTTTTATAAATTCAAAAACCTCTTTATTCATTGTATTAAAAAGTAGCAAAATATGATCATTGTCAGTAAAGAAATAGATTAAACTTGAGTTCCCTGATTTAAGCTTTGACTCAATCTCACAAGACATTTCTATGCTGAAGTCATCAAATTGCACACAATCCCAATAATGGGTAGCCCTAACCAGCCAGTGAGTGCTTTCATAGACCCTTTCGCTAAGATCTAAAATAATATCTTCAAAAACATATTTTAACGACTCTTCACACACGGCAGATAAACTGAGTTGAGGACCAATAATCATGGTGCATTCACCTAAATTTGGTGTATTTTCGGTTTTAACTATCATTTTGCTAACTTTGTCAACGAACTGTCTATTGTTTATACGAAACATAGCAACCCACCCTTATAATGCAATTTCAATTATCCACTCGGCGAACCTATCCCCGGCAATTGCGCCCATTATTCCCAAAATTAATCCACCCGACGCCAATATCGTAGCTCTTTTCCCACATATAAATCATATCATCTGCCAAGGTCCCGGCATGATTTTGCATCTTGAACCTTGAGGTGAAACTTAGCAAAATAAAACCTCAAGAAATTCTCCTCATAAATCACGATTCTCCACTTCTTCATCACCTTTTTTGGCATTTTTTCGTCTTTGCTCCCACTTTAAAACACCGTGAAGGGTCAAAAGTATAACTGTCTGCACATTGGCTATTAAAAAGAAAATAATGGATACCCCTGTAATAAATTCATAAAATGATACATCCGGGCCTTCATTTCCATGAGAAAGATTGTCAATTACAGGTGAAAGCCTTTCAGTTATTGGAGAAAAAAACATCCAAGTTAATGCTGCGGAATAGCAGAAATAAACTGCAGAAGGCACAAACCCCAAAATCTTACTTTTTTTCCTAGACAAGATTAATTGAACAGCAAAAGTTGTTATTATTAATGTAATTGTCGGTATAAATAAAATATTGCCCGAAAAAACTAAGGCAAACCAATACAGCAAAGCCCATAAAAAGTAATAAAGCAATATGTCCATTTAATCCTCTCCACCCTTTCTATTAATAGAAAGTGCACTAAAATTCAACCCCTCAAAATAACTACCCTTGTACCATCTTACATTAAATCAACATCTACCGCAATCAAAAAGATTCTAAATCAGCATTGTCCACATGCTCCCCAATATAGTTTATTTCGGAACCCGAACGCTCATTACGCCACCACACAATTGGAAATATATCTACGCCAAACCTATTGCCTGCATCCTTCATTATCCTGTCCAGCCCCGACGGCGCACTGCTGTTTCCCGGCCCCATAGGCTGAGTATGCGCAAAACCAATAATACTTATGCTGACAGTCTCTGTGACCGTTAGCTACCTCCGTTTAATTATCCTAAAATAAAACAGCTCCCCCAAATATAAAATTGGAAGAGCTGTTTATTATTTGCTTACTGTAACAAAGGCTTCCAGTTCACTCACTGTAGGAAATAACGGTCGTACGGTATTAAACGGCCTATCAAACTGATGGATATAGCCATATCTTATACTCGTATTTTCACTAATAAAACGCCCCTCTAAATAAAGTGCTCTCTCTGCCGGGATGTCAAATACTATAGTTAATCTAATCCTCTCAAAAAGCTCATCTCTATGAAGTGCCTTGAAAGCATCACTATTATTAACTTTATCTGCATCAATAGTGTACTCAACAACAATCTGGCTCCTGTTACGAGCCGTCTCATAGGCTTTTGTCTCAACTATATACTCTGAAGTAATAAGGAGCGAAAGCGTATGTAATTTAGGCTCTAATGTATTTAAAAAGTTCAACTCTGAAAGCACCACCTCACTTTTTTGCCTCTCTCCACTTATCCGATCTTCAAAGTAAAGCGTTCCACCATTATAGTAATATTGCCTATCGCTCTTAGCATGCTCTGTTTTATCAATATTTTCATAGATAAATCGTAGTGAGTCAGCCTTTTCTACACGAATGCCTTCATAAGTGATTTCGTTATCAAACTCCGGCCGCCCTGTGGGCCACTCTCTTCTTTGTATTACATAAGGCATTGCTTCAAAGTTTTGAAAAGAGGTTATAAATCTTTCTTCTATAGCCCTTAATTCTTCTTCGCTATAGTCAAGTGCTTGTAGAGCACGGCTTGTGCAGCCCATAAATATAAAAGCAATAATAAACAAAACCATAGTGAAATGCTTTTTCATAACTACCACTCAACCTTTACTCATATCCATCTTCTATATAGTATATTATTTTATGCCACAAGCAATATAAAAGTCAACCCAAAGTCGATAACATCAGAACATGGGCTTGAAACATCCTATAGGATTACCATCTTTTTGCGCAAAAAAACCTGCATGTAATCAGAAAAACCATTGTCACTCTGTCCCTTCTGGCACAGTACTCCATTCGTAATTTATTTCTGGTCGGGGATGCTCACCATCACACCAAACAATAGGAAAAACATCAACTCCAAACGCATTCCCAGCCCCTCTCATTGTCCTGTCCGGATCTGACGGCGCACTGCTGTTTCCCCGCCCCATAGGATGAGTATGTGCAAAACCAATAATACTTATATTGACAGTCTCTCTATATCCCCTAAAAGTCGCCGCATGATCATCTGCCAAGGTTCCGGCATGACCCCGTAGCCTTGTGCCAAAACTCCCCGCAAGGCCTCTCGCTACCCCGGCAATTAGCCCATTCACTACAGTATACCACTGGTCGTTTGGCTGGAAACCCTTATAAGTCTCTCCCATAAAATATAGCGGTGGAAATGTATCATAATCGGCTCTGTATATTATAGCGCCAAACTCAACACCCTCTCCTTCGTCAGCAATACTCTCAGGCACCTTACTCATAGGCCCATAAGTATTCGCCCACTGAGAAACAGCAGAGTGATAAGAAACAAAAGGCACACCGTGCGCAGCCACCGGCATTAACGGTAGCTTGGGCAGCTTAGAAAAATCTATCCCCGCCAAACCGCCAAAAGCCCCGGTTTCCTGCACACTAACCGCTATGCCGGAGTACATACCAAAGTCATCACGCATAGTGCTCATAGTACACGCCTCCTCTCTACCCAAAGAAACTTAAATCTTTTCTAAACATATTCGCTATCGGCGTGTCCGCTACACAGGCCACCGTAAGCCTTATTTCATCCAGCGCGTCAATAACTACTTCCGTCAGCTCCTCAGCCTCTTCTGCGCTTTTAGCCCAAATACATATATCGTAACTCTTCTCCCACATATAAATCATATCATCTGCCCAAATCGGCTTTTTCGTCTCCGCTATAGTTGCACATGGAATTACCGAAAAATCATTAGGGTATTGCATAGAAACTCTCTTAAACCTTCCTGTTTCAATAAGTGCGTTAAATATTTCTTCTTTATGGTTTTTCATTTAAACCTCTCCTTTTTGTATGTATAGTGAAATGAGCACAGTTCACATTTGAGCTGTATCACTTTTAAAGTGATACAGCTATAAGTCATTACAATAACTCCTAAAATGCAAAAAACGCATCGCCTTCAACCTCATCAGGCTCTGCGTCATACCAGTCACCGTAGTAACGCTTCATTTCTTCTTCTGCCAAGCGAAGTATTTCTACAATTTCTTCCGGGTAATAATCTTCAAAAATGGCTTTTTTGCTTATGCCAAGCTTACCCATTGCCAAAATCAATCGCTGCAGCCAGAATTCGTCAACATCCCTGTCTCTTCTTTTATCGTTTTTCCATACATCAGGAGCCTCAGAAGAAGCTCCCGGCACTTTCCCAATTGGTTAACCTCGCAAAAGGTAACAGCTATTTCTAAAACACCTGCAGCGCCTATGTTTTCATCCTCTAAAAGCCTATGATGGCTAACCTCCACAAGCTCTGCCAAAAGTTTTACAAAGGCCAGCGGCGCTCTCTCTAAAAGCCGGCTAAAAAAGCCAAAGCTGTTATCCGGCTCAGGATTATATTTGTCATTTTTATCAATTTTATATATGGCCCCCATTAGCTGAGGCAGCTCGTCGCTAATCAATCTAAGCGCCGACAAATATGCCCCAAAGGGTAGCTTTTTAACCTCTATACCGCACACTATCTTAGATGACGGAAGCGATATATCTGATTTTCGTCTACTAAACATATTTTATGTTCCTCCTCATTTTGATTGAAAGCCGTAGAGCTCTGCTCCTTGCCTACTATACAAAAGCGCTACACGCCTTTATTACAAGAATTTTGAGGTGTTTAAGCATGTTTCCGGCTGGAAGAAGTGCCCATGCTTCAAATGCACTTTTAACCATCACGGGAACTTTTAAAACTCCCAAGGCCTTAACACCCCAAAACCTACAAGTTTTAATGCTACTCTATAGTGGCAAGCCAATCCAAATTCTTCCCATCATGTATTTGAGCCGGCAGCTTGTCCAGCTTCCTGCCTGTAAAAATCCCACTAAGCTGATAAGTGTTAACTCCGCCACTTTCACCCATAGTAGAAGAACTGCCCTCTGCAACATCGTTAACCACAAAAGAATACATACGGTACATACGATATTCTCCATCAGTCCTCTCACAGGCAAATGTCATAGCAAACTCTCTGTTAGTGCCGTTAGGGTTCCAAGAAAGTGTGTCTGTAGCCTCATCATAGATGCCAAACCCCAGCTGAGCCATCATAGGCAGTGTCACTTCAACCAGTGTTATTGTGCTCCTAAGCCCGTTCCATGTCTTAAGGTCAAGATAAATACCGTCATCAGCGTAAATTGTCTCGCGGCTTACATCAGCCTCCCTTGTCATTGACTGAGCATGTGGCAGCGCAAACCTCTCCCCAGCTTCATAATTCTCCTCTGTGTTCTCAAGAACAGGAAACAACGACAGCCTCGAAAAACCTCTCAACGCTATCCTTTTAGTACCTTTCTGATTCGTACTCATAAATAACTTCCTCCTTATTTTTGTTTTTTAAAACTTGAATTTACAATGTAAGCGTAGCATCTGAACACCCGGCTCTTGCCACTGCCAAAAACCAACTAAATCCTTTACCTACAATATAGAAACATTCTTAAAACCACTCGTCAGCCAGTCTAAGTCCTTACCATCCCTAACCTGCGCTGTCTTTCTGTCCACTTGTCTCGGCACAAACTCTCCTTCAATCTCATAGTAAGCAATGCCGCTTTTATCCCCCAGCGAAGAGTGGTTGCTCTCCTTAATTTCATTAATAGTAAAAACATGCATACGGTGCATTCTGTACTCATCGTTAGCCTGCTTACAAGCAAAGGCCAATGAAAACTCTTGCCTTGAACCAATAGGGTTTATATCAAAAACCCCTTCTTCGTCAAACTCTCCAAAACCTAACTTCTCTAAAAGCTCCAAATTAACCCCTGCTATAGAAATAGTAACTTTGCTGCCAAGATACTCATGTAAATCAAGATAAACCTTATTATCTGCCCAAACAGTCTCCCGTGAAGTCTCTTGCTCAATTGACATCTTCTTCACACCCGGCAACTCAAACCGCTTATCAGCCTCTAGCTCATAACTCCATTCATCATTTTTCAAAACAGGAATTAATGTAAAATTCGACAAACCCATTAACGCTATTTTTCCACTACCTAACATAATCAAAATCCTCCTTAAAAATTAATGTTTTAATTGGCCATAATCTATATTCCGCTTACCCCAACTACTCCGCTTTTCCACCCCCTTTCAAATTTTCACTGCGCACGTGCCCAACTCTTAGGCATATAAAAACCCCGAACATTTGTATGTTCGAGGTTAACAGCCCTTGCTTCTAGTTTTGATTCCTTGCCCGCCATATATTATAGCTGTCGATGTAATAAAACCAACCATCAGCCCCCTCTAAAGGCTCTAGCTTTACCAAGTGCACTATATCCGTTTCATCAGGAATGCGCCCCTCCACAGAATAAATTATGCCCCAAGATGTTCGCAAATCACTCCATCTTCTAAATCCAATCATTCCATCTTTTTTCCACACCTCTTGATATCCACGGTTAAAAAGCACCTCAAGCGTTGCTATAATTTTCTCATCACCGGCTTTAATAGACAATAAATGCTCACGATAATTGTCTTCTCTAACATAAATACGTTCAAAAGGAAACTGTATTAAATGTTCTGTAATCTCTAAAATTAGATCCCTATTCGTTACAAAACCATGCTCCATCCTTGAAAGACTAGGATGCCAAGAGCCTTTAAGAAGCAAATGTCCAACCCCAAGAACAACCACACACGTGACAAGAAGAATAGCTTTTCGGAGCTTTTCTCTCAGGCAAAGCTCATTATCATTGTTTTCTGCAATATCAATACACTTCCCACTATTGCTTACAATCAAAATTGCCAAAGTTGCTGCCGTAATATTGCAAATAGTGTATGCAATAATATAAATCATCGTTACTGAGTTAAGAAAAGCAGGCTCTGCAAAAGTATTGGCTGTAAAAAGTCCAGCAGATATCTTAATAATTGCCATTAATCCACAATATGCATATGTAGATTTTGTCGGCAAAGGATAAACTGCAGCTCTTTCTGCCACTTGCATAATCATCTTAAAGGGCATCCTCTGCCCATATACAAATATTGCAATTTGCGAAATTGCTACAAAAGCACCTACCAACCAAATAAGCCCTATATAACTTGGCAAATCTGCATACCAAAAACCCTCCCAAAAAATTGAGCCTAGTCTAAATAAAGTAATCAGTATAAGTGGTATACCTGCAAGTAAACTTGCGGCCTTTTCAAACCGAACTGCCAAATTTTTATAAATCATTTTTTTAGCAATATAATTTGTCATAATGATTCACCTCTGGATAGTTGCATATTTTAGAATCTACTAAAAACGATGATACTTATAGGCATTAAAACCCATTTCTATATATGTCCAATCATCCCATTCGTTTCTGGCCTGTATACTTATAGGAACACCAGCCATTTCCCCGCTTCCATTCAAAGCATTAAGCATAGCAGCAAATACAGAGCCGCCAACAAGTGTTATAAGCTCAAGTTCAAGTGCTGCACCTATATAGCCGTAAGTAAAATTGCCCAAATCTCCTAATGCTATAGGTTTACCGTCATAAGCTACTGTAGTGCGTAAACCAGGGTATGCGACATTTATAGTTGTATTCCACGGCTTCTCCTCTTTAATGTCCCAATTCGCGCCACGTTTAACTTTATGGTAGAACCATGTTAAATTGTCTAAAAGATTTACTCCCATTATATTAGGCCCCAAATAATCATTAGGCGGTGTCGTCAGTGCGTGTGAAAATCTCTGCATGTCTGTATTTTCCGCCCGTGCCTCTGCTTCTCTCACCGTTATTACCAATGCCCTGTCAACCGGCACAGTAACATCTCTATAAGTATACCACTTGTCCAAAACTACTCTAACCCCTGCACGAAAGTCCTCCAAAGACACCTGCTCTCAATCAGCCAAATGCAAATACGGGTTTCTCACTATCCTAAAGTACAGCATTAAATCATATTCATTAGCTACAAGCTTTCCTTCGGAGTCAACCGATATACCAAACGATCCGTTAGAATACCCTGTATCATCAGTTATTAGTGTAACCTCTCCTATAGTAAATACAATACGGTCATTGCTCCTCATAAAACGGCCCCCATAATACCTTACAAACTCCTCTATCACCACTGCATTAGGCGCATTATTATCCCAGTAAAAGTTTATCATATAAACCTCTCCTTATCAATCACTTGTACATATTCGCTACCCAACTTAATGTAATCTTAAAAGATTACTTCAAGCCCCCACCTATCTAATAAAAAAGTGCAAAGCACTTTTTTATTAGATAGGCGGTTCGCCCACCGCTTTCGCCAAAGTAAACTTTGGCTTAGAAGCGGGGGCCTTCGCCCTTGAGATAAACTAATTTTGAATCGTGTGTTAAGCATTTCGTACACCTACACTTCCTTAACAAAAAGTGTAGTAAAACCCGGCCAGCTGGTAACAGCAGTAATCTCATAAATAATATTGCTGCACATAACTGAAATCCTGTCCAGCACAGAAAAAGCCCCGGTATCTGTGGTGTAAACCACAAACTCCGAGACCATACTAAGGCCATGAATATTTGCTTTAGGTGCGGCATTCCGCCCACTTTGTGATACTGGCTGTAGCGAGCCCGCAAAAACCCGTTCGCTGCCAATATCGCCTTCAAGCCCGGGATAACGTCTTTTTACGTCTCCGTACCTACCTGCTTCTGTAACAGGCTTATGTATTAGAAATTTTGTTTGGTTTCTTTTATTCAGTTTCGTAAAATCCCCTCCTGGCAATCAATCTATTTGCTGCAAAGCTTTTATCAGCACTTGGCCATAACTTTTACCTCTCACTCTCAAAAGCGCCGCATTACTTCTACATAACACATTCAAGTGATAGCATGCAAGGCCTGGCAGCCTTTTTACTGCAATATATAGCAAACGACATTTAAAAACGGCTCAAGCTTCACGGCAAAACCGCCCCTAAAATACTTCACCTGCTAGTCAGTGAGAGTTTACGGCAGGGTTCAATGCCGTAAACTCAAACGATTTTTGCCGTAGGCACTGTCAATGAGAGCCTTTGTGTCGGGGT
>Ga0123352_10020672_pt1 | contig 10495 bp, 3 predicted proteins | sample TergutLab28metaG_FD_89700 | JGI IMG/M metagenome (GOLD analysis project Ga0123352, IMG submission 89700) | Labiotermes labralis P1 segment gut microbial communities from Petit-Saut dam, French Guiana - Lab288 P1 | ecosystem: Host-associated > Arthropoda: Insects > Digestive system > Gut ... | reverse complement strand
TAAGGAAGCAGAGGAAAAGAATAACGATGCTGCTGCTGGTAGTTGCGATGTTAGTTAGTGCGCTACCGGTATTTGGGTTGCCTGTATACGAAGAACCTAACGCAGACGGCTACGAAACCGTCGACGTTGAGGTTCCTTTTTATGTCGAAGAAGAAAATTCGGATGATTTGAGCGTTGAAACCGAGTGGATTTGGACAGAATCGGGTGAATTTGAGCCGGAATCAGACGAATTCGATTGGACAAATATAGATTGGGCTGATTTTGATAATGATTACGCGGGTTTTGAGCCGAATTACATAGGAATTGAACCGGCACTTTTTGAGAACCAAGGCGTGGTATATAGTCGCCCCGCTACCGGCATGGTGGGAACTGAGATACTATTAGTTGTGGGGCCGGGCAGCTTTCCCGACATCCACACCCCTGGCCCTGGTCCGTGGCTACGCCTCGATGCAGGGGGTGTGTTCGCAGGTGGTCTTCATGGAACCCAAGGCTGGCCAAGTTTTATCAGCTCCCGTCGCGTTTTTATTGAATCAACCCCAGGCGCCTGGTCCAATGGAACAGGGGCGCTTACAGATTTTGCAGGACAGCTGCAGGGTTGGAGTTTCTCCGCTCCCGCGATGACTCCCGACATTGCCAACGCTACCGTGTTGGTGACGGATGTGTTAGGGGGATTCAGGGTGTGGGAAGGTGGTGACCACTTGGTGGGGACCGGGCAGTTTTTGTCGACGAGTAATGGTGTGCGCACCGCAGCAAACCGGCTAGGCGCACCGATGCCTTGGCTCATCACCGTAATTCGTTCGCCGGGAACTCCCCCACAGCCCACTTTGCTCAGCCGTTCTCAAAACGGAACAAGCATAACGTTAAATGAAATCCCGAACCCAAGTGTGGGAGGGTGGACGACTGTATATCGCCGCCGTGATGGCGCGGATGCAACAAATGCAGCCACAACAGGTTGGACGGAGTGGCAAATATCCCCGACTTTTGGTGGTTTGACACCAAATACACAACATCAGTTTCAAGTAGGCTTTATTCCGCCGGGACAACCATTGACGAGTCTGGCTCACGTTGGTCCATGGCCTACTGCAGCGCAATATTTTAGAACGGTTCCACCAACTCCGTTGATTGCGCCCGACCCAACGGCGCGAACTGCGAATAGTTTTACATTGCCCGCCGCAGGGACCGGGAATACCCTCGTTGCTGCGCCATCACAATTCCAATGGGAATATCAATGGCGTGCGCAGATTGCCGGGCAAGAGGCGGAAGACAATTGGGCGAACGTTCCCGCAAATCGAGTTGTGACGGGTGCTCCCGCGATTCATCCGATTGAGATAAGGCGAAAATTTCAACGAACTGCGGCGTTTAATGCGGTAGATTACGATTCACTTTGGTCGCCGCTTAGAATCATTGAGGCGTATTCTCCGCCGATCGCCCTCGAAGCGCCCGCTGCGCCGACGATATACGATCAATATATGGGATATATCATACTTGACGAGATTACTGCGAATCCTGCGGGGTTTTCGAGTGTTGAGTATGCGATTTATTCGATAAACGGAAATGTGATTCCCGCCGGCGATAGAGAATGGCAGACGGGCAGAGATTTTTATTCGCTGATGGGAAATACTTACCGATTTGTTGCTCGCCGCGTAATGGCGGAAGAGCAAGATCCGGCGGATTTTGTTGATACTATCGGTCCGGTGAGCCCGCCGAGCATTTCGGTGCATGGGAGTCATAGGTTTATACAAAGAGTTGGCTCAGAGACCCCCGCTGCTTGGTTTGAACCTGCCGGACCAGGTTGGGGAAATCCACTGTTCGGTGCCCAAACGGGCTGGCGTCAATGGCCTTGGGATGAAAGCTTCTTAGGTACCGGCCAGGGTTGGGGTTGGTGGGAAGTTGCCGCTGCTCCCTGGGGTGGGCGTGCAATGATTAGTGGTACTGCGGTGCATATGACAGGCGGTGGTATTCGAGGGATTGGTACTACAATGTATGGTCTGCCTGCCACAGGACCGTTCTCTTATACGCTAAGATGGCGGCCGTTATCAGCAAGCGAGGGAGCTAATATGATTGTTTTTCCATATGGCATTCCGGAGCAATTGCTTACAATTTATCGCCCTCTTCAACTCGAAGCGCCACCGGCGCCGGTTGTGGAATCTATCGACCGAAATACGAATACGGCGACGCTTGCGGAAATTCCGGCAAACCCAACGCCTCATTCTATTGTGGTTTACGCGATATATTCGATAAACGGCGAAGTTCAGAACGGATTCGTTCGAACTGATAATTCGACATGGAATAATTTAGCTTGGCAAGAGTCGAGAGATTTTGTTCTCGACCCTGATAATACGTACCGCTTTATCGCGCGGCGAACTTACGCAAGCGGGCAAAACCCGGACGATTTCGTCGGCGTTGGAAACGCGCGATTCCCGGTAGGCCCGCCGAGTGCGGTGTTTGAGTTCCCGCCGAGTAGGATATATAAGGTGTTTGATATACCTTTTGGTGAAACGAATTTTCCAGGTTGGTTTCCTCTTGGAGTGGCGTATAATTACATTCTGTGGAACTATGTCGGAGCTAATTGGACGGCCGGGAATGGGTGGGCCCTTAATAATTGGGGAGTTGGGGGGCCTGCTACACCACTTTTGGTGCCTGGTGGGGGAGAAATAGGATTTGAAGGCCGGCAGCATCCTGCAGTGACTCCGTGGCCTCAAAATGATCCGACGGTCAGAATGGGCTCTTTGCGTATATTTGCTCGCAATATGAACCTTGACACACCATTTTTGCTTTCAACTACGTTGTATAATTTAAATCATAGAGTTGAGCCGTATTTTCCACCGGAATTCCCGTTAGGAGTGCCGGAGTTTCACCTTACTTTCCGCCGACTTCCCGCACCGCCTACAACAGGTGCGATATTAGCGGAGCGAACGACAAATTCGATAACTTTAGATGTGGATCCTGCAATCGATACCGATTTGTGGATTCCATACTTTAGAATATATGAAGGAAACGGCGATTGGAGCGATTGGCAAACAAACGCGACGTTTAGCGGCTTAACTGCGGGCGAAATGTACGATTTTCAAGTGAGATATTACCCTGCGGGCGGCGAAGTTCAAAACGGCGCGCAAATTACGGCTCCATTCGGGCCGGTAAGCTTCCGCGCGGTTCCGAACGCGCCGGGAGCGGCTGCTCCTGCGGTAAGCTCGACGCCGGGAACGGTTACTTTCCCCGCCGCGGGGCATGACGGAACGGACATTGTCGCGGCTCCGTCGCAATTTGTGTGGCAATATCAATGGAGACGAGTTGACGCGCTTAATTTGCCCGACGCGAACTGGGCGAATGTGCCGGACGATAGAATTGTGACCGGATTTATGGCAGGAACCGAAATTGAGGTTCGCCGTCGGTTCGCGCGCGACGCGGTCGGAAATTCCGGCGCGTGGAACGTGAATTATGACAGCGATTGGTCGGCGGACCCGCATACGACTGCGTCAACCGGCGCGTTGCCGCGGGAGTATATTGTGATTGATTTGGGAATCAATCAACAGCTTGGAACGGTTCCATTAGCCGGATCGTCTGTTTTTGATCGTTTTGCCTGGGCTTCCGGTGGTTGGGGCGCGAGCCCGCTTGATTGGACGTCGGTGAATCCGGGCGCTGAATATCTGGGAAGTCAAGCCTTAAGATGGCGTCCACTGGCACCGGAGGTGATGACTGATTTTGTTGATATACAACTGGCGATTGGTGCCTCCGCCCCCCCGAGGGTGCCTGTTACTATGTTTTTCGAGGGATGGATAGCTTTGGGAATCTTTGGCGAGTGGTCGGGAATATTGACGATTGAGAATCATCCTTTATTGATGGACTTTGCTGCGACCGAATTCCCATACGGATTCCCCGAATTTCACGTAACAGTACGTCGTTCAATCACCCTCGAAGCGCCCGCCGCGCCGACGTTTAGCGGACTTGACAGAACGACTTATACGCTTACGTTAAACGAAATTCCGGCGAATCCGTCGCCGCATTCGATAGTGGTTTACGCGATATATTCGATAAACGGCGAAGTTGTAGGCGATTTTGACCGTTTAGACCCGACAACGTGGGATGAATTAGCTTGGCAAACGTCGAGAGATTTTGTGATGAACCCTGAAAATACGTATAGATTTATCGCGCGTCGAACTTACGCAAGCGGGCAAGACCCGGACGATTTCGTCGGCGTTGGAAACGCGCGATTCCCGGTCGGATTGCCGAGTGAGAACTTCGAATGGCCGCCGAGTAGGGTGTATTTGGTGTTTGATGTGCCTTTTGGGATGTCCGGTTGGCCTGTGTCGCCCTTGCCAAGACCCTTTGAGGGCTACTTGCTATGGGGTATCCCAGGCGTAACGGGCGGGAGTTGGAATTCGGGTTGGGGTGCTAATGTCTTTCCATCGACCAACGGACCTGGCCAACTGCAGTTTTGGACGACCGCTGTAGACGGCGCATTTGTGCCGCATGGGGGTACAGTAACATGGATGGGAGCTGGGAATGAGGATGATCCTTTCCTTGCGGTGGGTGAATGGGTTGATTTTGCTCCTCATACTGACCCGGTGAGATGGCCATTCGGTATTCCCGAATTCCATGTTACAGTTCGCCGCCTACCAACACCGCCTACAACCGGGGCGAGATTGGTTGAGCGTACGACGAATTCGATAACTTTGGGCGTGGATCCTGCAATCGACACCGATTTGTGGATACCATATTTTAGAATATATGAAGGAAACGGCGATTGGAGCGATTGGCAGCGTTCTGCGACGTTTAGCGGCTTAACTGCGGGCGAGATGTATACGTTTGAAGTGAGATATTACCCTGCGGGCGGCGAAGTTCAAAACGGCGCGCAAATTACGGCTCCGATTTCTGCTGATTTCCGCGCGGTTCCGCTTGCTCCGTCAGGGGTTTCGGCGGCGACGAATGTAGCGCATACGAGCATTACTTTCCCGGCGGAAGGGTACGGAAATACGCCGGAAACGGCTCCGTCGCAGTTCGTTTGGGAATATCAATATCGAGTGGTTGCGAGCGGTCAGGGCGCGGAAGATGATTGGGTTGCTATGACTGCGCGCGAAATTACAAGTTTGACAGCGGGGCAGACGGTTGAGGTTCGCCGAAGATTGGCGAGAGATGCCGCAAATCCCGCGTGGAATGTGAATTACGACTCTGCGTGGTCGGCAGGACCGCACAGAAGCGTTTCGACACTTTCAAATCATACTGTGACGTTTAATTTGAACGGCGGCGCGGTTGGGTTGGACGATGGTCCGATTATTGAGTCAATCCCACACGGGCAGCAGATTGGAAGCGCGAATGTTCCGACCCCTACGCATACTTTGTATTGGTTGGAAGGTTGGCAAGAGGACGGCGCGGGCCCTGTTTTGGACGCTGATCAGGTTGCGGATTTGACTGTGACTGAGGCGAGAAACTTTACGGCGGTTTGGCGCGGTTACACGGTTACGTTCGCGAGCGGAATGTTCGGAACCGGCGCAGATGTAGTGTGGAACAACGTGCCGAGAGGCACAGTAATCGGAGTAACGGCGGACTTTGACGTAATCCCGACAATCGCTCCGGTAGACGCGGCGGATTGGACATTCTCGAGATGGGTTGCAACTAACCCCATGAATCATAACGTAACGGCGAATGTAACGTTTACGGCTCGTTGGGCGCCCATCATTACGATTGAGGTTGACGAAGACGGCGAAGTGACGGTCACGGCGCCGCCGGAAGTTGATTACACAATCGGAACCGATGCGGACGGGAATCCGACAGTAACATTCCCCGAAAATCCTGATTACGACTTGGATATTGACGAAGACGACGTTGATTTGCCTAACGACGACTGGGATCTTGACATCAATTATGATGACGGCCACACCGTTGTAACCATTTTCCCCCCAACCGGATCGATAACGTATATATTGAACGGCGGAAATGACGAAACAGGCCCCGCGCAAGAAATGCGTGCGCCGGGAATGCGGAACTTGGCAATTTCGCCGATTCCGACACATTTGCAACAAAATTCAACTGACGTGGTATTTATTGGTTGGAGTAATACTCGATATACAACGATATTTGCGGCCGATAGTGCAATGCCGACAATAATTACCGAAATTGCTGTTACTGCAAATCAAAACGTAAATGTATATGCGGTTTGGGGCTTAAGAACAGGAGGCAGCGGAGATGAGCCGGCAGATATTATGCGCCGCGGTCAAATATATTACGACCTAAATGGTGGAGATGCCGAAACCGGTCCAAGTCCGAACCCCGGATATGTATTGGCAGGCTCAAACAGACCGCTTGCTATGACTGATTTGAGAGGACCAACGCCAACACATCCGCAAGAACTGCAAAACGGCGTACTTACTGATGTGGTGTTCGGCGGCTGGAGCCTTGAACATATTGATGAAATTTTATCATTAACCAGCCAAAGGCAAGTAACGCTTATAACAACGGTAGATGTAATCGCAGGTGAAATAACGACAGTATATGCGGTTTGGAGCTTCAGAACAGCGCCTGTAACTCAACCGACGTATCACACCGTGTTGTTTGACATGTATGTCGGAACGGCAACAGAACGAGTTCGTGAAGGAAACACGCCGAATAATGTGCCGCTGGTAATCGACATTCCGACACAGGCAAGAGAAGGTTATACATTCTTGCATTGGAGTTTGACGGCAAATGGAACAATGGCGGTTGATCCAAGAACGGCGGTAATCGAAAGACCTACAACGTTTTTCGCGGTTTGGCGGCACGATGGCGATATTGGTTCTGACTACGTAACTGTAGCGTTTATGAGAAACGACCGCACGGTTACAATTCACCAATCTGCCGTAATTTCGGCAGGTGGCACGGTTCCGGCAGCAGTAGTGCCGACAAGAGCCGAGTATCAATTCTTGTATTGGAGCTTAGAGATTGCAGGAAACAAGTTTGACATGACTACTGCAATACATGAAGATGTTACGCTATATGCAGTTTGGGAAAGAATCACGCCGATGGTAGACGCTTGGAAAGTAACGTATAACCTGGCATTCTCTGAAATAATAGAGAATGTTGCAAATGGCGGAAATCCTGCAAATGTACCGGCTGTAACAAGACCGGGATACCGGTTCGTTCGTTGGAATGACGAAAATGGAAATGCTGTAACCCCTGCAAACGTGAGAATCACTGCAAACAGAACGTTTACAGCAGTATGGCGTTCAACAGAGGTTGAAACATTCACCGTAACATTCTTGCCGGGAGCGCAGGGAACGCTGAGCGGCATAACAACATTTACGGTTGAATCCGGAACACTAAGACGTCAAAATGTGAACATTCCGGGCGTGACCACACATTCTGGTTGGAATCACATTGGCTGGACAATTCAAAACGGCGGAAATACTGTGTTGACAGTAGCGCAAGTATTGGACAGACAGATAACAAATGATATAACGTTTGTTGCGGCGTATCAACACCAAGGCAACGGTGGTGGTGGAATAGGTGTGACCGGTGGTGGTGGTGGAACCGGCGGAGGAGGCAGCGGATTTGTATCGCCACCACCGACTCCGCCGCCGCATCCAACAATTGATACGCACTTGCTATATGTTATAGGTGATTTGTACGGCAACTTCAATCCTGACCAAAATATCACGCGTAGTGAAATCGCGGCGATGGGAGCGAGAATTCACTTCACGCAAATAGGAGAGAACGCTCCTGACTTCCCTGATATTTGGGGTTATGAGTGGTTCGCTAACTATCTTGGATTTACGCAACAACGCGGAATGTTGCAAGGTCATTCTGACGGCAATTTTGCACCATCTGACAATATGACAAGAGCCGAGTTTGTGGCGATGATTGCAAGGTTTGCAGGATTGACGCCGTATGGAGCGGCAGACGCGTTCTCCGATGTTTACGGTCATTGGGCGACCGGCTATATCAACATATTGACAATTACAAGACCGGGAACCATTGTGGGCTATCAAGACGGAACATTCCGACCTGACTCTTCGATTACAAGAGCGGAAGCGGTAACAATTATTAACCGCGTGCTGGGCAGATCAGTAGACACATCAAGACTTACGAATGTTCAACATAGAAGTTTTGCAGATGCGGCCGGACATTGGGCGTATTACAACGTTATCGCGGCAAGCAACACGCACACAACAATGCCAAACGGCGTTTGGACAACGGCCACACAAGATATTTGGTGGTGATCATGGATGACTAATATATTTTTAAGAAACAACTACGCAAAAAATAAAATTTATATATGCAATATGCAAAAAATAAAATTTACAAGGAGAGTTATACATGAAATTGAAAGAAAAAACAAAAAGCTTTATAGCCGGATTTTTAGTATGCGCTGTGTTATTAACCGGAATTTTCGCTTTCGCGGCGCCGGGCATAATGCGTGAGGTGTTTTACGGAATCAACGTTGTTGTAAACGGCAGAGTTGTTGATTTTGACGCGGATTCACGGCCTTTTATCACCGAAGGAAGAACGTTTTTGCCGGTTCGCGCAATATCCGAGGCGTTGGGATACCCTGTAAATTGGGACGGAGATACGCAAACTGTATTTATTGGTATAACGCCGGGCGAAACAAATCTTATGCGCGATATTCCGCGCACTAATGTGAGAAATATGGTAACGGGAGCAAATACACGCGCAATATTAAATGGTCATGAATATTTCGACGCTATAAGATTTAGTAGTGGCGTAGGTCCTGTTGACGCAGAGCAAACACACGCTTTGAACGGGCAATTTATAGAATTAACCGGTCTTTTGGGCATTATTGACGGGGAATCAATAACTGACAATGTTACATTTATCTTCATTGCGGATGGCAATCGCCGTTTGGCTGAGTTTGAGGTTGTTCCTGCCTCTTTGCCGAGCTCAATTTCTGTTGATGTAACAGGAGTTCAAGAATTAACGATTGAAATTCACGGCGCGAATGCAAACCGTCGAAGTGTGGCGTTGGTTAATACTACGTTAAACTAGTTTAACCATTGACTTGAATTTATCCAAACTTCAATGCGCCGTCACAGTTTATATTTGACACATTGTGTTGTCGCATACTTTTTCTTTGATTAAATTGCGGGGGAATATGGCTATGACAAATAATACAATAGGCGAAAAAATTAAACTTACGCGTGATTATTTAAAATTATCACATTCTAAGTTCGCAACTCTGATTGGTATTAAAGGAAAAAACACAGTAAGTCTTTGGGAAAACGGCAAGAAAATTCCACCAAAGTCTCGATTAAGGAAAATTTCAGAAGTGTCTAATCTGCCGCTTGATTGGTTTTTGAAAGATACCGAAATCAAACTGTTTAACCCTGCTTTCAACGATGATTTTATCATTCATGACGAAGATGCTGAAGCAGAAAACTTAAAAGAAGAAAACACCATCGGCAAAAGGATAAAAAATCTACGCAAGCGTAAAAAACTATTACAATCTCAGCTCGCGTCAAAACTTGATTTGAAATCAGTTGGAACAGTAGGGCGCTGGGAATGCGGAAAACGTACGCCAACCGATGCTAATTTAGAGAAAATGGCAAAGCTATTTAATGTGTCAGCGCTTTGGCTAAAAAATGGAATCGGTTCGGAAAAAGATAAAGATACTGCTTTAAATACAGCGAAAGTCGAGACTGTCTTGACTGAAAAAAGCAAAATTATAATAAAAAAAGATATAAAGGAAATGAAACCGGAAAAGCATTCTGTAATAGTTTTAACAGAAGATTTAACTTCTGAAGAAAAGTATCTTTTAACACTTTTCAAAATGTTATCCCCGGTTCAGCGGGGAAGACTGCTCGGTTACGGCGACGGTTTGCATAGAGAGCAATTATTTGAATAAAAAATGCCCCGACATATTTTGTCGGGGCATTTTTTTGATTAAAGTATATCACAAAATTCCAACTGCTAAAGATTACTAGGGCGCTAAGTTTATCACCCTGCTCGTCTGCAAGAAATTGTTAAGTAGCAGCGATTGATCTAAAACGTTAATCTCGCCGTCATCATTCAAATCTTGTTCTAAAGCTTGAATGTGGGTTTGGAACATCGAGTTTACCAACAACGACCAGTCAAGCGTGTTGATTTCATTGTCATTTATCGCGTCCATATTACCCGCGAACAAGAATTGTGTGCCCGGTATAACAATATTCGCTTCCGCAACGACGATATTGGTTATAGTAACGCTTGTGTGATTCATTTTGTGCATCACTATGCTGTACGTTCCCGGAGGCACGTCGGTAAACACAAACCCTCCGTTGTTTCTGTTTATATAAGAATTTACAGTCGCCACAACATTGTCGTCGGAATCGTACAATCTTACAATTGCCGGTCTGACATCAAGCGGATTCCAACCGTCGTAAAACACAGTGCCCGAAATCGTTCTGGAAGCCAAGGTTCGCACAAGCAAAACATCACTTGCAATGGGTCCATGCGTATCGTAAAGTGTCGCAAGTGGCAAAAATCCGATTTGGAAACTGTAATAACTACCGCTTCGCAAGTCTGCTAT
>Ga0123352_10020670_pt1 | contig 10495 bp, 5 predicted proteins | sample TergutLab28metaG_FD_89700 | JGI IMG/M metagenome (GOLD analysis project Ga0123352, IMG submission 89700) | Labiotermes labralis P1 segment gut microbial communities from Petit-Saut dam, French Guiana - Lab288 P1 | ecosystem: Host-associated > Arthropoda: Insects > Digestive system > Gut ... | reverse complement strand
GAACTCGACCCAAACATCACCGTACTGTCCGGCACCGCCGTATTGTTTCTTATGACGGCCTTGGACTTTGACTTTCTTGCGGACGGTCTCTCTGTAAGGTACTTTCGCCGGGGCGAGCTGAACTTCTACGCCGAACTTATTTTTGAGCTTGGAACAAAGTACATCGAGATGTACGTCACCGGCGCCGGAGACGACCATTTGCTTTGTCTCGGCATTGTTCACGAGGGAGAAAGAGGGATCCTCTTCGCCCAAACGGGTGAGACCGGAAGCGATTTTGTCTTCCTGCCCTTTTGTTTTCGGGAAGATCGCCTGAGAGTAACAAGGTTTCGGGAAGTCGATGCCTTTTGCTACAGTGATTTGTTTTGCGTCGCAGAGACTATCGCCTGTCTTTGTGTCAGCGAGTTTGTTTACAGCACCGAGATCGCCGCAGCCGATTTCTTTGACCTCTTCGTTCTTCTTGCCTTGCATGACATAGAGACGGGTGATTTTTTCTGTCTCACCTGTGCGGGCATTTACAAGAGTCGTATCTGCGGATACTTTACCGCGGAGAACTTTAAAGTAGGAGAACTTGCCATATTGGTCAGAGACGGTTTTATAGACGAGGGCGCAAGTTTTGCCCTCAGGATCATATGTAAGGTCAACTTCTTCGCCGTTTTCCATGGCTTTTGGTGTACCAACTTCATCCGGACCCGGCATGAGGTCGCCGATGGCGCGGAGGAGGCTCTTGACGCCTAAGCCGTTAATGGCGCTACCTGTAAAGACTGGGAAGAGGGTTAGCTCTCTCATCCCTTTGCGTAAGCCCTCGATCCGCTCTTCTTCGGTGAATGCCTCGCCTGCGAAAAATTTCTCCATGAATTCTTCAGAAGTTTCCGCAACGCTTTCATTTACAGCGTCGTAGAGTTCAGCCAGTTCGTCTGCCATCTCTGCGGGAGGCTCACACTCAACGAAGCTGCCTTTTCCGTCCATCTTGAAGGCCTCACGTGTGATAAGGTCTACGATCCCGATGCATCTGCTGTCTGCGTCGAAAATAGGGGCGATCATGGGGCAGACACTGGGGCCGTAACGCTCACGGAGATCAGCGTAGACACGCTTATATCTGGCGTTTTCTTCGTCTACCTTTGAGATGAAGAACATCCGGGGCATTTTCCGCTCGTCCAGATATTGCCAAGCCCGCTCGCCGCCGACATTTAGGCCGTCTTTCGCGGTACAGACGATAACACCTGCGTCTGCAACGCGGAGGGCTGCGTATACTTCGCCCACAAAGTCAAAGTAACCCGGGGTGTCGAGGATGTTGATTTTGAGATCCTTGTACTTTGCGTACATGGTGCTTCCGGAAATGGAAATTTGACGTCTGATTTCCTCCGGATCGAAATCTGAAACGGTGTTCCCGTCTACTACTTTGCCATGCCGATCAATCATGCCGGTGGTGAAGAGAATACTCTCCGCCAGAGATGTCTTGCCTGAACCGCCGTGGCCGAGCAGGCAGATGTTACGGATATCCTTCGTTGCGTAAGCCATAAGTACAATTCCACTCCTTCTGCTGTGATGTAGTTCACTATTGTCTAGTATACATGAAGGCGCGTGAGATTACAACTACATTTTGAGCAATGTGGACAAATATATTCTAGCGATTGTGTGCAATTTTGGATAGTGTTTTTTGGATTAATTTACTAAAGAATTGCCGAATGCACCTCCTGTAAGGGCAGTGTTTTGCGTAGGGGCGCACAGTGTGCGCCCACCCTATTGCAGATTTGCTACATGCGGCGCAATACCTATGCCCTTTGTAGGGGCGGCTATCAGCCGCCCGCAATTCCGCAGTTTGCGGGCGATTGATAATCGCCCCTACAGCGCTTGCCGCCTGTTGTACATTGTAGGGTGTTGTGCCCTCGGCGCGCCGTGCAACAAATTTGCACTACAACACCGGGTTTACACCAAACTGCTACAACACCCCGCTCCTCAACTCATTCATCCAGTTCGCCCAACTCTGCTATAATAAACACAGAGAACCCAGTATAAAACATCCCCATTTTCAAAAAAATCTCCAGCCAAAATCACAGTCGCAATAAAAACAGCCAAAACAACAGAGAAAATGGTCGGTTTAGATAAAATTCAAAACTTTCGAAAGGAAAATTCCACAAAAACGCTACACAAAACAGGTGCAAAAAGGTACAAAAAGGGGTCTCTACAGCATCCGTTTCCCCCATTTCGGGACAAGAAATCAAGCATCAGGAGAATCGTTGTGTTTATTTCGACAATGTGCTAAAATAAAAAAGTTCAGCTTTATGCTTGTTAGTTGGGAGAATTTGGGATGCCAAAGAAAATTATCTTGTGGTCACTTTTCATCATTGCGGTGCTTGGGGTTTTTGGACATGTCACGCAGGCTATGATGATGCGCGGCGAACAAATAGAGGGGATAGAAGAGATCAAGGAAGCGGAGGCAGAGGAAGCCTTGCCGTTTCCTGTTTTGCATATTACCTCCCGTCTGAACCCCTTCATACAAGAACGGGAGTTTTGGCATGAGGGTGCGCTCACGTTAAGCGGTTCTCATGTAGAGTATGGCGATTTTGAAGATGTTTCGGTTCGGCTCAGAGGGCGGGGGAACTCCACTTGGTGGGATGGGGAGGATAAACGTCCTTTACGATTCCGTTTTGAGGAGGCGCAGAGCCTCATGGGTTCCGCATATGAGGCGACAGATTGGATTCTCTTAGCTGATCTCTTTGACCGTTCCCTGATGCGAAACTATGCCGCCCTTACCTTTGCGGATAGCTTAGGCAGTATGCGATTTACGCCGCGGCCCCATCATGTACAGCTCTATGTAAATGGGGAATACATGGGTGTATATCTCCTCACAGATGAGCGGAATGTACAGCCGGGACGTTTGGAGATCGCTTGGGACCCCGATCCCGCACGGAGCGGGTTTATGCTAGAGCTTGATGCCCGGGCGCCCCAAAGCGGGGAGTATGATGATACCTTTGTGACTGTTCACGGGAAGCACTATGATATCCGCTATCCCAGCCGAAACTCTCAACGGACACAGGCTCATGTGAATTATGTGCGCAATTATCTGGAAGTTGTGAGCCGGACGATCCGGAGCGGGAACTTTGGGAAGACGATAGCTTTAATTGACCTAGATACCTTTGTGGATTTCTATCTGGTGCAGGAGCTATTCAAAAACGCGGATGTCCACTCTCTGAGTGTGTTTATGCACATCACAGGGGAGGGGGCGGAGCGGCGGCTCTACATGGGGCCTGTTTGGGATTTTGATATTGCAGCGGGGAATAAGAGAGATATGCCGCTGGGGTCGAATCCCTATTATATCTTCGCGGCAGTTGTGAATTATTGGTATCGTTATCTCATGCAGATGCCTGAATTCAGAGAAGCGGTGACAGAGCGATGGAATGAGATTCGGGATGAACAAGTTGTCCAGATGATCGCGAATATACGTGATCGGGCAGAGCGGTATCATGACGAATTTGCCCGAAATTTTGAGCGGCACCCGGTTATGGGGGTTCGCGGATTTGGCTCACCGGCGGAGATTTTGGCGATCCTCACTTTTGCAGGGCAAGCGGAGCATTTGGCTCAGTGGTTTGAGGCGCGGTCGGTGTGGCTGGATGATTATTTCAACGGCAGGCTCTCTGGGCATGATTCCATGTGGCGTTTGGTGGAGTATTACGTCATAGAACATCCCCGGGAGCTTATGATCTATGACGAACACGGCTACTATCGAATCGCTCAGGTGCATCCGATTTCCCTTCATGACCGGACAATGGTCTCCATTTTAGAGGCCGCCCATCTCTTTGATCTATCTGTCCACTTTGATGTGATGACCCGGACCTATACCCTCTCAAGGGGAGAGGAGATGATCTCTTACCGCCGTGGAACGGATTTCCTTACGATTGCGGGAGAAGCGCATCACTTCCCGGCGCCGGGGATTTTAGAGATTTCCGATCTTGTATATCTGCCTCTTTATCGCCTGATTGCATTCTTAGGCTATGAGGCCGCTTGGGCGGAGGGCAGGAGCATCTTGATTATTCGACCGGCTGAGGTTTACGAGGATTATACGATTTAAAGGCATGTTTGCCCTCCTTTTGACGTAAGTATGTACAAACACTACTTGAGTCAAAAGGAGGGCTTTTTTGTGTCGAGGGGGAGAGAAAAGAAAACGGTGGCGGCGCCTATGGAGCTTGCCACGAATGCTGCAATTGGGAGCATGATTGCCCTGGGGATTTCTCTTGGGCTTTTGCTGCTTGCGTCTGGACTTGTGGTCTCAGGACGCCTACCTGAGGGGTTCATGCGGGGGAGCGTGGTGATCGTGCTTTTTTTGGCGTCTACGATCGGTGCCTTTGCCGCTATTTTCCGAAATCGCGGGAGGGCCTTAGTCGTAGGACTCGCAGAAGGGGCGATTTTGTATGGGTTTACTCTGGTGTTCGGCGCATTTTCCAGAGGGACAACACTGTTTGGGGAGCTGAGTTTGTTTCTGCTTCTTGCCGCTATCTTGGGTGGTGCGCTGGCGGGATTTCTGTGTAATCGGCCTAAAAAACGGAAAATTTGAGTGTGTTCCACAATATGCATCAAGATTTTTAGAGCTTGCTCAATTATAAAATCGCTTGTCCATTCATGGACAGGCGATTCAGGCTGTAGACAAATATGTGTGCTTCCGTGATTATGTTGTGCGTTGTAGGGGGCGATGCCCACATCGCCCCGCATGTAAAAAATTTGCAACGTATAACCGGATATACAACGAAATTGATGCCGCGGGACGATGTGGGCATCGTCCCCTACATGAACGGATATACCTGCAAAGTGTGGCGATTCAATATGCCCCCCTGCCATGATTCATTCCTCAGCCTCTTCTTTCACTCGTTTCTCCGCCTGTAACACACTGGCAGTCTTGACAATATCTCGCCCATATTTCTGCTGGAGTTTTAGCATGGAGTCACCCAGTTTATCCTGCCGTTCAGCCTTTTCTGCATCGAAGAGGGATAGCTGAAGGGTAGGTGTTTTCGTTAAGCCGCCGAGGGAGATGCCGATCAGGCGAATAGGTCGTTTTTCAATCTGATCCAAAAGATCGGCGGCGATTTCATAGATATCTGAGACCTTATCTGTGGCATCTCCGCTTTTAGAGCGGGTGATTTGCTGCATGTCGGCATAGGTGACTTTCAGGGTGATGGTGTGGGCATATAGGCCGCGGGTTCGGATATCAAAGCTTAGTTTTTGGGCGTCTAAGAGCAAGACATCTTTGAGGTAGGCAAAGTCTGTGGTGTCAGATTGGAATGTCTGCTCTCGACCGATGGATTTTGCATCCGCATCTACAATCACACGGCGGGGGTCTATACCATTTGCCAAGTCAATAATCTGTTGCCCCTGATTATTGCCCAAGGTGGCGAGTAGAGCTTCCGGGTTTTCATAGATGTGCCGCACAGTGGATATGCCGATGCGTTGTAGTTTTTCAGCAGTCTTCGCACCCACGCCGTAGATGATTCGGACATTTCGGTCTATGATGAGGTCTTGCAAGGCCTCTGGGGTGAGGATTTCAAAATAGCCGTCCGGTTTCCGTTCTTCGCTGGCTAGTTTGGCGGACATGATGGAATAACCTACGCCAACAGAGCAGGTGAGGCCTGTTTCCTCTTTTGTCCGGCGTTTGATCTCGTGAGCAACAGCCTCAGCGCCGCCAAATAGATGGGCGGAGCCTGTAACGTCAAGAAAGCCTTCGTCCAAGGAGAGATACTCACAAATATCTGTATAGCTGACCCAGATTTTGTGAACTTGGTCGGAGGCTTCTTTATATTTGTGCATATTGGGGTGCATGTAAACGCCATGGGGACAGCGGCGATAGGCCTCTTTGATGCTCATGGCGGAGCGGACACCGAAGACTCTGGCCTCGTAACTGCATGTTGCAACAACGCCCCGTTCACTTGGGAGGGCGCCGATGATGAGGGGTTTTCCTGCTAAACTGGGATTATCTCGGACTTCCACAGCGGCGTAAAAGGCGTCCATGTCCACATGGACAATCCGGCGTGGATTTTTTGCGTTTTCCATAGGCGCTTTCTAAGAAAGGCCGCGCTCAAAGAGGCGGTAGTGTAACCACTGGCGGTAGAGAGTGACTTTTTCTAAAGCCTCACCCTCCAGATCAAAGACGAAAGTGCCGCGGCTGTCCCGATAGCCGTACCAGACGATGGCAGGGACATGGGGGCGCATGGTGGTGAGGAAGGTGTGGAAGGGGCAGAGGTCTGCGAATCCGAGGAGCTCTAAGAGCATAGCAGGGAGATGAAAGGCGGAGTATGGTATGTCCGGATCTAGGTTTGCCTGTGCCAGATTTCTCAAGAGATCAGTCTGTTCCAGTGCCGCATCGTTTGCCCAGATGAGGTAGGGGATTTGATAGAGATTCAGGAGTTCCTCCCATTCTCCGCCCCGCCGTCCGAGACCTAGGGTGGGGAAGAGTGTGGGAGAGAGAGAGGGCATATGATCGGAGTAGTAGACGAGAACAAAGGGCTCGTCTGAAATACGCATGAACTCCACTAGACGCATGAGCTGCTGATCGGCGTCTATCATGCCTGTGAAGTAGTTTGCCATGATATCCCGTTCTTCCTCTGTGAGGTCAAGACCTGTGCGGAAGTTTTCCGGGTGGGAGCCGTCATAGAATTTGTTGCCGTAAGGACTGTGGTTTTGAATGGTGATCAGGAAGTAAAAGAGCGGATCTGAAGAGGTCTCTAAATGATCCTCAATCTGTTCGATCATGAGATCAAAGGCGGCAGCTTCCGAGATATAGCCGCCGCGAATTTCTGCATAATAGGGGAAAGCCTGTTCAAAGAGGACTTCCTCGAAGCCTAAGAGAGGGAAAATGTTTTGGCGGTTATAAAACCAAGAATGCCCCGGGTGGAGCATGGCAGTGCGATAGCCGAGATCCCGGAGTTTCCGCACAAAGGAGGGGGATTCGCCCCGGATGAAATCATAAGGCGGAATGCCGAAAGTGAGATCTGTCGGGCTGAGGCCGGTTAGGAAGGAAAACTCCGTCCAAGCTGTGCCGCCGCCGATGGCATCTGCGGTGATGTTGCCGCTAATCAGGGCTTCTTCCGCGATTTGCCAGTAATAATAGAGGGGATCACGGAAGCCTATAAAGTCGAAGTCGGCTTGCCTGCTGATATCAGAGAAGGCCTCGGCCTGGATGGCGATGATGTGGGGGAATATGGTATCCGCCGGGAGCGGCATGGTCTCTGCGGCTTCCAATGCGCGGATCCGTGCCGGGTCAAAGCCCGGGGGCGGAGTGATGGTGAGCTGGGTGATGTCGTGGATGAAACTGTAGATGAAACCTTTGCCTGCATACTCCGCAAATTTGCCACCGTATTCGTAAGGAAAGGAATTATACAGCGGACGGCTAGAGTAGGCCGTCTGGAACAAGAGTGTTCCGCTGGAGAGGAGTACTAGAAGGCTCAGGAGTTGGGGCATGAGACGTAGTTTGATCCGTTTCCATTTGAGGAACACGAAGACAGAGAGGAGGATGGTCAGTATTACACTTCCGATGACGGTGAGAATATTTCCTATGCCGTAGTCACTGACTATGCCGAAGACCTCCCGGATCACGCGGAAATCGCCGGGGACGAAGGGGTCTTGGCGGATTCCCATCTTGATGCGGTTGACGAAAGCGAAGAGGAGGAAGATACAAGTCGTCAGTACAATTGCAAAGGGGCCGTGCTTGGTGGCGAGAAATAGGGCGAGCATGAGGACGAGAATCGGTAGGAGATTAAGCAAAATCAAGAGCGGATTCTGGAAGCTTGTCCGGAAGTAGAAGTGAGGATCATAGGTCTGTGGCGTGATAAGTCCCACCAGTGCCCAGACAAGGATAGAGGCGACAAGCACAGCCAGCAGCGACTGACCGGGGGTGAGTGTCCATTTTTTTGTGAAGAAAGTTTTCATGTTGGTATTATACAACAGCTGAGAGGATGAGGCAAGGTGCAGACGGAGAGGTGTGTTCGGCACCCTAGGCTCCTTTTCCAAAGGAGCTGTCCGCGAAGTGGACTGAGGATTGCCCTTCATGTCCTTTCAATATCTTCAACTACTTTGCAAACAGATCGAATCCGACCTTAGGCTTCGCCTGCCACCTCCTTTACAAAAGGAGGCTGTGGCTTCTGCGCCCCTACAAAGCTATTGCAAAAATAGACAAAGCAAAATATACTAGACACAAGCAAAATGCAACAAACAGGAGGCCAAACAATGACAAAGGCAAAACTAAAAAAGCGGATCGACACGGCGGCAGGGCGGTGTCCGGCGGATTTGGTGATCCGGAATGCCAAGGTGATCGATGTCTACGGCGGTACGATCGTGGAGGGGGATATTGCCATCACCGATGGATGTGTGGTGGGTGTTGGTGCCTATGAGGGGAAGCAGATTTACGATGCCAAAGGGAAGTTTGCGGCTCCGGGATTTATTGATAGCCATATCCATATTGAATCCGCTTATGTGACCCCGGAGGAGATCGGGCGGCTTTTGGTACCCCATGGGGGGACGACGATCATTGCGGATCCTCACGAGATTGTGAATGTGAAAGGCATGGAAGCCATGCGCTATATGCTGGACGCCGCAGAGGAAACGGCTTTGGATATTCGCTATATGATGCCCTCCTGTGTTCCGGCTACTTCCTTTGAACATGCGGGTGCCACCATCGGGGCAGAAGATATCGGGGCGGCCTTAGAGGACGGACGGATTTTAGGACTTGCAGAGTTTATGGATTTCCCCGGTGTGGTGGGGGCGACAGACTTTGCTCTTGAACGTTTAATGGCGGCTCGTACCGCAGGTGTTCCCATTGATGGTCACAGTCCGGGACTTACAGGCCTTGCGCTGAACGCCTATGCCGCCGCGGGGATTTCTACAGATCACGAGTGTACCACGATCGCAATGATGCAGGAGCGGATTTCACGAGGGATGTACATTCTGATGCGCCAAGGCTCCGCTTGTCATGACTTAGAGGTTTTGCTGGATGGTGTCACACCGGAGAACAGTTCTCGTTGTCTGCTCTGCTCAGACGACCGCCAGCCGAAGACGATTTTAGAGCAAGGACACTTAGACGATCACCTCCGCATCTGTGTGCGCCATGGACTTGACCCAATCACAGCCATCCGCATGGCGACGCTGAATGCCGCGAGTTGTTTCGGCCTCTCTGACCGAGGCGCCATCGCGCCCGGACTTCGGGCGGATATTGTCCTCTTGGATGATCTGACTGATTTTCGCGTCTCCCAAGTGTTCATCGAAGGGACGCTTGTGGCAGAGGAAGGAAAATACCTGCCCCCGGTTACACGGCGTGACAGCCGCGTGATGGAGAGCAGTTTCCATGTGAAAGATTTCTCAGCGGAAAAGCTGAAGCTGCGCCTGAAGGGCGACAAAGTACATGTCATCGATATCTTGCCCGGCGGAGTTGCCACAGGAAAAGGGATCACTACGGTGCAGATCGATTCAACGGGTGATTTTGTGCGGGATGAGGCGGTAGATATCGTGAAGCTAGCGGTAGTTGAGCGGCATCAGAACACAGGAAATGTAGCGGTGGCGCTCCTCCGCGGATATGGGATTCGTGCCGGGGCTGTGGCCTTGTCCATTGCCCATGACTCTCACAATATCATCGTAGCGGGAACCTCTGACGGGGACATGGCTTTTGCTGTGGAAAGCCTCATTGCACAGGGCGGCGGTGTAATTTTGGTGAAGGATGGGATGGTGCTCGAATCCATGCCGCTACCCATCGGCGGTATTATGAGCAACCAGAGTGGGGAGTGGGTGAATGAGAGACTTACTGCCATCCACGAGGTTGCCCACAGGGAGCTTGGGATCAGCGGGGATGTGGAGCCGCTGATGACACTGTGCTTTATGTCTTTGCCGGTGATCCCGGAGCTGAAACTGACGGATATGGGGCTTTTTGACGTCTCAAGCTTTGATTTTATTTCAGTGGAAGCGGAGTAGGGCATTCTTGTGTGTTCAAAAAAGAGTTTGATTGCCTAATTCATTTTTTAATTTTGGGTTTATACGGAAAATCTGGTGTTTTTTGTGGTACACTGGGATGAGTTTTGCGGAGGGATCCGCAAGTATAGTTAATGGGGGTATGTGTTATGTTCCAAGATCTATGGGTATTTAGTATTGCAGTATTGTTCGTTGCAGTGAACGGCTTTAGTATGCTGGCATGGGCGGCGGCGCAAGGGTACAAAATGAAGCCGACGGCCTTTGCCTATCTGATCGGTGCAGTGGGGAACTTGTTAACTGGATCGATCACACCGATTTCAGGGCAGTCTTCCATCTTGACCGTTTCGCATTTTATGAAAAATGTGAATGAGCGGATTGCGGCTTTGCTCCTTGCGGTGCTTGTTATGATTCCGCTGGGACTCACCGGCGCTGTCACTAGAATTGCCGATTTTGCAGGTCCTGCGGTTGTGCAAGGCATGATGGCTGGTGTTGGTCTCATGGTGGCGGGCATTAGCTTTGACATGTTCAAACAGGCGAGACGTACCGGGGCGAT
>Ga0123352_10020669_pt1 | contig 10495 bp, 10 predicted proteins | sample TergutLab28metaG_FD_89700 | JGI IMG/M metagenome (GOLD analysis project Ga0123352, IMG submission 89700) | Labiotermes labralis P1 segment gut microbial communities from Petit-Saut dam, French Guiana - Lab288 P1 | ecosystem: Host-associated > Arthropoda: Insects > Digestive system > Gut ... | reverse complement strand
TGCCAAATTTTTTTTTTTTTTTTTTTTTTTTTTTATTTATTTCCATTTGCTGACTACTCTTTACTTTTTTCCTTCATAATTACAACATAACATTTTTATTCACCCTTTATGTCAAAACATTGGCATAGGACATGTCAGTAACATACAAAGATGAGAAAACATATTTTAAAATGCCATGTTTGAAAACATATTTGTCAACAGGTATACTCTGACTAAGAGCTGTCGTGTAATGTAAGCACACAGTGTTAGCTAGAACACGTAAATTTTTTACAAGTGGGAAGGCTTACTTCACACATCTGGCAGTCGATCTCCAACGTAACTGATCATACTATTTTAATTAATAGAACATTTTATACATATTATACTTAATTACTTACCTACACACTTACTCACTCACTCACTCCATGGTGAAGAGTCCTTCTTGAGAAGCTAACTGGTTTGCAGCTAGTCAAGAAATTCCCCGCCTTTCACGGAACCCGAAGGTTCATCACTGCACTCACAAGCATCCGCCACCTGTCTATCCTGGGCCAGCCCAATCCAGTACATATACCCACATCCCACTTCCTGGAGATCCATCCTAATATTATCCACCCATCTACGCCTAGGTCTCCCCAGTGGTCTCTTTCCCTCCGGTTTCCCCACCAAGACATTATATGCCCCCCTCTACTCTCCCATATGTGCCACATGCCCAGCCCATAATTTTTTATACATATTATGAATAGATAAAATTACTGATACCACTCTGAACTGTGAAAGGAAGTAACCATTAAAAGGCACTGAAAAAATTAATGATTTCATCTTCATTGATGGTGGTGTTGAGCAAAGAGGTAGAGCTAGTAATGTGTAAGACAAGAAATAAAAACAAAATTTTAAACTGGACATGCATTCCACTATTATGTTTTAAAAACAAGTGGATGTCATCTAACATTTACAGGCACCAGTGCACCTGAAGAAAGAAACCTGGAAGAAGCAAATAGTTTCTTATGAAGATACACAAAAGGAGCTAAAGAAATTAAATGAGAATGGTCATCTTATAATATGCAGGGGACTTAGATGCTAGAATAGGCAACCAACATGTTTTTAAAGTGATTGGAACTATAGGAGAAAATATGATAAATAAAGTATGCAAAACTTAAAGTCTTTACATTGCTTATTATTCTAAAATAAATGCTTTCTAAGGAAGAAACAGAGTAATAAATTTACTTGAACCCTGGAGAGAAAAGTTCTCTCATGCATTATGTACTAGTAAATAATAAATTGAACTCTAAGTAAAAGATGCAACAATATGTGGAGGAAATCATGTATGTTGTGATCATTATTTAGTGTTTTTAAGATATGTGTAATAACTACTTGGAAAGGAAGTAATGTTGGAAAGAAAACCCATGAAATTGAAATTTTTAAGATATGTGCTTGACAATAAGAAAGCATTAGGAGATTTTATTAAGCGAGATGAAAAAATTACATAAATCAGGTTCCAGTACATAACAACACTGTTGAATTTTACAAGAATGTATGAGCCATCAGTTGAGAATATTACACAGATTTGTAAGCTGTATATATTTTATAAACACATGCTATAGATTTACAAACTTAAACATAAATATGCATTGAAATATAAATGCAAATTTGCATAATTTTCAGTGTAAGGTATGAGATCTTATTAAAATTAAAGAAAATTGCATAAATTCCTTCATTTATATTCTTGGAACATTGACTTGATGATGGGTTTATGTTAAATCTCTCTCCTGGACTGTTTCTAATGTTTATCTGGATGACCTCCTGAGATAATGAAGTTTTACTGCTTTTTTCATATTCTTTTGGTTCTATTGTGTATCATTGTATATATGGTTGTATGTTTTGTATGCTTCTAGTTAATTTTTTATATTATATGTTCTTATTGTTATGTTTATGTATTCTTATTGTTATGTGTGTTCCATTCTAGGTATTGTGTTTCATTGTGTTGTTCTGTGTATTGTTTATGTATAAATGTGGTCTGTACTACTGCCACCAGGTGTCAACCCAATTGCAGTTACCAAATATATATCATATCATATAATGAAGACACAATTGACTCACAAATTAGAACAGGACAAGGATATTACTTAAATATGTTACTGATTACAGGTGATGAAATATTAATATAAGACAGTGATGATAATGCACAGCATTAAATTTTTAATTTACACGATATTATGTCAAACTGTAGTACCAGTTAAAAGTGGAATTTTTGTACAATCATTTATGAGTATGTTATTTGTAAGACAAAGGTTGTATTTCATGCACGTTATAGATTTTGGGTTTGCCCAGTACTTGGCTGCAGACGACCAGAACAGCTCCATGAGAGGGTCTCCACTTTATATGGCCCCTGAGATACTGCTGAGGAAGAAGTATGATGCCAGAGTTGATCTCTGGTCTGTTGGCGTAATCATGTATGAATGCCTCTTTGGAAGGGCTCCATATTCATCCAGTAACTTCAGAGAGTTGGCAGAGAAGATAAAATCACAACTGCCCATTCAGGTATTTTCGTTTCTTAATCATAAATGAATCATGTGTACCTAAATCTGTGTACTGTGTTAGGAAGTTTTCAGGAATGTAAATTGATTTCAGGCTTTTGTGGAGATCTGATGCTTATATTGGTTATGTTTTTGAATAATGCATAGAGATCCTTACTCTCTACATTTAAGAGGGAAGCTTTTATGTCCCATGATCCTTGCCAGTGTTTGTAGTACATGTGCTACTTACTTCTCCAGCACTAGCCAGTAGGCATGGGGGACAGTTTTAAACCATAAAATGTCAGTCTGGCCAGTCTCTGGCTGCAGTTCAAATCGGGCACTTCACAGGTGTGATCCATGCATAAATGAAGTGCCATTTCCCTCAGAATTGAACATTAAAAACTGGCTTCTGTTAACAGGTTCCTCCAGGATCACAAGTATCATCAGAGTGCAGAAACCTTCTGATGTCCCTGTTGCAACATGATCCAGACAAAAGAATAGATTATGAAGCATTCTTCCAGCACAGTTTTCTAGATTTGGAGCACATGCCAACACCTGAGTCATATCAGAAAGCTGTTGATATAGTATGTAGTGCTGTCAAACATGATACAGAGAAGAATTTTGTGGAAGCCTTCAGTCTGTATTGTGATTCACTACGATACTTCGTACCTTTAATTAAAGGTATGTAGAGTTTATACGTTTTGTCCACCTTTTTACATCCATATCTATCTGTAAGCCCATTTTATTTTATCTCATCTGTCTGTCTTCTGTCTTTCATCCTCATACATTTCTTAAAATATTTTGTATGTCCCTTATGCTTATTTTACACAGACTTGTGTGCTTTGGATGGTGAAAATGTAGACAGAATGTGTGTGTACCTAGCATTTAAGAACTAATCCTATGATTCTTTAAAGGTGTGTGGTAAATTTTAATTTTACTATAGTAATGAATATTGGACATTGTTTATTTATTTATTCTTGGTTTATTCAGTAATCCATCAATAGCTTAGCTTATATCACATCAGCTCTGTTCATATGGTGTGCCAGATGAATCCTCTCCATTACCTAGCAACCCCTGCCATGTGAATCCTGTCCGTACCATAGGTCTCTAAAGCGGTCTGTTCCCTTCAGGATTTCTGACTACAGTTACAGTGTATTTCTCATTACTTCTGTTCAAGCTACATGTCCTACTCATTTCAACCTAAATTTGATTACACCAGTGATTCCCAACCTGGGGTAAACATACCCCCAGGGGTACAAACCAAAACATTAAGGGGTGAGGGAAAAAATTGAATAATGGCAGAAAAAAGCACATACATCATCAGTGTAAAACAGTTACAACATATAAATTTGAAATAACAGCATCTATATTAATTATAAACATTTTGGTAATATGAAGGGTACAATTTATGGAAATTGGCTGCCAGGGGGTAGGCAAGTGGAAAAAGTTTGGGAACCACAGGATTATTCCAGTAATATTTGGAGAAGAGAACAGGATATGCAGGCCTCATTATGGAGTTTTATTCTTCAACCTACAGATATTTTTTCTGTCTGTTCTGGAAGTCCCTTAGTCGTGAAGAGACAAGTCTTACACCCATGAAAAACAGCAGGTGAAGTTATGGGTTTGTAAATCTTTATCTGAGTGGCTTTGAGATGAATGAGGCATACTGAAGTGAATGGTGGCAAGCATTCTCCATATTTAAACTTTTTAAAATTCTTTCATTAACATATTGTTGGTTTGTTACTGTCATTAAATTAAGTTTAGTGATGTGAGAGTGAAGTCTTATTCACCAATGCTGAGAAATGTTAAGATTATATATCATTAATGCTATATGAATGAAATATGAATGTGGAGCATCAGTGGCATGATACTGATAGGAGAGAAGTGAAGTACTTGCCACTCTGTCCACCACAAATACCTTGTGGACTGACCTGAGATTAAACCTAGGCATCCATGGTGAGAGACTAGCAACTGACCTCCCATGAATGTGAAGTTTTATAGTACATAATTGAAAGTTGTTTGTTTGTCCTTCAGCTGAGGTGGATGTCAAAAAGAAGGCTTCATTGTGCAGTAAAGTAGATGAGTACATCAGGCGTGCAGAGGACCTCAAGAGGATAGTATATGCCACAGAAGATGCCAGAAATGAAAGCCAAATACAAAATTACCCAAAAATGAGAAAATTAGACTCTGATAAATTACGTATGTAGAATGTTCTGTCACATAAACATTCTGATATTGTACAATCTAACATAATGAGATGTCATCTAAACATTTCAGAAGGGATGTTTTCTGAAACATACTTAATTGTATTAATATTGTTCTCCCTGATTTCTGTAGATTTTGTCCAGAATATTTCCCAGTATGTTGATTGCAGTATTAAATATTATTAATAAAGTAATTTAAGTCAAGTCCTTATGGGCAAATAGAATTTGAAAATATCATGTTTGCCACACATGAGGCATGTACAACTGAAACCTATTCAAGGATACTCACAGGTGAAGGTATTGCAGCAGTTAGAAAAAGTCACCACAGACATTGAGACAGGACACCCATTGATGCGCAGGCCAACACACCACATCTGCAAATAATTCCTTGAGTTGCTGCCTGAACCCATGCACTGTGGTGTTCTACATGTCATTGTGCAGTGTGAACATGAGGGCTTTCTTGAATGATCCAGAGATGTGAAAATCATATGGCCACAATTCTAGGCTATATGCAGGATATTTGAACACTCCCCATTGTGTGGCATTCTATTGGCGACATGGGGATGGTCATTGATGTGCAGCAGGATGTTGCTGTCAGTGAGTTCACTTGTTTTTTTTCTCCCCCTCCCCTGGATTAAGTCTGCGGATTTTGAAGCATTTGATAGTAACTGTCTGCATTGATTGTGTTATTATGTGGTATGAAGTCCAGTGGTAAGGGTCCCACATTTTATTTCTGGTGGTGTTTAGACACATGCACCATCTTTGACACTGTCTTTAAGTTGCACTATAATGTCACCCATACCAAGTAGTTAATCAGTCAACAGTACTGTCTTGCACAGGTGACTGACAGTTTGTTTACTGAGTGTAACATGTAGCTGCACCATCTACACTGCCACTTCAGTGCTGCAAACAGTTTCAGTTGTACGTGCCTCATGTTTTATTAACATATCCCAATACCAGATGTAAACAGAACTTATAATTATAACATGAACTTTTCATTTAGAGCCTACATTTTGAGATCATGCACAAATTGTCAGTGCGGATCAACCTTTGTTTTTAAGTATTGCAGGTGTTATATATCATGAAAACCATATCTGCTATGCTGAGAGTTTGTTGGCATACACATCAGTTACAAGTTTTCGTTGAACAGACACCTCCATCCAGACAGTTTTGAAGTTTTGGGTGTCTGGTCACTACCTTTATAATTAGTTATGAAACACCCACAGATTTCATAATTAAGCTTGTTACAAATCATATTTTAAAATATTTTGTTAGGGGTACAGTTTGATTTCTGTAATAGTTCCTGTTAGTTTGGTTACTCAGGATCTCTTTAGTGTTGTAATTGATATCAGCTAGGTAAACAGGTACAAGGTTTGACCTTATCACAGTAGTGAAGATTCTTGTTACATTCTTTTTGATTATGACTCAGTTTGATATGTAAACAGCAAGCTTTTCAGAGGAACATATTGCTTCCATCTTCAGAGTAGAAGTAAACCAAGCTGGGAAAGTGGCTGGTTAATTGAAAGAAGAAGGAAAATAAATGGCTGTGATAGAAGAAAAATCTATGCAGTTGGATCTGGTCATCAAAGAAACAGTGGAGAATGAGTTGCATCCAGACAGCGTGAACAGGAAACATAGTTGTTCCCTGAACTCATCTGAAAAGTGTGACATCTGAAATAACAGGGCTCTTGTGAAGGACAAGCTTGAACCTGGCTCTCCTCTAGCTATGGCCCTGAAAAGTGTTGTTTCTTCTCTTTTTTCCACAGCCCTGAAAAAGGGCTCTTTGTTGTTTTTCTGGGCCCTACAAAAATGCAGTCATGTGCTCATCCTCCTGTCCTATATTAATGCCCTTCTCAGGGGGCATAGTTCCCTTTGGCATGTTCAGTTCAAATCCTCTCTTCTGATTGGCCATTGCTATCATCCATGTATGACCAATTCTTTCCTCCCTCCTTCCATACAGGGTGTCCCAGAATTTAAAGTCAGTACTTCAGGATTTAATTCCAGGGCTGATGCTGAGTCAGAAACATCTATACACATGAGTCCATTTCGCAACGGTTCAGGAGTTACGAGTTTTTAAAGAACAGTAAATAAATTAGAAAGGAAAGAGGAGCATTATGCATTTATTGAAATACGTTGTTAAATGTACAGTTACAGATTTGCTGTTCAACACCCAAGCAAGTTTCCACCTACTTGGATGCATTTTCTGACTCATGTGACCAGAGAACTTGAAACCTTATGAAGCACTACAGCGTTGTTGATGCTTCTTGCAGAACTGAGAGTTCGCTGGAGTAGTTCTTCTCCCATGTTCACCTTACATGCACACACCATAGGTTTCATGTAACCCCACACATTGTAATCTAATGGGTTCAGATCTGGTGACTGTGGTGGCCAATTCTGTGTACCACCACAGCCAATCCATCGGTTTGGGAATTTATGATTCAGATACTGCCTGACGACCAGGCTAAAATGAGACAGCGCTGCATCATGTTGGTAGTACATCTGTCGTTGTGTTTGTAGAGGAACATTCTCTGAGAGTGCTGTCAGTTCATCTTGCAAAAAGTTGGCGTAAATATCAAGCAGATGGAGGGCACTTCAAACAACTTGCTTGAGTGTTGAACGGCAGATCTGTAACTTCACATTTAACAACTTATCTCATTAAATACACAATGCTCCTCTTTCCTTTCTAATTTATTTACTGTACTGTAAAATCTCATAACTCCTGAACTGTTGCCAATTGGACCCATGTGTATATGATGTTTTTGACTCAGCATCAGCTCTGGAATTAAATCCTGAAGTATTGCCCTTAAGTCCTGGGACACTCTGTATAATTTGTCCCTTTCCCCATTTGGCTCCCTCATGTCCTGATGATTGAGACAGTATATTCGTCTAAGACATAGGTACTTGTTTGCCAGAATGCGCAGTGACATAATGCAACAGAGCTCTTTATGCTTTCCTAGTTAATACTGACTTCTTTATGTCTTCTGTAGGTTATTTATGTAGTAAGACTCCTGCAATGGCAACAGCACTAGAAATTGGCTCTTCAGCAGAACAATACATGGCAGAGGGTCATTATCAGAATGCTCTGGATAAGTTTCAGTCATGTCTTGGTGCCTTGATACCTTTGCTGAGCAACGAACCAAAGGGCCACAGACGTGACCTTCTGCACAACCAGATTCAGCTCTGGATGAAACAGGCTGAAAGTACAAAGGCATTGCTGTGTGTTGTTGATATTAAAGAGGCCAACATTCCAGAAAGCAAAGGTATGTATGCCTCTGAAGAGTCTTTGACATTTCGTACTACCTGCACTATTCTTACAAGTAATTTCATTGACCCACAAATGCACATAAAACGACAAAGAGTCTATACTTAATGTATAAAATTCCTACATGTTGCAGCACCGAGGTGCCATCTTCAGGATATCCAGTATACAAGGCATGCACATACCAACACAACAATCTTGGTATTACATTAATAAAATGTTAATGTGTTAGAATTATATAATTACAGAGTTTGTTGACTTCAGAATTGACGTAAGATGAAGATGTGGGCCTGAGTCAAGGTTTTATGCAGTGTAATTCCAAGTATGCATACAATTTCTGCACACTTCATGTATGATCCAATAGGATCTAGTCCATGTGGTATGTGATGGCATGTTTCTTATCAGGTGATGATGTGTACTGAACACGTCTAGTGAAGGAGATGGTAATGAGGTAGCTATGTTTATTGTGCGCCTGCATGTTTCACATGTCAGGTATGATTTTTAGTCATTTTATGTGCATTTCTTGATTGTTGTAATTACAGTAGAACTATGCTTATCCAGATGCTGTTTATCCGGATCGGCTTGGCCCTTAGGGTAAATTTGTTGAAAATTCAACATAACTAACTTGCTTGAAATAACTGGCTGTTGGATCAAGTACAGTACAGTGATATGGCTTCTGGAAGTCCAAATCAGGCAATATCAAGAGTTTAAGATGCAGGCATATGCTGTAAATGGTAACAGCCAAACTTCAAACTGCCAATGTAGCTTATTTTCAAAGACAAATCAAATAATCCGGATTTTCTACATGTCAAGATGGCTCACCGTCCCAATTAAACCAGATAATTGGAGTTCTACTGCACTTGAAAAGTCTTTGTCTTAAAACACTAACTTGTCACTGCTGTATTCTTGGACTACTTGACTGTAAAGTCGAAGGCATTAAAATCCTTCAAAACATTGGTAACTCTTTGTTGGTTGACACTGTGTAACATTCCAGAAGACTGCAGTTTGTTGTGAAATTTGTGTTGTTTTCCTCAGACTTATTCAGATGTATTCTGTCACACCTGTTTGGATGCTGTAGTGTGAATGGCTTCACCATGTGACTGTGTGTAACACTAACCTTCCTGTGATCAACATCTATAAATCTAAAACAACAGGAAAGCATAACAGCAGTCTGTATATAACTGTGGATAGAATTGCATTTTGCTGTAGTTGATGTGGGCTGGCTCAAAATGAAGTGGTATTTCAGTGTCTTGATATTCCAATCAGTCAGCTGAACTGTGCATATACCATTGTAATGGTGTGATGCAGGACATCTTTGAAAAGGGGACTATAAATACGTGACCAGATATTTATAATGTTTACAGAAGATTAAGCTGCCAAAGTTGAAATACCAGTATACTAATGAATGTATTTCTTCTGTAATTGCAGAATCTTGTTGTGTCCAGTAACTTTACAAAGGAGTGTCAAATCTAGTCCAAGTTGCAAACATCAGCATATTTTGAAGTATTGTTCCTGGGTTTGAAGGTTGTGATAAAGCACTATATTATCTGATAATGGTACAAGCATTTATACCAGCATACACACTCTCTCACTCTCTCTCTTTCACACAAACACACACACACACAAATCACAACAAGCACCAAATTTATTGAAGTCAGAATGGGCTACCCTTACCATTGCTCTCTATTCATCTTGAGTGGATTGTTTTTCTGACCTTTTAATGTACAAGGCAGAGTAAATGGATTTGTTAATTACTTCATGTGCAACATTCTGTGACAAATGCAAAGTGTATCATCTGTCAATTTAATGATCCCTTTTCTCAACACATTATGTGGTGGTTCAAAATCCTACTTATCCCATCTGTGAAGAAAATTTTCAGATGTGATCAAAGCCACACGTGCACCATGTCCTTAACTATGTCATCACTGACAAATTTTCATCCATGCGAGGCTTCTTTTACTGGTCCAAACATGTGATAATCGAATGGAGCTGGGTCTGGACTATACCAGGGGTGTGGGAGAAGTTCAAATTTCAGCTGCCTGATTGCTTCATTGGTAGGTTCCACAGAATGTGGACATGTGTTTTTGTGGAGCAAAAGAACCTGCTTGGACAGCAAAGCTGTGCACGTATTGCGAATCATGGGCTTCAGCCTTCTGACCACAAAAAACAGATCACAGCTTGCTGTTCTTCAGCAGTGCATTTGAAAGCACTGCTTCCATCTTTAAAGAAGATTTGTGATCAAGTATGACCTGACCCTGACGTGTCACAACAGTGTCTATTACGTGGTCATTGAGACAACTGCTAGGTTTTACAGTGCATTAACTGCAGTGCCACTACAGGTAAATTCATTGTACTCTTTCATTCACCTTTGTATAATGAAGGGATATAATAAAAACCTGAAGGTATAATTCCCTGGTAAACCATCTGCATCATCCTGGCTCCCGAATTTTCCATGCGAAATATATCAGCAGACATTTAGCCTGTACAGTTTCATTATGTTGGACTGGTTTTTCTTCTCTCTCCCACCCCCCCCCCACCCC
>Ga0123352_10020667_pt1 | contig 10496 bp, 10 predicted proteins | sample TergutLab28metaG_FD_89700 | JGI IMG/M metagenome (GOLD analysis project Ga0123352, IMG submission 89700) | Labiotermes labralis P1 segment gut microbial communities from Petit-Saut dam, French Guiana - Lab288 P1 | ecosystem: Host-associated > Arthropoda: Insects > Digestive system > Gut ... | reverse complement strand
GAGGCTGAGTGGACCCCGTTCCAGACCCACTACTACTCAGAAAATCTGGTAGCGCCGGGAATCGAATCCGGGACCTCTGTATCTGTAGCCAGAAACTCTGACCACTAGACCACAGAGGCGGTCTTATGTTGTCACTAGGGGTACAAATACCAACAATAAATCTAAGCTGGTGGTCATCTTCAGGGTTTTTACATCAGCAAGAGAGATTCTCCATGAGAACAGCATGGAAATCACTAATCAATTCCGTAAAAGAAAAAAGCAGGAAGCATTCACCAAGAATGAAATAACTTCAACTTTCTACAGCAACACTAACACACTTCAATCACAGTGCCTACATGCACAAAGTGTATCACTGGCTACTGCCCATCTCGTACAGATCACAGCATTTTCACATTCCCCACTTGCCAAGTACCTGAAAATGACCAATATTGGAGTTCTCAATTCCCATTGGCCTGGGACAAATTGTATCCCCTCTTCCCCCTTCCACAGATGTAACTGGTCAAATCCCCTCAACCCATCCTATGTAACTGACACATTTTCTTCCACCGCATCACTTCAACATCCATCTGAACCAACTCAGGTATCCTGAAAGTGGAGTTAGTGCATTCCTCCAAAACCTAGGAATGAAGTTAGTTATGTGGCATAAAAACAGCTGGATCTCATAGTTTCATGATCCTTCCATACCTACAGCATCCTTATTTTATCTGACAATTATCATCTGTCACTTTCTGCTGCTGTTCTGCCACAAGTATGGGTGACTGGCAGAGAGGACTATGTTACTAAGATAAACTAGCCAACAGGAAACAGCAACTGATAGTTATCAAAATAATAACCCTACATACATGTTACAAACACTACAGTTGAACTTCTGTCCTCAGCTGTATCCATGTAGCAGTCATTCTTACAGGCATGCATATGTATAACAGGCAGCAGTGATTACCAAAAACAACCCATTATAAAGCAATCCAGAGGTATCTATGCTTCAGTCAATGTTGCAGCTTTGATCTTTTCAGCAATCATTACTTCTATGTAGCATTAATCTATCACGCTGTATTTCAAAAACTCTAAATGCTCATGCTCTGCTTTCTTTTTATAGTAAATAAGTGATATCACTGTATCCCACACAGGCTGTAATGTACAAGAGTAGAGCACTGAAAGGTTATCTGTGAATTTCACAACTATAAATGGGAACTCCCAGCTTTTCCAGTTGAAATCTCAAGAGTCTCTGAACAAGTACCCAAATATTTCAACATATACTATTACATTTATATAAAAAGTTATAAAATGCAGAACCTTTAAAATTCTTAGTATTTCAATGTTAGTAACAAAGTTTAACACCAGGATTCAGGTCATCTGGAATGTGTCACTATGGCAGTGTTTTCCCATGTACCTTCAAAATGGCAGGAAACTTAGTGTCATAGCAACACACCCCAGAAGACCTGAATCCCCAACAAAACTGCTGCAGAAACAAAAAATCACACAAAATTTAAATTATTAACATAGAAATAACTTGGCAGTGGGCTAAATACTATGTTTATGTATAAAACTGTTGTAAATCCAGCTATAAATCTAAAACTTTTAGGAGAGAAATGTTATTTAACATGATTCTGAATCATTCCCAGATTTCAATAAGACAACTGACATATTAACTGACAACTACAGAATTCCTAACAAAGTGTGATGAGATTAATAAGCTTCAAATGCAGTTTCTTACAACACAGGAACATAATGACCATCTGATTTACACATCTGTGCCAGGAACACTGAACATTCTGAAGAATGCAAATATGTGTACACTCTTACTACTTCCATGATGTCCCTGCCATTTTTCATCACAATCTTCAACATCAGTCCCACCAACTGCCCAGACAAGTACACATTACACATGACAAAATGAGCAGCAGTGCTCATTGTAGTGAAAGTGTGACAGCAGCTCTTCTAAATAATGGTGGTGTAACCTGACCTGACACTCCTACATCAGTCACATGATTACAGTGACTACATTAGCTGAAGCAGAAGCACATAACCTCACAACTGTGTACTCTTTGACTCTCATGGCATGAACTCTGTCTTGCTGACCTAATGCCAGAAACTTCATGAAAGTAATCTTACTGTATATATAGTATAAAAAAATAGTGGAAAAAGGCCATTAACTAGGTCTCAATTTTCTGTGCACACTTTCTAAGCAAACGACAGGATATCGGACTGGCAACCTTAAAAACAAACCCTTGAGGTGGAAAACAGTGAAGAGATGTGCACAGGTATTTAAAAATGCACTCTAATATTTCTAGTGTAAAGACAAAAGTTAATTTCCTTATGAACACACACATGCATTACATACATGAAATCATTAATTACTGGCATAACCAGTCAGCTTCATTGCATGCTTCATGTTACTTATGTGATATTCAGTAAACCACAAATGAGAATTCAAAATATTATTTGGTTTCTTTAAGACAACAAGCATGTTGTTAAATTGTACTTTACTTTGTAATGCCAGCAGGCACATATTATTACCATTTTGCCACACTATCACTAAAGATCAAAGCACTGACATAACATTTGGACACATGCAACTCTTACACGTAACTTCTTACACAATTATAAACCTATGTGATCATCTTCCACATCTAACGTTAGGAATTCTGAAGTCCTTCACATCCTTAATATGAATTTTGCCAATCTGAAAAGGTGCAAATAAGGGAAATCTTAAAAAACAAAAAATCAAAACAGGTGCACAAATTAAAGTTTTAAACTAAAACTTTAGATCCAAATTTAATTTAAAAAAAAAACCTGTTTCATCCATATTACATATATGTTAATTCCATTCACCAATTTTGGCTTAGAGGTTACAATCACATAATTACAAGAACTATGTAATAATCACTCTTTTGTATAAAGACAGATGTGAGATACCCAGCTAAACTACTGGCACAGGTTATGCCTAACAGGCAGCAGTTTCATAGGAAGAACAAACCCACATAATTCCAGCAGACAAAAATGCAAGCCACTTCGCAGAATTGTGCAGCCATACTGATAATCAACATCATAAATTTTTTTTCCCTTAATAATTAGGTTAAACGCTACACTTAAAAATACGCAAAGGTATTGTAACATCTTGTTTGATGGCCCAAACTTCACTACCTATCTTTTGTACTTTCAAAATGAAGAACACAAAAATATTTCCTAACCATACATAACCTTTCTCTTTCAGTTCCACATAAGCTTAGCACCTGAGTGGACTTTAATCCTATGGCACAAATACAACTGTCTTTTATTGTGAAATTCAAACCTGTCAAGACAAAACCTGTTCCTTTGTGGTTTAACACTTCTTAACTGCACAGATTCTGCTGACTAAAGGGACTTACATTGTTTTTTTTTTTAATGTAAAGAGGTAGTTTATTTCTATAAATGAGCAGCTGAATTTTGTCCCTTCAAATTACATGTAACATAACCTATCACACACACACACAATGCTGGATCATACGTAAAGGACACAAGAGAGTCAGACTGCTCAGCAGCTGCTATGAACATATGAGCTGCTGCCAGACCAAACAGCACGCATTACAAGCTTTGTTTCTACTGCAACCCCCTGTTGGCTTTAAATGAAAACATGACAGTATAAAGTGAAACAGCTGTCAGAACATAAAATCAAATTTATAATTATTCAAATGCCAAATAAGGTTCAAAATTAAGTGAAAATTAGCCCTTTCAAGGCCATTGGTTACTTTATGTTGTACCCACAGAATGTATTTTGAAGGTAAGCTGCCTCTGTACATGACAGTAGGTTGTACAGGGGAAGCAGAGTTATAGCTCCACCCATTCTTAACCTCAGCACTAGATGGGTGTGATTAAGCAGCTTCATTCCTTGGCCAATTAATGCTCAAAGGCACAACACCCCATACAAAGCCCCAAAGTCTGTCTGATTTGCAGAACAGGCAAATCCCTTGCCCCTGCTAGGAACTGAACCGTGAATCCTGTCACCTACCCCATATCATTTTCAAAATGAACAAATCCTGATTTTGAGGTCAGGTCTAGTGAAGGGAACAATGCAGCACTGAGCTGTTCTGCTAGACCTGACCTCTGCATCAGGATCCACCACTGATTTTCAACTGTGGTTCTTAGAAACCATGGATACCTTGATCAGTGTGTCCCATGCATCTATCTGGATAACCATGAGTTCTGAATACATCAGTCCCATAAGGTTGGTCAGAAAGCTTGGATGTCATCATCCACATCAACTTTGGACTGTTCAGAACTACAGCGGTGTCCGGCACGCTGCAGTCAGAGGCACAACCGGATGTGTAATGAACTGAATTACATGTAAATTCTGTCCCTTCAAGGGTGCCACAGTGTCATTCATGTTCCTTCACCATCGCACACTGGCCTCTGTGCACTGTAGAGCACACGCACATTTAGGCAAAACACAGGAAAACGTAACTAATGTAACTATGCCGGTCACTTTTTATGGAAAGTGAGAGTTCATTTTTGTGTTCAAAAAGGCCTGCCACTTGTCACTATCCTGAGACAGATTAATCCAACCCATGCACTCCCATCCTACTTAATATCCATTTTATTATTATCCTGTCATCTTCGCGTCAGTCCTCCTAAGGAAATGTAAGTTAAAAAAAATTATGAAACAAAATTACCCAAGTATTGCTAGAAAATGGGTGAAATGTTGAAAACTCTCGATGTACCAGAGCAGACACATTTCATCTGCATTTTATTTAGCAATAAATATGTTAAAATTTTGTTTTCAACTCCATTTTGGACAAAAAACTAAAACCCTGTGAAACAGCAGCCAAAAGGTAAAGCACACAGCTGACACTAATTGTGTAGCTTTGTATATTAAATCACCAACTCCACCAATTTGAAGTTTTAGACATGAAGAAGATTCAATTGGGCATGTGACGCTGCATCATCGGGCATGCAGCTCATCTTGAACAATCAAGCAGTCATTCTTCTCAGTGCCTGCCTGACCCTGAAGCTGAAGGCACCACAATCCTTCAAAATGTCCAGAACTACTCACCCAGTGTCACTCTGTCACACACCAAAAAAATCTGAATCTTCCAAACCACCACTGTGAGAACCTCAAATCTCATGCCTTTTAAGTATTATTTTGACACTCACATTAATAACATTAAGTATCCTGGACACTGCAAAAGAACACCCTAATGTGACCACCAATGAGAACTGACTGCTGTTTATAGCATTATTTAAAAAAATAATCATAACACAATGCATTACAAAATAAAACCAAGAAACTTAACTGTAGTGGTTAATGGAATGATTGCAAACAACATGAAATGGCATGGCCTAAACCTGTTCCATGGCAGTGACTATACAGGACTCAAGAGGAAAGGCCATGTTGGAGATTAAAGTCTTTTAGGTTGTGACCATATGTTGTTTGGGTTAGCAGTTTGAACAACCAAAGTACCTTCAACTTTAGGACCATGCAGTCCATGATAAAGACACTGCATTCCTTTGGAATTTCAGGAACTGCTTGCCCAACAACTTGGTATCACGCTTATATCTTCTGCAGCCACACCATGAGAATCTCAAAACGTCTGAGATGCCATGTTATGCAATTCCATTTCTTATTTCTGCCTTGTAGGTTGTGCTTGAAATATTTTACTGCTTCTTGTAACATGCAGCTTATGGAGCAGACTGTGGTAAAGAATACATGGGCTAACAACAGCTGCAGTGAAGTCTGCATTTCTCTAACATTTGCATTTCCAATCATCAACTTTAAAAGAAGTCTGTTACATGTGACAAGGTGAATCCTGCATTTGCTAGGCCCTGCAAGTTACGCAAAATATAGTGTATGCTCATATGGAGGGTCTTTGTTTCATCTGACAATCTGCTTCACTTCCCTCCCCTCTGCTGCCAAGCATACAGGCAGTCAGCGGAAGTGCTGTGGAAGATGCAAAGATACAATAAGGACCCTGTACTTTTATACAGTACAAAAAGCTGTTTTGTCATGTGTTCCAATGATAAGACCCATTCCTGCAATACCCTGTAACAGTGCAGTTTGACATACTGCTGACAATGTGAGCACACAGCTTTACTGTCAACGTCAAGCACACTTCCACTCAACATATAAGTCAATGGGTCAGTAATTCCATGCACTGCCTGCCTGACTGATTCACTATCTCATTGGACCAACCTCTTCTTGAGAAGTAACACTTCCTCCCCTAGTGCAGAAACTCCCTGCACTGGATAGAACCACAGTGTTCATTACCATGTTCACAACAGCCTGCCATTTGCTCCTAATCAATCTAGTCCATTCCCTCCCAACCCATTTTAATAGTATACTGCCAGTGATGTCTAGTTCTTCCAATTGGTCTCTTTCCTTCACGTTTCCCCATTAAAATCTTGCATATATTTATCTTCTCTCTTGTATATCCCACAAGCCCTGCCCATGTCATTCTCCCTGTTTTCATCAAGTTACTAATATTTGGTGAGGTAATGCTCATCATTATGCAGTTTTCTCCAGTCTCCTGTTACCTCTTCCCTCGTGGGCACAAATAACTCCCATACAAAACCAGCTAACATAGTTTATTGACAGAGAAGACATTGGCCACAGAATTTACAAGTGAGCATGTACAGCTCTGGAAAATTTATTCTGAAAAAATATGAGGCCCACATACTGTGATACCTCATCAACAGAAGCACAAATTTCAGCCGAATCGATAGAACGTATGGACACACACTTCATGACACTGAATGAATTGAGCAAGTAATTCAGAACACATTTTGGGCACACAGTGAACCAAAAGTTACACACATAACTGCAGGGGATGATATCAAGTCTTTGTGATCAAAAAGGTTTCTATCAGCATTGATCCTGTTCTCAATGTTCATGGTGCTAGGGGTGCTGTTTAATTCTGTAAGTGCACTCCTGTACACAGCGGGCTTATCTCTAGCACTAGCACGCATGCTAATCACAACCCAGCAGTCACACGTGTAGCGGCTGATGCGGTTTTTCGAAAACCTGCTTTGAAACACACGTCAGTGTAAATTGACAGCAATTTCTGTCATCATGTTAAATTTATCAGGTTAAATGTTTATTATTCTATTACGCACATTTTCAATATTCTTTGCCTTGTATTCTAAGTCTCAAGCAGTCATAATGCCGTAACTGTACACAATTGGACACATGTTTTGATCACAAAGACCTAGGAAATCATACCGTACAGTTATTTACCATGTACAGTCCACGTTAATCATTTATGGACTCAAACAGGAATGCTAGTTGCTAGGTACTTTGCTATGAATTAGTAAGCAGTGCTTTACTGCCATAATGCAAGCACGAACCAGAGAACCCAAAGAATAAACAAGTGTGTCCTAGTACTAGCAGTCTTCATGTACATGCAGTAGAAGAGTCTCAATCTCTTTAAAAAAAAACCGAGGCTGATAACATGATCACAAACTTTAGAACCCTTTTTCAATGTATAATGCCTATGTGGTTCCAATAACTTCTGAAATACCACTTAATAGAGACAGAAAATAACCTCAACATGCACCAAGATTCCATATCTTCATTTTTAATACAGCACAAACACACGTTGGAAGCATAAATGCAATCAGCCACTCTAATCAAACAGACAGATTGACTGAGCTCAGAATGCTGTGCATAACAGGAAGCATGGGTCGATCTGACAGGTTAGCCAGGCAGTCTTATCCTGATTTGTCAGGGCCAGTCGTGAACAGTCCAAACAATGGTTTTAAAATGGGTGATCAAAAATTTTTGAGATACCCAACCACTGAGGTTCATGACATCCAGACTTATAGTATTAGTGTCAATTCTCATTCTACATGGAACTGTGTTACTTTGAACTCAAGTCACTCAGCCAGGCAACAGAATGCCTCCAAGGGCCCACCAGATGCATCCATTCTGCACCCTCACATTTTATTTAACAATATCCTCCCACCTACAACTTGGTCTACCAACTGCAGTCTTCCCCTTTATATCTGCATGATCTATTATCTCTACTACTCCAGTTATGCAATTCCATATTATGAAATTTTTTTCCAACTTCCTTTCACATCCTCCCAATTTGGCCTGAACACAGCGCTCAGAACTCATCTCAAATAGCACCAATGCATGCTCTTTTAACGCGAAGAAGGGGGGGGGGGGTGACCGTACATAATCACAAGTTAATATTTAGGTTTCCAGACAGCAGATAGAAAAACAAAAGATTCTGAAACAAATGGCAGTGTGCATTCCATGTCTGAATGAATCAACTATGAAAGTACTTGTGACTGTTCTTTTGATTTGAAAAGCCTTCTCAATGGTTGCCATACATTCATGTTGTGTTGACGGTGCCTTCACCAATCACTGCCATAACGCTATGACTGCTGTTGCGACTGGTCTGGCCGAACGCTACATGTGTTGCAATATTCCTTCGTACTTCCATGCCCAGTGACATACAAGTACTTTAGTATTTGCATATGTAAACCTCTGAATGGGCACTTATATATGCAGTAATGAACCGTATGTTCCATAAAATGCAGGGAATTCTTTGACTAGCTGAGAACCGATTAACTTCTAAAGAAGGACTATGTTCCATGGAGTCAGTAAGCAAACCTCTGAATTCCATATCTGTTATGTTGTGAAACTTGCCGTCTTAAAGCAACATTGCTACGTTATGCACATTCTGTACCTTCGGCTGTACTGGTATGGTGTTACACTTTTCGCACTTACATTAATGACTTTTTTTTTTTTTGGTAATTTGCAAGCAATATAACAGTACGTAACAGTTTTATTAGTGTTTGACACTTGCCTCTGTGCACTGTGCGCTTCTCAGTTCCTCACACACCCAGCCTCCAGAGTGCTTAAACATACAACACCTGTCCTAGGCAGTCGTGGGAATGCAAACCACAGTATCATTGTAAGACTAAAGTATGTCATTAGGCATGCAACTAATATTATCTAACATCAGCCAGCAGATACCTGAACATGCTCCTGCATACATCCTGAGCAGGTTAATGTCTCTCCAAAATATCTGTACTTTGCCTCAGTTTTTTAAGCATATCATCTATCATAAAAAAAACTGCAAACCCCACAAACACACAAGAAGGAACGCTTGGTGCCTTTGTGTTCTGCAGACCAATATTTTATTTACAGCAGCATATATCATATACCTAGCAATCCCAGTGAATTTAAAATATCTTACAAAATGTCCGAGAAACCATTCCATGACTGGGGCAAATATGCTTCACTGTCTACTGCATTTACATGAATATAAGATGAAAATTTTGCACTACTTCATCATGTGACAAACAGGTGGTTACCTCACAAATTTCAACATGTTCTGTACAGGCATTTAGCTGAAAACTGGGAATGGAGATCATTTTATGTGCATGTATATATTTATGTATTTATTTATTAAAATTTATTTATTCTTGGGTTATAAAATGATGATCTCAGTACTTCATACAGAAGGCGCCTCATTATCTAATATGAGACAGCATTTTGGCATATGACTGGAGTAACCTAAGAAAATCCACAAAGTCCACTACCAAGATAGGTGGTTGCTGGGCCAAGTTGTGAGCTCTGAACTTCCCAAATATGAAGCACAATGCTAATGCCTGTAACATCTGTTTGACCATTTACATCAAAGCACACAAACAAGACAAAAGTATTAACTGTACTGACAAACACTGAATAAATACAATGTTGTATATTAAATAAAGCAGAGAGATCTCAAGTATTGGAATTGTCCTTCACAACCATGTGGCAGTGAATTATGTTCCATATCAGAGGCAGGTGTGAACATGGTAGTAAAGAACTTAGAGGATGCAGAAGAAGCAGGCACTTTCTTGTCTGTTATTAGCTTCTAGCGCATCATGAAGAATTAAATCAGAGGAGGCACATTCAATACGTGAGTCTTCACATTGCACAACTTCAGTGCTAATCAAGTATTCAATTTTCTGTACCATCCACCCTGTATCTAGGAACATGTTTAACATAACAAAATTCCATTCACGAAAAAATTAATAACAAGCAGACTGAAGTCAGGGAATGCTTGCTATCATTAGATGCAGAATCTTTTGTCTTCCAGTCTGCTTTCCAAAAATATAAACACTACAATATACGGAACAATAATTTTACCTTCGTCACTCACATTGAGGGAGGAATGTACGCAGAGGGTGTTTGAGAAAAGGGTGCTAAGGATACTTGGGCCTAAGAAGGATGAGGTAACAGGGTAGTGGAGAAGACTACATACCGAGGAGCTTCAAATTGGTACTCCTCAACTAATACTATTCTGGTCTTTGGAACGAGAATTAGACAGGACAGGTATGTGGCAAGTATGGGAGACAAGACAGGTACACACACAGTTTTGGTAGGGGTGACCTGGAGGAAAAAAATCACTTGGAAGACCTAAGAGTAGATGGGAGGATAATATTAAAATTAATCATCAAGAAGCTGAATGGGGGGGGGGGGGGGGTTGGACTGGCCTGGCCCAGGAAAGGGAGGGGGGGGAGGCTCT
>Ga0123352_10020666_pt1 | contig 10496 bp, 10 predicted proteins | sample TergutLab28metaG_FD_89700 | JGI IMG/M metagenome (GOLD analysis project Ga0123352, IMG submission 89700) | Labiotermes labralis P1 segment gut microbial communities from Petit-Saut dam, French Guiana - Lab288 P1 | ecosystem: Host-associated > Arthropoda: Insects > Digestive system > Gut ... | reverse complement strand
TTTTTTTTTTTTTTGTTTTTATTTTTTTTTTGGGGTAAATTAGTTTGTTTTTTGTCTTTGCGGGTTTGGGTATGATGGATGGGGGGAAGTTTTTGGAGGAAAGGGGTGTGGGGGTGGGGGGGGGGGGGGGTATGTTAATTATATTCCGATGTTTAAGATAGTGTCAGAGATATTATTGAGATAGATCGTTTGTTTATCATGAAATTTATTTTCAAATGTGGCTTCTTTGTGAATGTAAAAGCAATCTATAGTGTTGAAATGTAGACACAAGTACCTGAAAATTCTTATTGCATGTCAGTGAAAAGTATCATGCTTCTTCTCAAATTCAGCCATGCATTACTGGCCAAGTGAAGAAAGAACCAGTTTCCCAACATCATATACACACTCCCATGCTGACTTTGAACTATTGCCACATTGTGTATGATTTGTTAAGTTACATTGATCTGTATTTATCACATCACTTGTCACTAGTACTGCAGTTTATCTTAAGTGCACACACTCAGCAGTGCTTGTTCTTGTTCCTGGAAATGACTGTGTATTGCTCCACTGAAGCTTTATTGGGTGTAGTTCATGTTTATCAGCTTCTTTTGTTTCCTCCTCCTCCAAGCATTTGTGTGGGAAACCCCGAATTATCTTGCTGAATTGCTGTTATTTGTTTTGTCAGCATGTTAATCAGAATTAGTTTAGAGTTGGTGTCGTCTTCACCATATCTCATGTGGAATACATCTTGCACTTGTAGCCCACTTTTCCACACATACTGCAATGTCACTGGCATGATGAATGAATGAATGAATGAGAATACTGCAAGATACTCTTTTTTCTCTTTGAGTTACATGCAAGACAGTACAGAGAGTACACATTGATTTGGCTTGCTGCAGTCCAATTTGGTGCTTCAAACATGATAAATTCACGGTTACACACATATTTAAACTCCAAGTTTAAGGGAAGAAAACTTTGTCTTGCATTTGGGTAAATACAGTAAATTACAATACAATTCAATAAATGCATGTGCATACACACACACAAAGCCCTTTATCTATATTACTGTATTGCAGGATATGTATCAGCATCTGCGCAACAGTGGTTACTATGTCGAAGTGCTGGGCTCTCCCTTCACATGTTTTGATGCATCTCAGTATGGAACAGTGCTGTTGGTTGATTCTGAAGAGGAGTACTTCCCTGAGGAAGTTGCCAAGCTTAAGAGAGATGTTGACAATGGACTGTCACTTATAGTGTTTGCTGATTGGTACAATGTTACAGTCATGAGAAAAGTCAAATTTTATGATGAGAACACTAGGTATGCCAGCAAAGCCACCATATACATGTGAAGTTTATTTTGTTGTGTTGTTATAGTCGACTTTAATGTCTTTTGACATTTGAATCATGAGAGCACTAGAAGAACCATATTTACTTTAAAAATGGGATTGCCATATTTAACAGTTAACTTCTTTGATATGTTACATCTTTGGCAAAATTAATTCATTGACCATAACAATTTACTTTTGCAACATTGTTTTTTTACTTGACTGACACAGTAATAGTTACAAGATAATGTTTCACAGAAATCCCCATAATAATGATCAAAAGGTGTGCTTTCTGGATTGCATAATTGGTATTGGTTTAGGAAAGAAAACTTAGAATTTTTAAAAAATTTGTAGTTATGCATAACAGAATGTTTATTTTTTGCCATGTTATAACAATTATTTGTGTGTTAATGAAACTAAGCAGTTTTGTTTTATAAAGTGAACAAAATGACATGTAGGCAAGCATATTTAATTATTGTCCTTACTTTCGTGTTTATAAGACACTGCAATTTTTATGGCCACATCTAAAGAAATAAACTAATTTTCATGCACAGAAAATATGGATAATAAGCAGCAGCCAACATGATTGTCATTCATGCATAATTTAGAGACCTTAATTAACTGCTTAAGATTATGTAGTGTCACTGAATATCTCACTGTTGAAATGTGTGATCCGAAGTTTTCACGTTGTTGATGAAGACTGCAGTCTTTCTTCATGGATGTGATCCCTTGTTTGCTGGTAATTTGTTACTGTTGTTTCATAGTAGTGTGCTGCTTCCATCTTCAGAATAGTCAGAGAACAAGAATTCTTTGATTACTGCAAAGGTGGAGGCAGGAATCTCCTCTGAAACATAGGTGACACATCACAAACCAACACAGTATCACATCACAGAAGACGGCAATTCTTGTTTTCAGGTACCACTGGGAAATGAATGGTATGTAGATATATTCCATTGACTTCTTAAGCTACTGAGTGTAATTCAATAACACTAAATGTAAAAGGAAAAATATTTACACATGCACTAATATTTATTTTATTTGACAGGCAGTGGTGGATGCCAGATACTGGTGGTGCCAATGTTCCAGCTTTAAATGACTTACTTTCATCATGGGGCATTGCCCTGGGAGACAGAGTGTTTGAAGGCGATTTTACACTGGGTGACCATGATATGTATTATGGGTCGGGTACCACAATAGCTCGTTTTCCAGAAAGTGGCATTATAATTTCTGAAAAGCTGAAAGATCAAGGTTAGACTTCCCAGTATACCACAGATACACATATGAATGAAAGACATGGCAGTACATTTACAGTGAAACCTCATTCATCCATTACTGAGTAGTTCAGAGTACAGTATGGGCAGTATAAATAAATATAATTAAAACTACATTCTCTCTGCTTTTACTCATAGAATCAATAAGTATTACTAGCCCATTGTAATATTGGTGTTATTGGCAGCTGTTACATTCGTGAGACATTTCTTGTCCAAATTGGAAAATTCAGAATGGCTATGTTGAAATTCGTATTTTTGGCCTCAGGCTTCTTGAATTGAATTATTGTACAAGATTTGAGGTTCTTATACCTGTGCTACTGAAGATTAAAGTCTTCTGGGTTGTAATGCTGGGCCATTGGCTGAATAGTCCAAGAATATGGCTGCTTGACCCTGAAGATGAAGGTACTATTATCCTTTGAAACATCAGGTACTACTCACCCAGCAACACAGCATCACATTTTAGAAGACTTTAATCTTTATGGTTTTACTACACTAGAATATTTCAGATATGTAAAAAATAAAAAATTTTGGGTAATTACCTGTTCATGTGTGTATGAATGTAGTAATTGACAGGACAGTAAACTTTGTTCAGGGGTACACAAATCCTAGGCACCAGGTCCCCTGGGCAACTACATTTTTTGTGGTGGTACCTAATAGTTGTGGATCCTCAGTATGGAACTTGCTTCATGTAACCCACTCGCCTTCCAGATTTTTTTAAAATTTTTGCGCCCCTGATTTAGAGGATTGATTGAATGATTTATATTAAGAGAGGGTAGTGAAAAGTAGTAAGTGGGAAACATTATGCAAGTACAATTTTTGTCTCCTTGCTTCTAGGCCAGGAGGTTTTAGGTCAAGAAACAGAAGCCACAGAAACTGTTCCTATCTTGGGATTACTTCAGAGTAAAGCTACTGAGAAGAGTGGCCGGGTTGTTGTTTATGGAGACTCAAATTGTCTGGACAACAGCCATCTTCAGAAAGGTTATTAGTAAAATTTCTGAATGTATTCACCTACCACAGTGGATTAATGCTAAACTGTTCTATCATAAAGTTGTTTCTCTTTCCTCTCTTTTTTCTTACGTTGGAATCACTTTACTTATTTCAGATTGCTTTTGGATGTTGGATGCTCTTTTGGAGTACACATCAACTGGACATTTGCCATCAATATTTAAAGATCATCAGTCACAACTCAGAAACAAAATCACAGACCTTCCTCAAAGGATGGAAGGAAATCACCTTTATAGGTAACATGGTGACAGTCACAGTATTTTTTGCCTTCAGTATTTCAGAGCAGATGTACTTTGTGATTTTACTTACCTATTACCAAACTAACCAACCAACCAACCCACCAACCAAGCGACCCACTGACTCTCCGACCAGCTGACCAACTGACCAAAACACACTCACTCACTCACTCACTCCATGGTATGATACAGATGTTGCATGAGCTGCTGATGGTTATTCATCTGGTCCAAGTTCCCTTCTTTCGTGGAACCCAACGCTTCAGCTTCATGTTCATGAAGGCTTACCATTGAACCTTCTGAGCTAGTTCAGTGTAAACCAAATCTTCACATCACTTTAGTTCCACTTCTTCATACTTCATTTTTTTAGGATCTGTTTTAATAATTGCCCCTCATTTACACGCATTTCTCACAAGTGGTATATTTCTCTCAAGATTACCATTTGAAGTACTGATTCCTAGAATGTTGCTCACATGCTTGGGACATACACTGTCCATCTTATTATTGATTAATAACAATATCAGTTATGAATTATAGTGCTCTTCATGAATTATTACCATTCCCTTTGTACTGCATCTTTCATAGATAAAAATATTTAGTTTGTCACTTTCTGAGCCAACACCATGAATCTTTCTTCCTTCACAATGATGAACCAAGTTTCACACATATACACACACACACACACACACAGTAAAGGAAGTCATAGTTCTGTATACTTTTTAGATATTATCTTACTGACAAGAATAAATGTAACTTTAATTAAACTATAATTAATTACAGATTCTCCTGCTGCTGTTGCTGTTGTACACAGCAACACCAGTTTGGATATGGTGCTAAAAGAAATACTTGATTGATAAATTTCCAACAAAAAGTATGACGTGCTAAAAAGTTAGAAGAAACATTGGAGTAAGCAATTCAGTAAAAATAAATAAATTGGGCCATTGTTAATCTGATCGAATTTATAAAACAAAATCCAACAAGGATGCTATGTTAGGACGTCCTGTAAATTACTGTCATCACTTGTAGTCATGAAGAATGGAATTTATATATTTGCTGTAATTCATATATATCATAATTTTTAGTAATCTGATTTTCCTTACTTAAAAACAATGAACTTATAAAATGACCATGTATTTATGTGTGTGTGAATCTCCACAACTAACTTTTGAATCAGTTTTTATGATATATGCTATGAATGTCATGCAGTTAAAAGCCACCTCAACCACATACTTTTACATTATTTTGCTGTAAGAACAACATGGCAGGCATGTGCACTTGTGAGGTGGGAAAGACACTAGTGCCACTTAAAATGGGCTAATTTTTCAGGTATTCCAAGGTGCTAGAAAATCACATGGGTACACTGCAGACAAGAGCATTGCCTCCATGTCCACACCTTGTTTGGGCGCAGCCCATACCTCTCAACAAGTCTGCACCAACGTACGTAAGTTTCTTCATCAACAGTCATTCAAAATCAGTCCTTGCTTAGTGTTAGGGTGGCATTCCTGAAAGTCACAGGACAGAGCAAAACAATTAAGAACAGAAAATTTTTTTCCCCATAAGAATTAATTATGACACATATAGGTGTGGCTGTGGAAGATCTGACACCTGCTAGCAAAGATGTTAATCTGAGTCTGGGCAACGTTTGTGATCCCATAGTTGCTAAAATTTGTAATTGTAAAGTGAAACAACATTGTCTAGGGCAACAGCGAAATAGCACTGCCTGTAATTGTCATAAATACTGATATCCAGAAATTGTAATGTTCTTACACAACTGCAATATGTTTCCATTATGACATCAGTTAGCCTGTAATTTGGTTTAGAAATGGTGCATGGTGAGCACTTTCTATACAAATAATAGAAACGTAGCATTTTATCTCCAGTTTAAAAGAGAAAAAAAATTTAATAGTGTAAAATACAAAAATGGAGTGTATTTACATTTAGAGCTGATGCTGTCATGCAAACTGGAAGTTAACTCATTTTATTCTTACATGGTTCATCTGCTGAAGAAGTTTACTTTTTGTATAAGTTCACAATGCCTATGATCGTATGAGGCAAGTATGTTGCCAGGCAGTTAGAGTAAAAGTTGCTTTATTCATCACCACCAGGACCAGAGGGTTGCAATGTATTGCAGTTGCCCAGATATTAGAATGCTGTAACTAATATGTATTTAAATGTGCCTAGCAACCTCTTGGACATGCCTAACCATGTAATTCGTCACTTGGTATCCTGTCCTTTTTCCTCCACCACACTTTCTGTTCCCTTTTGATCACCACTTACATAGCATGGTTTGTGTGTGTGTGTGAAAGAGAGAGAGAGAGAGCGAGCGCGTGCATGCACCAGCATTTCACTCCTATATTCACTATATTCACAACACCGAACTTCATATATACTCTGTTGTAGCTGTCAAAACTGTTCACTTATAAAAATTTACCCAGTAAATAGTCTACTTTGATCAACCTTAATAATGTAATACAAACATGTAATTCACTGATTCATTCATTCATTCATTCATTTGTTTATTCCGTGGTCTTTTCTTACAACAGGTCCTTAGCCTCTTCCAAAGTGAGTTTCCCACAGAGCGTGATCTAGTGCTTCCTCTTTCACTTTCCAGCATCCTCTCATTTCCAAAGGTCTATTTCTTCTTCCTCATCTTCCCATCACTTCCATCCTTCCTTTTAACTTTCCTGCAGTAACGTGTTTTAGAAGGCAGTTACTACACAAAATGTGACTGGTCCCATTAACCTTCCTTCTTTTTAGTGTATGTGGGTTATTTCTTCCCTCCTTGACATTATGTAATACTCTTTTTTTTACATCATCACTCCAACTGATCTTCTTCATCCTTCTTCATCAACATTTAAAACTTTCCAGGTGTTTCTGTCCTGCTCTCTGAAGTGTCCAAGTTTCATCAGCGTACAGAGCAATGCTCTATGTGTAGCACTCTACTAGTGTCTTCCTTAAATTTAAATCTAATTTGCTGGTGAAAAGAATCTTCCACTTGTTGAATGATGCTTTTGCCATGGCAGTCCTGGATTTAATTTCACATGTAACCAAATAGTTTAAATATACCACATTGTGCAGTTGTATTTGATCTATCATAATCTGTATCGGGGATGGTTTCCTTGAGATTCTCATTACCTTAGTTTTTCCATATTCATTTCCATTCCATAAGATTTTTCAATTTCATTTCATCTATCAGTCATGCCCTCTAGTACCATTTCTTCCTTAGTAAGTAGTACAATGTTGCCTGCATATTTCACAGTGCAAATTACTTGTTCTCCTATTTTTAAGTCTCGAAACCCTTTAAGAGCTTTCTTGGTAAGGTATACACTGTACAAGTTGAGTAGAATTGGTGACATTTAGCATCCTTGTTTAACTCCTCTTTCAGTCTTCACACTTCTTGTCTCCACGTGGTCCACTCTTACTTCAGCACTCTAATTTATGTAAAGTTTGCTGATCAGTCTTTATTTGCGCCAGTCATTACCAGTTCACTTTAATAAGAGTTGAATTAATTTGGTCCAGCGTTATGGTGAAGTGCCTTCTGCCAGTTTATGAATAAGCACACAATTCCTCATCTATGTTAAAAGTTTATTCTGATATTATTTTCAGCATTCTTGCTGCATCCCTAGTTCCTCTTCCTTTTCTAAATCCAAACTGATCTTCAACTACATCCTCAATTTTCTATCCTTTTGAGTATCCTCACTACTGCCTTTCTGTATGTGCAGTGAAGCTGATTGTATGATGGTTGCTGCATTTTGTAGCTGTTTGCTACTTCTTTAAGGCAGTCATTGTGACTTCAGTGAAATCTTTGGACTACTCTCCAGTTTCATATATACATAGTGTTGACCATTTGTATCATTAGTTTGAGACCATCATCTCCCAAGTTTGATTACATGCCCAGGTTCATTATCATCTGTAGCCTTCTTATTCCTCACCTCCTCGATAGCTTTTTCCATTTCATTTTGTACCATGTAAGAGCCTTTCTCGTCTGTGTACTTCCTCTTCGGGTTTTACTTCTAGGTTTAGTTGTCTGTTAGGTTGGTCATACAGCTCTGAAATATAATTCTCCCAAATTCTCAGTACTTGTCTCTGATCTTCTATTATGTTACTTTTAGAGTCTGCAGTGCCATCATTTTGAATCCCTGGTTTTCTTTCTGACTTCATCACCTGAAATTTCCTTAATAATGCCCCTCCTCCCCCTTCCCTACTTTCTGAAAGCACAATTAATTACATTACATGAGATGCCGTGGCACTGGGCATCAGTCAGTGTGCACACTTGCACACTTAATGCTCAGAGTAATGATATTGTATACAGTATTATTTATTGTTACTCAGCTACACTGCTTAAGATTGAGCTACACTTGCCTGTATATGGCTGTGGTTGGCAGTACTGAAGAGGACAGGAACTCATTCTTATTTTAGGATGTGTATAATGTGTGCACCCTGCCCTCTCAAGGGTAAAGTATGCCCTAAACACTCAGTTTATATGCAGCATTTCCTGTTATATCAATGCCTCATGAATGATACCAGCAAAAGCCATTAGGCATGGTAAAAAATCAGAAAAACTGTGGGCTTACAATCAGGTAAATGTGGTAGGTTGATTGTGTTATTGCCAAGAGATGTATTGTTCATAATCTGTAAAATAATTATTTGATCCCTGACATACTCTTATATTTTCTTTGACCGTAGCAATCTCTACAAGTCACAGAAGCTGCTGTCTCTTTCCATTGAGGTGCCAATGTGGCATATGGGTCCACCTGTCAAAGGAGGTGCAGCAGGCCAGGCAGAGGGGTTATCAGGGGAGTTCTGGGGTTGGCGTGGTGAAGGAACAGGGATTGGAGAATATGATGAGGAGAGTCTAAGTTCTGTCCCTGCTTTGGTTTTGATGCTTCTTTCATGCATAGTGGTATTTCTAGCATATCGATACTATAGGCAGCGAACGCGACCACGTAGGAAACGTCCACCACGTCTTAGAAGAATCATGGCCGTTTTGAATGCTGGCCGTGTCCCAGCAGTCTGAGAGAATGTAGTGAAACAGTGTCTTCCAAACTGGTACATTGTGTATTGTTGTTGCCAAACAATCACTCTTTTCATACATCATGCATCATTGTCTTGTACAATAATTAAACAGTTTGCTGATGGTGCATGAGAGAACACAAGTGTAATAAATTGTACTGGTGTATGTATTGTAATTTACCATACCATAAATTGGATAGGTAAGACTGGACCAGTTGTATTTATTTAAGATGCCACACAAATATGAAAGCAAATAAATCCCAGTGGTATATGTAGCATGATTTATCATCATAGAATGATCAGGCAAGACTGAACAGGGCAGATTTATTTATCATGTCAGTAACACATACAACATTCATTCACACTACACCTGTATATAGCATCTTTTCATCATTGTTTTTTATTCATGTTTTATTGCCATTGCACTAAAACATTAAGGTGTATTACAACCATTCTTATTGTGCAGCTATTTTGTAAACATCTGATTTTTAAAATGTTATGTGAATTTATTTTAAATTTAAAATAATACAAAGTTTATTGTTTATTGTATAAATTCTAGCTTTAATCCTTGAGTGGAACATGCCCTACCATATCCAGCTGATAACCCAAGTTCAGTTATCTGCAGAATAATGAATCTTTGTATTTGCTATACAAGTCTTAGTTTGGAATGTGTATCATTTTATAGTTGTTGATTATAAAGCCTACCTTATTGTCAGGGTATTAGTCCCTCTGCTTTTTAGCCTCTGTCTGTCTCTCTGTTTTTAATTTCCAGTTACCTGTAATTATTCACAACATGTTAATGGTTTCTTACTATGCTGTTTAGTCAGTAATTTATGTGAAAGCATTCTTCATATTTATTACTTACACAGCAAGTCCTTGTGTAGGCTCTACTGTCTTACAATTACGTGGATCGACTGGATGAACAGCTTATGTTCTTATATTCTTAGACAGCGGCATGATTCACAGGGTATCTAAGACTGGATTTGTATGTGGAGTTCAGACTGAATGACTGTTTGTCATCCAGTTGTTTATCATCTGCAGTATCGTAATTTTGGTGTATTTCCACGCTGTCCATGTTCCTTCCTTTGTTCATTATTGCCATTACTGTTATATAATATCTTCCAATTTGCCAAACAAGTCAGTATTTTTAATTACGTACTCTGCAAAACTAGTTTTATTAGTGCTGTATAGAAATCCTTTTGGTGTTCTATTAATATGGTATTAAAATATCTTCCAGTTTGTCCAGTATAAATTTTTGTGCATGTTGGACATGGTAGTTCTTGTCTTGAATTTTTTGTGATAATGTCATTGATTTTCCCAAGGCAAAACCGTTATTATTATACGATATGTATGTCTCCTGTCACAGGCATTTTTTCCTGGTACTTCTCTTGAACCAGCGGTGATCCCCACCACTCAGGCTTCAAGTTTCACATTGCAGTACTTTCCATATTATGTGTGATGTTCCTAGTATAGCTGTCTTTTGTAGTGAATCTGTCGAGTGTTTTCCTGGTATAGTTTCCAAATTTTTCTTTAAGCTTTTCGTTACAATTCCAGTGACTCCAATTATTACTGGTACAATCGTACATTTCAGGTTCCACATTCGTTGTATCTCTATACACAAACTCTTGTATTTTAACTTCTTTTCCGCTTCCTTTTGCACAACATTTCTG
>Ga0123352_10020665_pt1 | contig 10497 bp, 6 predicted proteins | sample TergutLab28metaG_FD_89700 | JGI IMG/M metagenome (GOLD analysis project Ga0123352, IMG submission 89700) | Labiotermes labralis P1 segment gut microbial communities from Petit-Saut dam, French Guiana - Lab288 P1 | ecosystem: Host-associated > Arthropoda: Insects > Digestive system > Gut ... | reverse complement strand
TCCGGGAACGGACAGCTACCCATCGCACGCCCCTGGACTCGCACCCAAACCCTCTCCTGGAACCTCTAGTGCACCCGCCAAACAACAGACGCTTAAAACCAACATGGACATTTGACGAGATACACTAAGGAAGCGTCGCTGGACGCCTCCTAGACCACCGCCAACTGGGACAGCGCATTAGCTCGTAGGAAACAGTGTAGTGATGTTTTCTGATTGCTAATTAAGGTAAATAAAAAAATAATTTTGGTCTTTGTTTTAACAATTCAGTGATATTGACCTCAGTGATATATGAAGGTTCATTTCATACCACAAGATAAACACGATCCGTCTTGGTTATAAAAACCATTCACTTAATACGTTATAGGGAAATAATTGCTCTTTGTTTTGAAATCTGTACAGAACAAATAAATGCGCTGTGTGGGCAGAACGTTGAGTTTCTGAATGTTAAATGTGGTGGTACATACAGTAACACCTGGGCTTTGAAAGGTTAAAAACAGTTTAATTTTATGCCAAAATGCAGATGTAGCTGTACCAGTAGGAAAATGTTCTTCGCTTGATGGATTTTTTTTTTAAGGAAAGAAAGGCGTTCAGATTTAGGCCTGAAGTTTAAGCGGGGGTCACATGATTACGACATTACGTACGTCATTATTATTAACTACTGCAGCTAACATTAATCTGTTATTGCAAAAGCTGATTTCAGGACAGATATTTCACTTGGTCTTTTGTGGTAACCAGTTTCTTTGACGTGTACAACAAATTTCTTTCATTGTTTTCACAATCGACAACGGTTCTAACGAAATGCCTTGAGCCTTCATTTTACTGACATGCACACATTTTCATACAGCGAAGAATTCTGTTGAGAATGCCAGACCTCTTTTCAAAAATTTCTAAAATGCTGAATTTTTGGAACCCACCTCCATTTTAACGTACCTAATATGTTTGGACACTTGTGGGCCGATACACCTTTTCCTCGCACGAATGTCGTGCAGCAAGCGTTATCGTGATCTGTGACTGCATCAGACTAAAGCTGTCCGTTCTAGGTTCGACCCCCCGGAACAGGCTTTCCTGAGATATAAGGGTTTTATTTAAAAACTCATATAATTTTTTTTATAGAAGCTTGCATCGGCAAGTCAATGTCCGTTCTGCTCACTCCGCGAATTCCTGCCTTGGGCCCTCTGCTTAGTAACCTTTGTTGCGGTGTGCGGCGCGAAGAGGGTGGGTGCGGGAATCGTGTGACAGAATGGATGTCGGCTGGCCAACACAGTAACTTAATTTCATAGTGCGGCGCATTTTAGCCAGTCAGCTTCGACCCTGCAGTCAGGCGATACCGGCCTGACTTTGAATTTTGGCAGCGTGTGATTAAAGAAATCTCCCCCTCCCCCCCAAAAATCTTCATTCACAAGACTCTTTCGGAAGTATCAAGGCAGCGGGCAGGTTGTATGTCTGCTCTGGTGGAACATCAAGTGATTCAACTACAATAACATGGGCTGTTTTCTGTAACTTTGATTTTGACATAGTCTCCCTGTTGTCTCCATCCCCCCTTCCCGATATTCCTTGTGATGATGGAGTATCACCAAATGGCCAGATACAAGACATTCGACTGCTTACTGAACGCACTACAGTCTGACTTATGTTTCGGGTCACGACATGGTTCAGTCCCAAGGAACCATCTTCAGGTAATACAAATATCCAAAATTACCAAGAAACGCTGGGTTATGGGTGGTTTATATATAAATGAGATATCATTTGTGCAGTTAATCTGTTTATGTTCAAGGACAATTCGGGTGTGTGTTGTTGTCAGTTGTCTAGGCTGTAGTGTAGTGTCTACCGACTGAGCTAACCCGGATCCCTTCTATAGGGTAGCGCGAAACATAATTGACTTAGTGCTGTATCAAGTTCGTGACCTATAACGCCTCATTCTCCGGCTTCCTTCCTGGTGTCAAGTGAGTTCCGACGGAACGATCTTTCTTTTGCTTTGCTTCGTCTGCAGTAATCTATTTGATATCACATGAAGAAGTTTTTCATCTCTCCAGGCGACAAGGTTGGAATCGGCAATAATAAAGTGGAAACTTTACCTTCATTGTTCTTATTTGCACCGTCTTACAAAGCCCTTGTTTCCTACAAAAATTAATTTTAGATGCTAAGGGGTTTGTCGTCTTCTGTTACTTCGTAAGTTCCAGTAAACAGTATTCATGAAGGAACTGTAAATTCATTACACGAGGGAGCACAATTTGGCACATCGAACCCTTCGGCCACGGAGCTACCACTGCATCTACGGCCCGAAAAATATGTAAACCACATGTGAAGATTTCATTTTACACCATTGTTTGGAGGCATAGTGCCTTCCTCTTATGCATGACTACCCTCCTGTCTGTTTCTTTATTGTCCAACATTTTACACTTCACACTGTTGTCAAATAACGTACCTAATGCTTTTGCAGTGAACAGTAAATATCAACAGCGAGCAGTCTCTCGCCTCCGACCTGCTGTAATATTACTGATACTTCTTACTGAGGTGCGGGTTCGAGGAAGATACGCGGCACGCTGCTACCATGCCACGGGGTTGTGGGCTCGTTGGTTTCTATATGTTTCAGCAAGAAGGATTTCTACACGCATCTTTGTTCATTCAATGTCTGGAATGCAGTGTACGAGCTATTACAAGCAGATTTTACTTCGGTGAATTTGACTCGAACTTTTGACACTTGTGAAGTGTCCTTTCGAGTCTTGCTTGAAGTGTCTACAGATTCTCCCGGCTTAAAATTTCATGCTTTTTCTCAGTACTTCCATACATATAATACAATAGTACCTTAACTTAGGTCACGACCGTTTCATTTCATATCCGTTCCTTTGTTAATTACCCATTCATTCTATAACAAGCCACTACACAATATGAAGTACAGACCGCGCCAATGCATGACAATAGATACGTAACGTACAAAGTTACTGCAGCTGTGTTGTTAAGGAAAGTTTGCTGAAGTCGTAATAATGTATTACACTATAACCTTAACACTTAAATTTGCTCTTCTCTAAGCAGATTTCTTACCTCTAAACAAGCTCGTCTTCTTCATAGACGTCGCGGTTCATATTATTACCGAAAATTATTTTAAGTCAGAGGTTCTGAATTGCGCTATAGATCGAAATTATGTTTTCTCAAAATACTTTCTCGAACCCACAGCAACAATTTTTAAATTCGGCAAGTTTTTGAAAACTAATGTATAGCATTATTATAAAAAGTAGGTAGAATTAGGTGTTTATTTTAATTCTAGAGGAAACGCATTTTGCATTCCCACAGAGGCCATATCACACCCCATTTTAAGAACCACTGCTTTAGGCTAATCAATCAACATCATTATCCCAAGCCTGTTCATAAGTCGATGGTGCAAAAGCTCTAGACTGTTAGTCTGATGGTGATTGGATCCATTGTTAGCATATTTATGGATTATGTTTGTCTAGATATTGTGAGTACATGAGGTTATCTGGACGGATATCAGCAGAATACCTTTCTTGGGTTGCCTCTGATTCCTTTCAGATCGGTACCTACTGAACATTACATTACTGTTTTGTTGGTGTATGTGAGTGCAGGCTGTTGAAGTGCTGATTTAAGTAATTTGAGTATGAATGGAATAAAAAATATGAAACCAAGAAGCATCTGTGTTACAATTTTAGCAAGGAGAGCTGGTGACATCTGCAAGATACAAAATGATTCAAAAGTTCCACGACCGAAGTGCCAGTTTTTCTTTCATGGCTCGACAGCCGTAGTGGTCCTAGGCCTCCTCGTTGTCGAGGTTTCGAGATCACACACAGACACACCACACCCGGTAGGGCTCCTCTGGACGAGCGATCGGCCCACTGCTGTGTGACAACACACAACACTTTCAAGGGAGAGACATCCATCCCCCGGGAGGGATTCGAAATCACAACCCTAGCAAGCGAGCGGCTGTAGACCAATGCCTTAGACAGCGCGCCACCGGGATCGGCGTAATACCGGTAATCAGAATCTTTTAATTTTTTCCTACCAAAATATTATAAAGTAAAATAATTAAAATGAGGAATTATAAAATATATTGTGTGCATCGTATAATCCTGTCTAAGCAGGTTTCAGTATTTGGTGTTTAAAAATATAGGACTCGAGTTTTTTTTTCTGAATATGCAGAATAACTCTGCAGATTGCAACGACCTGAACTTCCTCCGCGAAGAAGACAACAGACTTTAAAATCCGATATTTTTCAATGTGTTCAAGAAATTCCTCGCATTTCACGGAAACAAACGCTTTGTTACCGTTCACAAGAGTCACCATTCGACACTCTATCACCGAATTCAACCCAGATCACAGTTTAAATTCAATTTTAATATTATCCTCCCATGTACGATTAGGTCTCACTTTTAGTCTCTTCACATCCAATTTTACACTACAATTTTGACACGTGTGTTATATCCTTCATGCGCGCTATTATGCTGTGGCGATTTGATACTCCTTGATTTGACATGGCGACACTCTCCATCTTGTCGCTTCCTTCACATCCTCTCCCAACACTGTGCTCTCGAACACCCTCAGAATGCGAGAGAATAAGGAATTTACAATGGCCGTGGCGTGGTTTATTTTCTACTTGCTATTTAAAAATGCTGCTTCACCTGAGGATGTTATGCAGTATCAGTGATGATCAAAGTCTGTTCAGCAGACATCTAGGGGTCCGTGATGCCTATCGAAGGGAGTTCACGGAATATTTTTTATACGATAGAGGGAAGAAATATTCTAGCGGATACTTATAGAATTTTACAAATTGAGATTTATCTGGAATAATGCTTCAGCACAATTTTCCTTAGCAAGAGTTCCACCTTCCCCTGCGGGTCCACGAGTTCTGCTTAGATTTGAGTGGACGCTGCTCATAAAACATCATATTTTTCCGTGTTTTTCATAGTTGTAGTTTTATTGTCATTACTGTCAAGAAACTTATAGCTTTGTAATGAACTTTTAAATTGACAAAAATTTGTTAGAGTTTAATTACACGTGTATATTTTTATTTGTGATTATTTCAGATGGAAATGTTACCGCGTATTGATACAATTGTGGGGAGGGTTCCACGAATTATTGGGCATGTGTAGGGGCGTGTTGTGCCAGGAAGTTTGGAAAACACTGTAATATATTATCCAATATTGTCATGAATGTCGAGTCGGTTTGTATTTGTGACATATCTGTCGGGTCTGTTTGGCACGGTTAAATTCACTGATTATGTCTCAACGTTAAATGAGAGTTTTGTTCTTGTACTCCCTGTAGTGCACGCACCCGATGTGCGGTAGCAGTGTGTGCTCGGCGCTATATTCTGCTTGTACGAATTTCCAAACACTCTGATGCTTTGTGATGGTGATCGGCGAACTTCGGCTTGCGTTTCGCGAGCATTTCTCGGTATCAAGGTGAAAAGGAGTACACTTCTCCTCGGTAGTCACTAGTTGCGTGCGGCGTCGGTTGGGACAGACTTAGAAGCCGCTCGAACGACTCGTGTTCCGAGAATAACCAACCAATTAACAGGGCCTTCCGTAGTTTTCTTATTATTGCTACGTCACTCAGGCTTCCTACCTTGGAACAGTAAACCTGGCCCTGAATATTGCTGCTGCCTTAAATGTATTACTGTGTAATTTTGTAGAAGTTTAACGTCGTTATAGAGGATCCTGCTTTTTGTATCATCAGTGCAGACAAAAAAAAAAAGAAGCGTAATATACAACAATCAACCAAAAAATGCACACGAATTTTTTGGTTGATTGTTGTAGATTGCTGATTATAATGCACGGAATGAATTACACGAAGAAAAGAGCGGCTAATGCAGGGTAATTATTTTGTGTGAGCACTAACGGTTTCCACTTTCTGTCATCTGGTTTACTGTATAAGCATAGCCCACTAAACCAACCGCCTACACGTGCAGCGGCGTGAAAGCGGTACGTGACAAACGACAGTTGTCTTATAAAATGAGGCCAAATTCATGACAGTGGTTAATGAAATGTTGGATTATGTAGCAGCAGTGATATACAACTTGCCTTGGATATCATCATACCATGACACTGTTGCTGTATGCACTACCCTGTTTATATGTACAACAACTTCCTCGCTGTTTTCACACTGCTGTTTCCTGTTACCGTACAACAATATCCTATAACTTACGGGTTGCTGTGACATTAAAACCTATAAGCATAACAGAAAAAGCCTCAGATGACATGAACATGACCCAATTCTGTTCACGTCTTATGTTTACAACATGCTTTTAATTTGCGTGATTAAGTTACTGGTTAACTACTTCTCAGTCTACAAAATAGATATTCCAAACGTTTTCCTACTGAACTGTGTATGCATTACTTGCTACCTCCAACCTTACCCATTGCACTCTCTTTTCTAATGGTATGTGGTGCCTGTGTGAAGCCGCTGAGTGCCCTGTAAATAGACACGTAAATTTGTGGTAAGCCGGTCCCAGTGGCCGCGCAGTCTAAGGTGTGGGTCTACGGCCGCTCGCCTGCTGGGATTGTGGGTTCGAATCCCACCGGGGTCATGGATGTCTGTCTGTTGTGAGTGTTATGTATTGTTGTCAGGTAGAGGTCTCTGCGACGAGCTGGCAACTCTTCCAGAGGAAACCTACCGGATGTGGTGCGTCGTTGTGTGTGATCACGAAACCTCAGGAATGAGGAATCACACTCAATAAATTTGGTTGATCTTAAATAGGAGATGTATCACTGGATATATTTCCTATATGCCATAAATAGTGACTGTCAAACACTACTGCTTAATTTCCTCGGACAAATTGCAATGATACTGAGAGATAAAAAAATACTTTGTGGTTGTGTTGTCCATATGTTGTCATGTTGTCATGCAGTTTTGATTTATGCGACCGTTTAACAGTAAGAGTGCGCATTCTACAGTACACAAGACAACATGAAAATTTTCGGTTTTTTTTTGTTGTTGAGGTCTTCAGTTTTCGGGCAGTAGAACGATAAGAATACACGAAGAGACCGATAGCCGATACTCGCTGAATATGTTGGCGCTTTCGCAAGATTGTGAAGAGTGACTGTTAGCTTCGTCATGTCTGTCCGTCCGTCTGCATGGAACAACTCGGCTCCCAATGGACGAAGGTTTATGGAATTATTTTTCGAAAATCTATGGAGTATATTAAAGTTTGATTAAAATCTGACAAAGATGACGGGTACTTTACACGAAGGCGTTTGTACATTCATGACAATCTCTTCCTGAATTCTTCTTAGAATGAGAAATATTTCAGACAAATTTGTAGAGAAAATAGAACAAATTTTTCCGGAAAAAAGTCTGTCTGTTAGACAATGTGGAAAAATATGGTACAGCCAGACAGGTCACAGATGACAATATAATACGGCGCATGCGCTTTGCATGCTGGATACCTAAAGCTACGGACACACACTCAGAATATGTAATATTTATTGCTTTTCCACTGCAACAATGATTGCACTATGTGTTACGTTATACCTTCACTTCCTGTCTTATTATTTGTTTGTTCAATCATGAGCTTCGTATCAGCGAAAACAGCCTGTGTAACGACATTCAGTATATTTTCAAAATAACTACGTTACAAGAGACAGGTTATGCCTGATATTCATAGCGTGCAGCGTGCTGTCACGTAGTTTTCATGAACGAAATCTTCATTATCTCCATCAACATCATCATGCAGGGTATAAGCCATTCCAGGCTTGTTCCATCTTCGTCAGTTTTGGTCTGTCTATCTTTTCCTTGTTCGACCTACGTTTTTCTGCCGGTTGGAATACATTCGTGCATTGACTAGGGAATGCGTGTATCGTTCGTTACTAATAAATGTTGTACTCTCTTGCATCTGTCCTACACAACAGTTCTGTTTAGACTGTATATACAAGGTATTAGTTCTTATTTCAGCATTTGATTTGCTGTCGTATTATGTAAAACCCGCAATCGATGTCAGAGATTTTTGTCAGCATTCTAAGTTCTTCTTTCATTGTGTTCTATAAAACTGGAATTCTCACACTTATGTGGGTGCGTCGGTAGCTCTAGTGCCTTGTACAGTTTCACACATATATATGTATAAAATGTTAGGGTTTAGTCCATTTTACGTATTATGTATGCTGTTATTTATATACAATATATTTCATCCCAAATCGTTAAATTACAATTGTTAAAATTGTAAATGTAATTGTAAATTTCGTTCAATTTTTTGCTCTAATACTCTAAAGTGTTCCTTCCTTGAATGCCATGTATGTATGTGCATGTATCTGTGTATCTGTGTGTGTGTGTATATATGTGTATGTATATATGTAAGCGCTGTGTTCTGAGCGGTCTCATTTGGGTGATACGTACTCTTATTTGCCGCTTAACGTTGAAAAAAATGAAGATAAAGATAAGAAATGGATGAAAGAAAAGATTAACAAAGTGATGGATGAATACAAGCCTGGAGTATTCCCATTGGAGTAAAACGGGATATTTACCACTCACTGTAGATGTGTTTAGAACACAGATTCAGATATAGAATTTTCCTCCGCCTCAAAATCATCACAGTATTGTGGTTAACGTAAAGACATGTGTAGTACATGTGATGTGGAAGAGACCCATAATGACAACTAATGTAATTAAAAAAGTAGCGTGACTTTTTGAGGTTAGTGACTTTAATCAACGTTAGTACATTAGTCAGATCAGGATTTAACGTCACGCAATGGCTGCACTTTGCGGTGAAAGAGATTATTAGCCCACTGAGATACTCTGACGTCGCTGGGTTGCGTGGCTACGTGCACAGCGCAAATCTCTTAGACTGCCTTGTGTACCTGTGTCTGTGTCACAGACACACAAGCATCCTACGTCTGCTGCTGCGGTTTGAAGTTCACTTTGCGACTAGTGAATAGAATTTCATTCGTGTATCTTTCATGCGAACACAAAGGGCAGTTTAATCGACTAGTAGTAATTAAAAGGATTTCCATTTGTATCTTTCTATTCATTTTTGGTCTGTTCGTCTTTGAATCGTGTCCAATAGTCGGGGTTGTTGTTTGCTAAGCCTACAAAGACAGTAGTGAGCTGATTTAGTGTCTATATTTGAGCGCATTATTAAGCGTTCTAGCAACTTATGGAATTTACACACAAGGATAATTAATTGACAAGAAGACAAGACAGGTATAATGCAGTGCGTTAGTTACTTACTTACTTACTTACTTACTTAGTCAATGGAGAAGAGTCCTTCTTGAGAAGCTACCCGGTTCTCAGTTAGTTAGGAAATCCCCCGCATTTTATGGAACCCGAAGGTTCAATTACCTTATTCACAAGTGCCCGCCACTTGTCCCTGTCCGGAGCCAGATCGATCCAGTCCATACCCCCACTTCCTGAAGATCCATATTATTATTATTCTCCCATCTGGTCCTTCATCTCTTTCCCTCAGGTTTCCCCACCAAAACCCTTTATACGTCTCTCCTCTCACCCATAAGCGCTACATGCCCCGCCCATCTCATTCTTCTCGATTTTATCACTCACACAATATTGGGTGAGCAGTACACATCATTAAGCTTCTCCTCATTATGTAGTTTTCTCCACTCCCCTGTTACTTCGTCCTTCTTAAGCCCAAATATTCTCCTCAACACCTTATTCTCAAACACTCTCGGCCTACGTTCCTCCCGCAATGTGAGCGACCAAGTTTCACACCCGTACAAAACAACAGGCAAAATTATGGTCCTGTGTATCTTAACCAATATATTTTTGGATAGAAAACTGACGACAAAAGATTCTGCACCGAATGATACCAAGCATTCCATGACTTCAATCGGCTCTTAATGTCTTCCTGAATAGAATTTTGATTTGTTAAGATTGTTCCCAAATATTAGATCTCTTGCACCCTCTCAAAGGAACTATTAGCACTCTTTATACTGTAACTTCGTCCTGCATTCTAATCTCGAGACATCTCGAGTTATCAGCATTTACTTCTAGTCCAATCTCCCTAACAGCCATAACAAAGCTTCAGCCTTTTCCTGTATAGTATGTACGCTTCCTCCCAGTATATTAACATAAACTAGAAGCTGGTGTGTACCATTTAATTTCAAGCGATCCTGTCTTACCTGAACCCCCCTAATGGCGTACTCTAAAGAAAAGTTGAAAAGTAATGGCGATAGAGCATCTCCTTATTTCATACCATTCGTAATAGGAAATATGTTTGACAAATTCTTGCCTACCCGGACTCTGCTATATATTTCAATCGTCTTAGCCTTACAAGTTTCACGGGATACCAAACTCAATGAGAATATTATAGAGGACCTCCTTCCTAACTGAATCATAAGCTTTCTTGAAATCTGTAAGGAGCTGATGCACTGCTTCGTTTTATTCCCATTTTTTCTCAAGTATATGACGAATGCAGTGTACATGATCAGTAGTTGATCTGTTGCGTTAATGATCAGTAGTTGATCTGTTGCGTTAATGATCAGTAGTTGATCTGTTGCGTTAATGATCAGTAGTTGATCTGTTGCGTTAATGATCAGTAGTTGA
>Ga0123352_10020661_pt1 | contig 10499 bp, 4 predicted proteins | sample TergutLab28metaG_FD_89700 | JGI IMG/M metagenome (GOLD analysis project Ga0123352, IMG submission 89700) | Labiotermes labralis P1 segment gut microbial communities from Petit-Saut dam, French Guiana - Lab288 P1 | ecosystem: Host-associated > Arthropoda: Insects > Digestive system > Gut ... | reverse complement strand
TACATGTTTCGGACACTTTCTCTGTCCATCATGAGAAGTCTAGGACTGTACACATAGCAATATATACAGTTTATGCTGACTGCTTGCTAGCAGTCAGCATAAACTGTATATATTGCTATGTGTACAGTCCTAGACTTCTCATGATGGACAGAGAAAGTGTCCGAAACATGTAGAGTTCTATTCCAAAAATAAATTTGAGAATTTTGTGCATCTCTCTCGTTGTTTTTATTATAAGAATTGGAAGTGAGGGTTTAGCGTCTCGTCCCAGCTCGACAAACAACCCTCCAGTACCCGTTTAGTATGAGGCTGTGTGACCCCGGAGACAGTCTGCGCGTTTTAGACACAACAAAATCTCTCGTCGCTGCCGCGATCCCAACCCCGGATGTTCCAGCTCGTAACCTAATCACTGTACTATCTCGGTCTAGTATAATACTAGGGATTTGTCGAATATAAACTACCACCCTACGACAGTCGGTGCCTGCATATTGAATACTGTTCAGGGTGAAACTCAGACACATTAGAATAAGGTAGAGCACAGGAATATATCCGAAGCCACTAGACAGCGTCGAACTCGTGCACTTCCACCTTCAGCTCCGATGGTTAAATAACACGCTTCACATTTTTGGGTTATCAGATCAGCGTCCACTGGTGGGGTTGCCAGTAAGATTGATCTAGATCCAAGGTTCTATTACCACCTCGTGTTACTGAGCACGAGAGTTGGGAAACTTTTTTTTTTCAACAGAAACACCGAAGCAGACGAAAACTAGGAGCAACTAGAATCAACAAGACAGGTTTAGTTAAAGTTTTAAAGAAGTTTGTTTTCTGAACTCCCTCTCTTTATCACCCTCCGCCACCTCCCGTAACCCAAGTTCTGGTACACACAAAACGCACTGCTAACGACTGCTGTAACATAGATTTCGAGTGGAAGTAGGCGATTCGTGTGGGCCACCCCATTTCGTTTCAATCCGTATACGCCCTTTCCCCCCTCTCCGAATGAAAAGAGCCTTTTCCTCACTCTCAATGCCAACTCGACATTTTGGCATATTTTTCACTCAATTCCCCCCTTCTTTACCACTCTTTTATCTCCCTTTTGGTCGTGAACCTTTTTCTGTTTTGGAAACGAGCCATATTGCGGGTTTACATCTCAGTCCTTCACCTGCTTTTTCTCTTTAACGTTATGTCTCTCTTTCTGTCTCACATTTACTCTACGTATTTCTATTTTGACACTTTTCTTTCTCCTTTGGGAGACTGGGTAGCATAATCAGCATAGCGACTAGGCTGCGGGTTGTACGTAGTTCAATTACTGGCAGGAGCAATAGATTTATGATATCACCACAACGTTCATAGTCGCTGTGCTCATAACGTTCACATTATTTAATGGATGCCAGGGGCTGTTTACGAGGAGACAAAGTGGTTTGGTTTTGAAGTTGACCAATCACTTCCACCCACCCAGTGCCGAATTTTAATAATTGGCGAAGTCATAACACAACTCTCCCGTATGCCCTAGTAGCATGCCCGTGCACTCTTTTACTTTTCCCTACTCTTTACTTAGCCAGTACAACTAGCTCTGTCACGAGGTGAATGACCAGAGTTTGATCTCCGGAATCGAGCATAATTTTAATTTGCCACCACTCATGTCCTAACTAATCTAATTTCCGAAGCGTTGTTGTTATATCCGCCACGGCTTGCGCCAACTAGTGTCAGATTATAATATTTGTAGCTCCCTGACTTCACTTAATCATCTTCATAGCATGTTAAGCAAAAGAAGTTTCTTTAATTTAATTTTTTTTTTGCATTATGAGTTGTGATATAATCATACAACACAAACCAAAGATATGCACTATTTTCTAAATTAATATTTAATTTTTAATTTCTTTTGTCTCGTATATGCTTCGAAGTTCTTGGGTTCCTCTTCAGGGAGACAGTTGTCTATGCAGTATGGAATTTTTGATATGCACTGGTGTGCTCAGTGTGGTCGACACTCTCCTATCCACCACACTGCGCACACCAGTGCATGTAAAACATTCCATACTGCATACAAAAGTGTCTCCCTGTGGATGAACTCAAGAGGTTCGAAATACAAAGGAGGCAACAGAAATTAAAGATGAAATATTAATTTAGAAAATTTTATATTTCTTTGGTTTGTGTTTATAATTTCTTTGCTTAGCAAGTAAGTTTAAATATTGAGGTATAAGAACAATTAGAATTCCGCGTAGAATATAATCTACTTGCCTGCTGCGTCGTTTTATACCGGTGTGCTGATAATTCCTTAGCCCGACCAGGAAGGAAACAAGCTCGGAAGCACGTCAGGGACGCGCGCGATTTCAACAACATCGAGACGCGAGCTGTCATAGTTTTTTTTTTCTGCAAGGCAAGGCGCCGAAAGAAATTCACGCCATCCTGACAAAAACATTAGCTTGTTTCCTCCCTGGTCGGGCTAAGGACTTACCAGCACCCCTGTAGTTAAACATGTCTACTATTACTTTGTTGCAGCTTTTTGGTATTTTGTGAAGAACGTGGAGTTGAAACGTGGTTATTTTTTTATTATATTTGGCAGATGTGAACTGCAGTATTTTCGTCGTCTGGGTGTTTATTACTGCTAACAACAGACAGTGTTTCATGCAACGTGCTTAGGTATGTTTATGGTCTATCTACGTACCAGATTGCACATACCAAGCTGCAGTGCCTTATTAGTTATTACCATTAATTCTACAGTTAAAAAATTATCCGTAAGGCGGCCATATTGATATCTAACTGTGTACAAAATATTGCCTAATTGAAAGTATGCAGTTTCCCAAGACCTGTGTCACGCATCATTTGTAGCCCCTCGAGTGAGTGAAAATGGTGTCTCTCCCGCCTTACATGTGCGCGCACCCGCCATGTTGTTAGGATTGATTTAGGAAATTAACGAAGAATCGGTTCTGTATGTCACCCGGCGGCGTATTTTTCCCTACCAGTTGTCATGAAGAGCAGTCAGAGATTTAAATAGTCGAAGTGAGAGAAACACAGTATGATAATCCTAAAATCCTACATATTTTCTTTGTTAAGAAGAAAATAAAGAGGAAGTGTATTGCTGTGGGGTGTCCTGCAATAGCATATGTTCACATCATATTTCGATTTAGTCAAAACCGGGTTTTTATTTCCGAACCTGACACGAATTAACGCAGAAGCAGCATTAACGGTGACACGTGTCTCGAAACATAAAAAAGTCTCAGGACACGTGTCACATTTTGGACTCCACTTTCTTTAACAGAGAATCGCGTCATGGAGATTTTGTGCTTGAATTTCATTTCAGTCTGTACATTCACAGGTTTCGGTATCAAAGGCAGTGGTATGTCTGAGACTTAAATTTCGGTGTAGAGGGGACCGAGGCCACGTTATTCTCCACATTGTGTGCCCGAATATGCTGTACTGGCCGCCATTCCATCGCTGCGTTCCTGCCGGTTTTTCTGCTTCCCGCTGCATGGTAATTTCCTATTCCGAAGGATTTATTTAACACAGTGCAGTTTCTGGAACTTTGATCCTAAAGTTCAAGGTAAGGGGCTGGGATAGGGTAGTCGGTGTAGGGAATCGCTACGTGCTGGAAGGTCCGGGGATCGCTTTTCGGTAAGGCAAGTTCCTCCACACCTGCCCAGACAGCCCCAGGGTCCCAACCTGACTGCTGTACAATGGTTACTGGGTCTCTTCTCCGAGGGTAAAGCGGCCGGAGCGTGGCGTCGACCACCCACCCACTTCTAGCGCCGACGTTGAAGAAATTGCACAGTTATGTCTCTCCTCCCAATCTGGGCTCTCATGGCATGTTTTAGGGTGAAGTTTATTTCTTTTACCTTGGGGCCAAAATGAGGCGTCTGTCAGGAATCAGACTGCGGAAGCTGGCCAGGCGACACCAGCGTGTGTTTCCCCCAGCAGTCGTAGTTTCTTAGCCGCAGTTCAGTAACGACACACAGTGAATCGACGCGATCAAAATTTATTCAGTCCTGTAACAATTCACTGTTTGTTGTAACCTCCACGTGACCGTCACGTGTTTTGAGCTCAATTTAAAGTTTTTTTTTTTTAACATGGCATCATTTAAGTCACTGTGCAGCATATGGATTGTCTCGTAACTCCGCAGACTAGCTAATCTCCTATGCGTTCGAAAACCGGCAGACACGTGATCCTCTTAAGCAACCAGAAAGGCAATGTATGTAGAAGTGACACTGAGGCGCGTTTGTGCAACCACTGTTGCCGTGAAAACGCTATACGTATTACATTTCTGATTGTGTGTCTGTAGCCGTAGGTATCCAGCATGCAATGCACATGCGCCATAATGTCATCTAGCCAGTCTCGCTTTGCTATATTTTGTCACATTTTCTCATCAACGACACTTTTTCGTAAAAAAAGTTATTGGACATATAATGTGTACTTTGATTTTCTCTACAACTAATGTGTGAAAAATTTCTCACTCCAAGAGAACTGAACGACATGTGATTATAAATGTTTATAGGACTTTATATAAGTACTCGTTATTCTTGTTGCATTTGATTGAAATTTTACTTTTCACGACTGATTTTTCGAAAAATAATCAAATACCAAATTCATGAAAATCCGTCCAGTGAGAGCCGAGTTTTTCCATGCGGATGGACGGACAGACCTGACGAAGTTAGTAGTCGCTTTTCGCAGCTTTGCGGACGCGCGTTAAAAACCTGATTTTTGCCATTTGTGAAAACAAGCCAAATAAGGATTATCTCAACAGCCTGTTTTTAAATTTTGAATTCAGGCGTGATTTCAGGTTGGCTCGGAGTATTGATATCTAGTGACGTCCGGCAGGAACAAATGTTTTAGAATTTATTTCGTTCTCATTGACATCCAATGCCCCCACTCTCACTGAATATATGACATGTAGTTCAACTTAGGATTTGAGTGGACAAAGTAGGAAATCCGTGTCCACACATAAATTATCCACTTAGAGATAGCGACAATCTGGCGCCTAGAAGCTTTGTATAATCTACGCTTCCTTTATAGACGTGCGCCATAAGCGGTCATTAATTCTGTCGTTCTTAATTCCCAATTTCGTGAAGTGCCTTCCGATAAGAAATACATCATTGCACCCCCTTTCTGCCGCTGTTTCGTCTACCTAATCCGAATTTCCTTCGGAACTCTACGTTTGCTCTTCCTTGTTTGCAGTTCTTGCTCCAGAACCGAAGCCAAGAACGGCTAGTTACATTGTTCATGTCTCTCTACACTACGATACTTCATAAAGAAGCAATACCGGGCTTGAAGAGTTTCAGAAAATGTAATTCACAGTTCTGTAAACACACTTCGAATTTCTGCTGGTTCTTTCAAGTTGTATGTATATAATGTATGTGCAGCACAACGAAAGCATACATTTACTTGCCTTTTGGATAACATTTTCTCTCGTAAATTGAAGTGGCAATGCCATAATGACACAAAGTACAGACATAATGCAGCTAACTTTCACGAAATCATCAAGTTTCTGTGTGTGTTCCATCCCTTCTTGCGCTGTTCATTAAGATCTGAGAGAGTCTGTTCAACTTAAAATAGTTTCTACCGCACAAAGGTGACGATCCTTGGAAGTTATTCCAGTTTTACTTTAGAAAAGATGAATCTTGAAATCAGATCTACATTTGCAGGCATGTCTCTTGGTTTGTTACTGTTTTCATGACTGGCTTTGATTTTGATCCATGGGTTGAGCCTGATATTTTCCACTTATAGAGACTGAAATGCGTGATTGAATTATATACGTGTTCGTGCACTTCTGCGTGTTTTTGTGCATCTCTCTGTTCTTGTTTATAAAATTTGAATGGACTGTATGGTTTTTACGCTTTGGTTTCCATATAATTCCACCACAAGCTAAACAGCGTTTTTTATTTTACAGTTTTCCATCATCAAGGTTAAAAACATGGCGACAGACCGCAATGCTGCCCAAAAAACTGCACTGGAATTTGTAGTTTGATCACTCTATATTTATTTGTTGTATTGCGCCAGATAGAGTTTGGAGTGATTAAATTATAAAACCTGAAAAGTTGTGTGGAAATTACTTTCACCTGTGTGTTTCTGATTGATAGAAATGTATAATGTATGCCATTAGCAACACACGTTATAACCTGCCTGTAGCTGTCACACCAAATAGCTTGCTTCATGCGGTTTCACCAGTCATAGACTTTCATACAGGTGTGTATGATTTCTACACTTTTGTTGTATTGGATTATTTTAAATATTTTAAATGGGGGTTTAATCCGCTTAACGACTAAAGCCAAACTGAATTGTGTTAAAAGTTATATATGTGACACAGAGTAAACTAGCCCCTTATGCGTAACCTTTTGGCGCAGGAATTATTTTTTTTTAAATTTTAGCACAACCTGTATATAAAATTTGAATAATACAGGAACCCAATACGTTAGAATTATGAAACAAACTGCATTTTAAAGAGAAAGAAAGGAGAGTCTGTACCTTGTTTAAAAATATTCAGTACCTATATTTGTTGAATAAATATATAAAATGCAACTTTGGAGGTTAGCGGTGCGGTACGACCACTATAGTTGACATTAGGCGTCAAAAGGTTAATAAGAATCAAACAATTATTTCTGTATGGGGATAATCGATGTTCTGGGATCTACCCAAGACACAGAAGTACATTCTCTGTGCAGAATATTGTGCTTTTGAGTTTTCAACGTTGTGGTGCATAAAGTAGCCATGGACTCAAAGGGTTGGTGTATTTAGCATCGTGTCGTAACATGAAAGAGAGATGTTAGACCTACAGACGATTATATATAAAAGCTGTAGTTATGGTACTGTCTTTTTTTTCTAATGGCGAAAAAGTCACTCATGGACCAGGGCCTCATTATTGAGGCTTCGCGATGACAGACCCGCCACACTGGGTAGGAATCCTCTGGACGACTGAACAACCTAACGCAGAGACTTGTACCTGACAACACATAAGTCACAAGACGCAGACCTCCATGCCCTTGGCAGGATTCGAACACACAATTCCAGCAAGCGAGTTGCCAGAGACCCACGCCTTAGAGCGCACAACTACTGGGATCGGCAGTTATACTACTATACTACTATTCGTAAACCTGATTTAATTCATTCGCCGTATATGCCGCATACGCTTAATAAAATGTGTAACTCGGCCCGAAGATGGCGCGCTCTGTGGCGCAACTTAAAGCCGCTTCCATAATCCTTGTTAAGGTGTAGCTTTAATTTGTAATGGTATAAAGAAACTTGATTTATTCGTCCTTTTTGTTTCAAACGGATAATCGAAAATAACACTGTTGAGAGGGCAGTTAAAGAAAGTGTGTCTTTTAGTTCGATTTGTAATTTATTGTGAGTTCAATTATATATTTTATTCTGTGACCATTGACAAATTTTGTGGGTCAGTGTAGAGTGACGAAAATGTAGCTGTGCTGCTGACGAAATACAGAGCTCTGCACTAATAATAATAATAATAATAATAATTATTATTATTATTATTATTATTATTACTATGTGTATTCAGTCTGCCCTACCGGAAACATATCAACGTAAATTTTAATATTCATTTTATTACCTAAAATATTTATTCGGTTTTTCTGTTATTGAGTTGTCGAAGTGTGAGCTCCGTTTGGTGACATACAGGCTCCTGCGATCCGCCCTGCGCTGTCTTTTATCGCGAAGTCAGAATTCTGTACTGTGGAGAAGATTTTACTCGCTGTAAGGTACAGCCAGCATCATATTCAATTGGTGGTCTTTGGTTCTATCTCCAGGAGTAAGGCAGACTATGCGAGAAACTATGCACTTGTTTCCATCTAGTGTCTGCGCGTTGTTAGAGCCTTAATCGTGTCTTGTATCAACATGTTCAGCCATAACCTTTTCAAAAAGTTATTAGGCCCCTTCGTAAAATTTCAAAAAGCGACTATTAGCTTCGTCATATCTGTCTGTCCGTCCACATGGAACAACTCGGCTCTTTCTGAACGTATTTTCACGAAATTTGATATTTGAGCATTTTCGAAAATCTTCCAGGAAAATATTAGTTTCATTGAAGTCTGACAAGAATAATGAGTACTTCACATGGAGACCGACATACATTTTTTATTATATAACGCTCATTTCTTGAAATGAGAAATGTTTCAGGGAAAAATTTTAGACAAAATCAAAACATATTTTATGTTCAATTTTTTTTTCTCGAAAATCGTGCTCTTTATGTGGAAAAATATAGTGGGGCCAGACAAGGCCACAGATGGTATATAATAAGGCACATACGCGTTCTGTGGTTGATAATTACGGCTACAATTACACACTCAGAATTTATAATGATTCTTGTTTGTGCACGGCAAAAATTGTTACGTTTATACATGCATTGCCTGATTTGTATCACGCTACAGCTTATTGCTTTAGAAAATATATTTCGTACGAGGTCATTAAGTTAAATCAACATTGCCAAAACTGAAGGAGAAATAAGAGCAGTCACAAACATTTTCTTAATATTTATCTCAGTATTTAACCAACTTGATGCAGAAAATTTGTTTCACAATAAGTTTTATTTCATGCCTCTACATGTTTCGAGCACATGTGTTCATCATCAGGAGGTCAAAATTGCATTACTCAGCCTCTGGTTTCATTACATCATCTCGTGCACGAGACGGCCACCTATAGGTGTGAAGACACCAGAGGCTGTGTAATGCAATTTTGACCTCCTGATGATGAGCACATGTGCTCGACATGTAGAGGTATGAAATAAAACTTATTGTGAAACAAATTTTGTGCATAAAGTTGGTTAAATACTGAGATGCACGGTCAACAGAACGTCCAAATTTTCTTAATAGTTTACTTTATATTATATTGCAAAACGTTTCAGTTTTTTCAGCAAGCCGTCGTCAGAAAATGTCAGATAATCGTAGAAAGATTATCACGTAAAACATAGTAACATGTTTCAGTAGGTATGGCGCTCATGGTATCAGAAGATCTTTGAAAGTTAATGACTGTTCAGTACGACATCTGACAGAGTTTTAGTGCCGCCGGTACGCATGACACAGCGCAGAGCGAAACTGGCTCTAAAATGTTGAACACATGTGCATTTGTTCGGCTTGCTTATTCCTTTGTTCACAGACTTCATGCGCGATTGAGCTCTGCGCTGTCAAACACACCAATACATTTTAAGAGAACCTACAAACTGATGGCCAGTTTGTTGACATGGAAACTAATTTTATATCCTTCAAATTCAATGAAAGGTCTCCCTTGCGAAGAGAAGAAGAATGGAAAAAAGAGAGGGGTTCAAAGGTAGAAGAAAAGAGTATGGAAAAGCACAGAAAGAACGGAATTAAAAGGAAGTAAGATAGAAGGAAAGAAATAAAGAAGAAAGGAAGCAGGAAGGAAGGGAAGAGAGAAAGCAGTTTAATCCTGAAAAGTGCAACCCTGTGTGCAAACCAAATTATGCCAAATTGGGGCTTGCATATGCATGTCATGGCAGTAGTCGGGAATATTTCTGAGCTAAATTACATGTGGAATATTTTATATAAATTTTTTATTATTATTATTAATTTTAAAACAAGTGTGATACCAATAATTTTAGGGTGAAGTGAAACCATCTCAAAATAATTCAGAAAAAATCTGCGCAACATAACGGGAAAGCAAGAAGTCGAGGAACTACGCCTACAGCCACATTGAGCACCGCACACGTACTGCGGAGATGGTTCATATAAGAGTACAAAATATTTAGCGTTACATGCACCATATATTGTAACTACAGAATAGCTGCAAAATTATATACCATAGAAACGTGGTTTCTTTCAGTTACGTACTGGTAAATTTTCCACATAAAGATGATAATTAACAATAATAATAACAATGATAATAATAATAATAATAATAATAATAATTATTATTATTATTATTATTATACATATGTATGTCTCTTGTCATAGGCATTTCTTCCTGGTACTTCTCTTGAACCAGCGGTGATCCCCACCGCTCAGTCTTCATGCTTGACACTGCAGTACTTTCCGTATTATGTGTGATGTTTCAATTATAGCTGTCTTTTGTAGTGAATCTATCGAATGTTTTCCTGGTACAGTTTCCAAATTTTTCCTTCATCTTCTCGTTACTATTCCAGTGGCTCCAATTATTACAGGTACAATCTTACATTTCAGGTTCCACATTCGTTGTATCTCTATATATATAAACTCTTGTATTTTAACTTATTTTCTGCTTACTTTTGCACAACATTTCTCTCTTCGGGTATTGCCATATCTATCATTGTTTTTAATTATTATATGTGGCCTATTTGCTGTAACTTCTCTGTCTGTGTGTACTGCTTGATTTCACAACACTATAACATCTCCCTCTTCACACACACTGGCTTGGGCATATGTATGTACCATTTTTCTGTGGTTTCAGTGCCTAAGGCTTTGCATATTGAGTAGTGCAAATGTGTACAAACTTTATCGTGTCTCATTAAATATTCGTTCTTTGCCAAAATGAGACATCCCGAAGTTAAGTGGTCAATAGTTTCTTCATGTTGC
>Ga0123352_10020660_pt1 | contig 10499 bp, 8 predicted proteins | sample TergutLab28metaG_FD_89700 | JGI IMG/M metagenome (GOLD analysis project Ga0123352, IMG submission 89700) | Labiotermes labralis P1 segment gut microbial communities from Petit-Saut dam, French Guiana - Lab288 P1 | ecosystem: Host-associated > Arthropoda: Insects > Digestive system > Gut ... | reverse complement strand
CCGCCAATTTAAATGGACTCGTCCGTTTCGCTGAAAGACCAAATCTGGTTTCTGCGCGTGTGCCATCACATTTCAAACGTGCTCTACCATTGAATACGAGGCTCGGTGGACTTTTCAGAACCATTCTGGACGCCGTAGTAGAGAAAGAGAGAGAGAGAGAGAGAGCGAGAGGGGGGTCTCTTTACCCTGCAGTCGTCCAGTCCGTAGACTAGCCTCTCGTATCTGTAAATTGCTTGCGAACAGTGTCTTTGACATTTCGTTTTACTTATTCATCATGTCGTCCAGTTTTAGTATAAAGAGCCCTGACTGACTGGCTGAGCTCTACCTGTCTAAAGTGTCAAATGTGTTTGACAGTTTTGACTGCCTATGTCGAAACTACTTTGTGCAGCGTTAAGAAGACAAATGCACAGAGCTATACACTTCGTCAGCAAGTTTACACCGCTTTGCTGTTACAAACCTGCCATTAAATAACTCCTATCCGACGAAGCAAAGAATGTGAATTGTAGGAAGAACGACACCTAATACAAGCAAGATTTGTTTCCAGAGACTTTTGTAAAAGTAACTAATGTTTTAATTTTACTTACAGATTGGAAAACTAGGTACATTTTAAATGAAAAGTTTTCTTTCATGACATCATTTATGACTAGACTGGGGGAGAAAAATGGATTTTCACATCACAACATTCTTTACTTACGTGGAATTACTGAATCCGTAAACTTCTTCTCTCCAAATGCGGGTCTTGTAAAACCACTAAAAAAAACAGCTTTTTTATTGTTTCCATGAAGCGAAGTCCTTGATGAAAATCTAGTATTCCGTCATCTGGCACGGAAATATCAAATAACTGTAGGAATCAAGGATTACTACCGCGTTCAAAATACAGCTCAGATTGTTACTACCCCGTGCCTAATAAATCCATTCTACATATATATATATATATATATATATATATATATCTTATTTAAAGTAAAATTTAATAGAATCGAATAAACTTCTAGTTCTTCTAAATTGTCTCTTTCATTCAGATTGTAAAGCAATATTTTGTATGCATTTCTCGCAAATTTCTTTCATGTTAAATGCTCCAATCATTATATCTTCCTCTATCTTATGACCCTAATAAAATTCCCATGATAAGTGGACCCTCTCACCACAGCATGGCGCTACCTTATGTTGCGGATGGAGGAACGATATCCAGCACGGAGGGTAGCTGCTGATGTATCGAATAAGAAGCAGTGGAAAACTGGCTAAAGGTGGTAATTCAGCGAGGTGTTAGCAACTCCTCGTCGTAAAACATTACCTTGTTGCGAAACGTTCGGAATTGCCTAATCCTTTGTCTGGTTGGTATAGGGGCGGGTGTTGGGCACTTGTGAATACGGTTATGAACCTTCGGTTTCCATAATATGCGGGGAATATATTGACTATCTGAGAAACTGTTAACTTCTCAGGAAGGAGTCCACTCCTTGGAGTTAGTTAATGAAATTCGGCCATTACCAAGTCCAAAGTTATACAAATAATTATTTTGTTCAGAAGAATCAGAAATCATTTGGGAAAAAGTTTGCCAGCCCTTTCTGTGTAACGACTGCAGTGTAGCACCCTTCTGGTTAAAGCATGGAGGACATGGGATGCAGGTTGCCTCGCGACAGTATCGCAGTTTCTGACGGTTAAGCCGCCCTCTCCTCGTCTTCCCCCCAGGCACGGAGTCAGACCTCCCGTCACTCGATTATCTGCATCACTTGCTGATGGACTTGAAGTGGTATCTATTGACAGCATGTTAAATAGACATAGGCCTGCCGAGATAAATCACACATGTCTCCTCGCCGGGCGGAATATGGTGTCACAAAATGTGTACGGGTTTTCCTACAGCAGGAAATATCGACAGGTCTGTTGTCTGTGACTCGGCTGGGTTGGATCTCTGACGGAGAACCTCTGGTGTTGCGATAGCTCAAACTGTTGGTCGCTAACCATTCTACACGGCGGCCCGGCTTTGGTCCAAGGGCTCCGCGTGTTTATGATGGACAGAATTGCACTGGCACAAACTTTTCTCACGGCACATCATTTTTCCCACTATTTATCATTTTACTTATGTTCATATTCATTCGTCTATAGTTCCGGGATTGACGAATGGGAGCGTCAGAGGCCGGAGTTAGAAAAGACGTATTTCCTCCCCCAGTAAAACTCAAGAATAAAATATCCAACTTAGGCAGTAAAAAATTAATTTAAGAAAGTAAATTTGTTCAGGGCCACACCATGAGGGCACATGGGAGTTGTAGAGGTATAGCTCCACTTATTTTTATCTCGTCACTAGATGTTGGTGAGCGGTCAACTTACAGCAATGGCTGCTTTTAATGAATTTGGGTAATTAGAAATAATTGCATAATTAAGGAATGTTTATCTATGTGTTGCAAATGAGATATCAGTTGGTAGAAAGGGGATATGCGAAGATTCTCTGTGATCAACCCAGCCTTCTGTACAATGTGAATTGGTGAGTAAGGACTAATGGTACATAAATCTTATTACTCACTTTCCTCAAGTACTGAGTTTATAAGTGCTGAGAGGTTTACATACGCTTTTTATGCACTCCTAGAAAATGAAATGGATAATTACAAGCCATTTAATTTTATTAATTTTTTATACTTTTTCCTATATCTTTGCTATAGCGCTATATAAAATCCACAAATTTGACGTTCAGATGACCGTGTATGGTGATATATTCTTATAATAAAAGCAACTAGATGTACTTATTACTCAAATTTATTTTTGGAATAAAACTCTACATGTTTTGGACAGTTCCTTTGTCCATCATCAGGAGTTTTTCACTCTACACACAGAAATGGTATATGTCATACACGTTTTGCTGACAGCTTGCTCGCAAGTTGTCAGCATAACCAGTAAGAAATATACCATTTCTGTGTTTACAGTGAAAAACTCCTGATGATGAACAGAGGAACTGTCCGAAACATGTAGCCTTTTGTTCCAAAAATAAATTTGAGAAATTAGTGCTTCTAGTTGGTTTTATTATAAGAATGGCTGTTTATTGTATCATACCAAACTGATGTATACACAAATTGAGAGTAAAATGCAGATATATTGAATGTTAAAACAGGCGGTACATTGTAGTTGACACTGTGCTTTAAAGGATATATTAGAATGTTATATAAAACATGACAAATGTCTGAGATATAAGTTCCACACTTTGGACGTGCGGTGCACATGAAAGTTTTATTCCAAAAATAAATTTTAGAAATTAGTGCATCTAGTTGGATTTATTATAAGAACAAAATCCACACTTTCAGGGGTCACTTCTTTTTCTTTTCCAAATGGAAATGTAGGCGTTTTCATTTCATAGCGGAGCGTCCTTGAAACCGTTTGCTCCATCTGTTTTTCCGTCCGTCTGCACTCATGCAAAAACGCAAGAATAAATTAAATTTGATACAGCAAGACTCTGAAAAAAATTATCAAACCATGTCACATTTAATTATTGTCTGACGAAAGCGGGCTGTTTACATGAATATTGTGTGCAAGTCTGCGCGCATCGCTAGCAATATTGTGTGCAAGTCTGCGCCCATCGCTAGCAATATTGTGTGCAAGTGTGCGCGCATCGCTAGCACATTGCGCTCAACACTGATCGGGGCAAACGTGTGTGGAACAAGAACTGCGCACAAGAGCGAAGCCCCGCATCTTATGTCAAACGAATTTCTTACCGCAAGTTTTAGGATATTTGAGATAATTAAAAAATTGGACATTATGCGTACATTTTCGAAATTTTATACTGAATAGTGGCTCGGAACATAGGCCTACCCATACAGCCACTCGAAAAATAAAATGGAACTTTCATTGCCTTTGAACTACTTTCACTCCTTCGAAAATAAGCGTTTTATTATTTAATGTAAGGCTCTGACGTAATACGACTTGTATGCATAATTTAAACAAAGCACATATATGTAGTTTTTATCTAATACCTTAGTAACAGAGAAGAGTGAAGCTGCCTAGGAGTAATGGCTGACCGAATTTGCTAGGATTATAATTATAACTGATTGGGAACTGAACCGATGACTGTAAGGCAGGGTGAAGTGTCTTGCATTCTGTAATGGTTATACTGGAAACAAATGGGAGAATCTGTGTTAGCTACATGTTATCTCGTACCATATACGAAAAGCTATCTCCATACAGGCCTGGGTAGGCCTTTTTAGGGACCCAGGAGGTGGAGGCTCCGAGAATATCAAGAAAATCGGCACTTGAAAGTAGCAAGTTTGTCAGCCGTACGCACGGACCGCTTTTAAGCATAGGTTATATCCCTGGTGCTTATATCTGTTGGAGGCTGAGTCGACCCAAGGGTCAGCGTGCGGCCGGAAGGATTGGATTAAGTCAATAAAAAATTCCAATGACCCCATCGGGAATCCTACTCGCGACTTTCCGCTTTGTAGCACGGTCCCTCAACCGCATACCCCATCTCGTACGTTACATCCGTTTGAAAATTTTTCCCTGATTTGAACCTTGTCTAAATCCCAGAAGGTCCAGAGACTCCGCCTGATCTGGATGTACCGTGGCGCCGCTCCTGCTTATAGCGGATATGACTAGAATTAATCATACGGGACGGTAGCTGTAGAGATGAGTTTCCGTCACCGGAAGTGGAAATAATTTCCTCCCAAGCGGCAGGCCACCCATTCGAAGCACAGAAATCAATAGCAGCAACGTCAGGCCACACTCACACCTTCGTGATTAGAATCATTATTCTTAACTTTTCAAAACTCTCAATTAGTGGTTAAAATAATTTGTAGGGCGATTAACTCGTTTTATCCGTAACACAGATGTGATGTCTTTCGTCATATTCGGGACCAATGACACGCTCCTGATTCTGATTCTGGTAGATGTTTGTTGAAATACATTAAAGAGAGCTCAACTTTACTGTACAGTCCTATCCTGTCCTCCGCCATAACCGGCACTGACAGTGTAGTAGAGCTCAGTTGAAACCTGATGGCACACGGTGTCGCACGGTAGGGGAAGTGAAGGGGAAACATGCGAGTGGAGTGTGTAGCCAGTAGTCTTGCACTCTACCTCAGAACACGATGTATCCAGCATTACTACCATTCCTACCGCTGATGCGCACACCTCGGCTGCCAGTAGTCAATTGAACTGACCCCCCTGCCAATTTAAATGGACTCGTCCGTTTCGCTGCAAGACCAAATCTGGTTTCTGCGCGTGTGCCATCACGTTTCAAACGTGCTCTACATTGAACCCTTTCCTAACTGAAGCAGAAATAGTCATAGTAATAACTAGGCTCCAGAATGTGAGCCTACGTAACACTTTACGTTCCACAGATGGAACATTCACCGGGCCGGCAAGTATGTCTCAGGCAATAACGCTTATATTGAGAATGGCGTGGTTTTTCCAGTCCCTTCAAGCAAATTCCAGGATGATTCCTTTCTGTAGCCAATAGGGTTTCCTTCCACTCCCTTTTCAACCCTTAACCACTATCATCCAAACGCTCGACGCTATACAGTATAGTTACTAATATTTTCTTTAAGTAAACTTCAAATACAAATTTCGCTAAAGCTGACGGTATCATCACGTTCATGCACTCTACACAAAAAAAAAGCAATTAACCATCTTCATGCCTTATTTAATTTCAGATATATGAGCTTTCTTACATTTTATTTTTATAAACGAAGAAAACAAATTATGACAGGATGTTATATAGAGTTCCCGAGAAAGTAACAATCATACTGCATGTACCATGCAACTTCTCAGTCCGCATACCAGTCACCTTCGAAATTAGCAGGTTCATAAACAAAGAATCTTTAGAGCGAAATCTAAAATTCTGCTTTCTTTCTGAATGCGACCTGGAGACTTACATATCAAATGCCAAATTACAAATGTGACCCAGAAATATGCAAATCTAATGAACCGAGTAACTTTTACACTAAACGGAAGCAGAGTTATTTTCAATTACCTAATGTTTTCTTAACTGGCAAGGAAAATACGCCCGTTTTGTGGCCAAAAATTTCATTACCACCTTCACAGCAGCTCAACATTTAGGCTCACTATTTTACCCTATTTTGAGCTAGCCGAATCCAGCCCACTTCATTTCACTCTATTTCCTTAAATTCATTTTTCAATTTTGTCTCCTCATGTAAGTCTATGACTGCAGGTAATGTATCTTGAAAAATTTGGGACTAACATTTTGCATTTAGCTTCAGGTTTCTGCTATTTTCCCGCCGAGCTCATTCTCCTGATAATTTTCCTCCCAGTTTTTGTGACAAATACGGTCTATTTGGTTCCATTTCTTGTTTTTGGTTTCGGCTTTTTCCAACCAGACCTTCGACCTCTTCTGATTTAGAACTGCTTATGGAACTCAGTATCTTTTTTATTCTTCTTCTTTTTTACTTGTGCTTTTGGCAGGACTCGGATTTGTTGAATGGAGGACTTGGGAAACACAACAGAGGAAATGTTTAAAAATGCCTATTTTGATTCTGCAACTGGGATGAGAGCTCGTGATACCGAAGAAAATATCCTGTAAATTTTATACGATTTCTGTTCATTGAAAGATAGTTCACTCCCACGAATTAAAATTACTTTCCAAATTTTTGAGAATATGAGATTGTCACGTTAATATTACGATAGCGATAATGCTGTAATCGAGATAGTACAAACCTACTTACATATGTAGGATCTCACTTTATCCTAGCGATGCTCGCAGCGGCCTGAATATCACTGCCACGACTCTGATAGTGATTTTCGCCTACTCGTAGAAGAAAATAACCAGAAGAGCGCCTTCTTTGCTGGTCGCATTATGTCACTGATAAAATCTTCACACAAATTTGTAACAGGTCTATTCAGTTACCCTTGTCAACTATTACTTACTCCATGGTGCAGAGTCCTTCTCTATCCTGGGCCATCCCAATCCAGTCCATATACCCACATCCCATCTCCTGGAGATCAGTCCTAATATTATCCACCCATCTACGCCTACGTCTCCGCAGTGGTCTCTTTCCCTCCGGTTTCCCCACCATAGTCTCCTAAAATAAACTCTCCAAATTACGGTGATTGAAAGTGCCACTAATAATGCGAAACTTTAAACAAATCTACTTGCTCATGTATGTAGACTTTATGGGTTGCAGAGAAGAAACAGTAATGGGAAATTAGAAAAAATAAACAAATTTTGCATATTTTACAAAAACACAAGTTAATTTCCCAGCGCATATAGCGTATTTACAGTTAAACTTTTTATTGTCCAACTAATGCACAAATATATAATTCGTAGATAGAATTAAAATTTTAAAATATTTAAAAGTGCTCCAACATGTTTCGGATCACAGACGATCCATCATCAGGGAGCCTTATATAGTGCTTGGTTAATATTACAAAAGTGGTTCTATCGTGTCCGTTGACATGGACGTCGTGGGTGTTATGGCAGCATGCTGCGTCCATTCTAATAATTACTCGTGTTATCCTTAATAAATTTTGTGTACCTTTTTTTTGAGTGCGATAGTCTTTTCGAGTAATTCGTAGGTGTTTAAAAATTTTTTTATTGAACACATAATTTTTCTTGTAAGGCTTTCCGGGAGGTTATCACTTATAAATATCGGCGTTCAAGAGTAATTGTCTACTTCCGTTCCTATAATACTCCTTCGAAATTAAAGACCTACACTAGCCACGAAAATGGATTGATGAGCTTACTGAAGTCCTGGTCTACGTGTGTTGTTAATCCTTGGAGCATTTTCTCAGTACTGGCAACAAGGAAAAAATCTGATAGCGTAAATTTCTAGGCACCCTGTGCGGAGGGGAGGTGTAGCAGTATATTAAGTTGATTGCAAGCATTGATCTGCATGCTGCTATAAACACAGCTCAGTATATAAACTCATGAATGCTAGGATCGGTGACAATGGTGGGACGCGTGCTATGAGGATGGATGAGGTCTCGCGATGGAACAAGAATGGGCCCTGCCGCTTCAATTTGTTGACGTGAGGCGTTCGTCATTTGTCAGTGCCAGTGGGTCACGTGTCTGTCGAGAGAAGGATGTGGTGCTGAGCAGGGAAAAGGATACTTTGTAGCCCGCAGCCAACATAATCTTGCACCATCAGTGCCATCGTCAGGGAATCCAATTAAATTCAAAACATGTTGCCCGAAGCTCATGTTCGTAGCACTTCGTAGTGTTTTTGGTCGAACAGTGGGAGTAAATTTTTACTTTGCATCACGCTATGGCTAGCCGAAAGAACAATTAAACCTGAATAGTTACTTGGTCTGGTGCCTACATTGGTCACCAGATATTTATTTATTTGTAATTTATTTGTTATTTGTTTGTAATTTATTTAACAACTTTCCCAGGATCTAAGATTGTATATCCACACCAGGAAAAGCTTGAGTGGGACATCGTATCGCTCTAACTAACTAACTAACTAACTAACTAACTAACTAACTAACTTACTAACTAAGTAACTAACTAACCAACCAACCAGCCAACAAACCAACCAACCAACCAACTAACTAACTAACTAACCTAACTAAGTAACTGACTGACTGACTCCTTGACTGACTGACGGACTGACACTATCTAACTAACTAACTAACTGACTGACTGACTGACTAATATCGAACGGAAGAAAAGCATGGATTAATTATTTCTCTTGTGGTTTATTTAGCGACGCTCTGATGAAGTGGGCTGCATAACGTAGCTGGAAGCTGAGTGGATATGAATATGACGAAGTGATGGAATAATAATACGGCTGTCGCTTTGCCCATCACAAAGTCTATCTGAATCGAACCCAGAAATCGGAGGTGAAAATGTGGCGATTAAAAGAATAAGTCAACGTTCAACGATCAAATGCAACCGAAATCTTCTGTGACTCGCAGGGATTAAGACAGACGAACAGAAATGAAGTGCTTATTATGCATTCTCGCTATTATAGTACGAGAAGAGAAGGTAGATAAATTAGAGACCGCAGCAGGTACATTCAAGGCAAGGTGCGCAGCCCTGTGCGCTCAAAATCTCCTCCCTGTAATCGGATTGGACTCACAGCCACTGGATCTTTGTGGCCCACACAATAGGCAAAATTGCACATGTTTATGCTTAGGAGCTGCAAATGAAAAGTGGGTAAGAGAGACGTAATTTCTAGTTTCAGTTTTCAGTAAGATTGAAAGTTTTAATTTACGAAAATAAGGAAACAATTTCTTTCTTCTTCTTTTCTTTCTGTCTTCACTCTCATTCTGCCCGCTCTTTTTGGTTTATTATTTTCCTCCTTTTTTTTTTCTTCTTTCTAACTGCTATACAGACAGTGCAGTGTGTGAGAACTTTTTCCTCAGCGTCATCTCTGAAGACGTCTCTCTTGTAACTTCAGTTGACCGTAATCTGGTCGAGATTCGAAACACGAACCTTGTGAATGTAGGCTATGTATAAATGAACGGCTTGATCACTACACCAGCCTATTATTACAGAGTTCCAGGTGGAGTGACCGTCTGCTGTAATTACGATGCTTGCAACACAGAGAATTGTCAGGCCTAGGTGTTTTGTAACTTTCTAGCACTTAACACCGATTATTTTCCTAAAATATTTTACTGGTTGGTTTTTATGGTGCACACCGACTGTGTTCTCTTTGAGGTACAAAGTGCATTGTGATACATTATTTAGATTAATATTACTGAGCTTATGTGGATGCTTATCTTTCGGGAGATGCTTGTTGTTACCTCGGGGCGGTTGTCGACTAACCTAAGGACCATTTTTTTGGGCTCCTTCAGTCCTCGAAACAAATGTGAGGATAATTAATTAAATAGTCCTTGATTCTTCCTCATATTTTCCAGTTAATAATTATTTTATCCACCAGTTCTTTAGCTGTAGAAAAATCGTAAAATATGTGTTTTCAAATGAAGTAAAAACGTGCAGTACTTTCGTAGCAGGATAGTACTGCAAAGTATCACAGCAGTTTATTTCCTCTTGTCTGCTTCTTACGTCATCCAGCACTACTTTCGAATTCGATACAAACAAATGAAGTACAGCCTACATAATTTACTACCAGCAGACAAAAATTTTGTTGGTTTTTTAAAATTTAATGTTATAAATTGAAGAATATATCATTCTAAAAGAAGTACTTAAGAATTACAATTTACGAAGTCTGTTATGCATAATTTCTTAGAAAGTGTACTTATTTGTCTCTCCTGTTAAGTTTGCTGCGTGGTCTCATTCAAAGCGGGGAGAGTCTCTCGCTAGAGGTCCCAAACTATTGTCTATAAAAACGTATGTTATTGAGATAATGACTTGAAAATTTATTTACACATACCGGGAACGATGCAAAACACGACCTGCTCATAATCGATGCTGAAACTGGTCTCCTTTCACATCCAAGCACACTTGAATGCGTTTCTCCAAATTCTGGAATACTTACTTACTTTCTTACTCCATGGTGCAGAGTCCTTCTTGAGAAGCTAATTGGTTTGCAGCTAGTCAAGAAATTCCCCGCATTTTATGGAACCCGAAGGTTCATTACCGTACTCACAAGCGCCCGCCACCT
>Ga0123352_10020658_pt1 | contig 10499 bp, 5 predicted proteins | sample TergutLab28metaG_FD_89700 | JGI IMG/M metagenome (GOLD analysis project Ga0123352, IMG submission 89700) | Labiotermes labralis P1 segment gut microbial communities from Petit-Saut dam, French Guiana - Lab288 P1 | ecosystem: Host-associated > Arthropoda: Insects > Digestive system > Gut ... | reverse complement strand
GGAGATCCATCCTAATATTATCCACCCATCTACGCCTAGGTCTCCCCAGTGGTCTCCTTCCCTCCGGTTTCCCCAGCAAGACCCTATACACCCCCCTCTCCTCTCCCATACATGCCACATGCCCAGCCCAACTCATTCTTCTCGATTTAATAATAATAATAATTCTAGTGAGTTGTCTTAAAAAAAACAATATTAAAACTTTACATTAAAATTTACATTGAAACAGCTCCGACATGTTTCGGGGTTACAGTTACACCATCAGGGAGCGCATTAATTTCGACTTACTAAAGTTACAGTTGTTAAAATATTCCATTAAAATACATCGGTATGTGGTTAATACGGTGGTGTTGTGGCTGCATATATTAGGTCCTTATTGGTGTCTGTATGTTGCACTGGTGAGTATATAAAACTTTGATAAATTAAAGTACATTGAGATGAAGCAGAATTTGGATGTCCGACACTGTTAATGTGCAAATACGCCACAGGACACATTCCTTAGCTACGTACATCCCAGCCTCACAGTCCATGTTTCTAAGTTTTTTAGCCATCCCATCGTGTTGTATAACTATACAGTAATTATTCAGTCAAAACACAATATACAGGATGGGCCAAAAGTAGGTATACAGTAATTAACTATATACTGTATACCTACTTATGGCCCACCCTGTATACTAGTAATCAACACTATAAACCTGGCGACATGTTTCGGTTCACTGAACCATCTTCAGGCCAATTCCTAAAACAAAGTACATTCAGCGAGTGCGCACACTTTATCGTGTTTCTAACACTCATCTTGATGTTATCTTGCCATCTTCATTATCTTGCTTGTCCCATCATACTGACATACTTAGGAATAACAAGTGATAAGGTGAAGTGTACACGCGGTACATTTTGCCCATTAGAACAATAAGTGGACACAGGTAATAAGGCCGTGGAACTGTGTATCATTTACATAACATAAACTGAATTGGCAGCTGTCACACAGTCCAATTTGTACGACGGCAGATTAAAAAAAAAGCTTTCCTGGGTGTAAGAGTGAAGCCAAGAACTAGGCCGGCGAAAGGCCTTGGAGGTCTGCCACTTTTAAGCACCGGTTGTTCTTGAACAGGCAGTAACTCTTGGCCGCTCTTGCTTTCGTCGTGGACCCACTGGATAACGGGTCAATTTCAGGACCATATACCTTCTACATGCACCAGAAACTCAAACAACTTTGTAACATACCCACACAAATTTATCTACCACCACATGTTTCCAGAAAATTCCGGCACAAAATATGACCTACATGAAAGTAAATTACATTAACGTAACTCAGTCACGGAATTGGGACGTGTGTACCGTACTCACATGTACTTGTGTGTGTGTACTCCTTGACCCATCGACAACTGAGGTCTGGGTACACCTAACAACGCGATTTATCTTGCGATCGGTGCGTCACCCCATTTGACGGTGACGGGTCGCTCAAAATGTAACAATCTCCGGACATACTGTATGCTGGGGAACATAAACGACTTGCTTTTCCTTTTAACAAGGCACCACATTATGGATAGCTTCTACGCGAATCTCGCGTCACCCAGTCAGGAGTGTTTGTGCATGCGTGCGCAACTCCTTTTTTGGCAGGTAGGTGTACCAGTAACGCACACGGGCAAACTTGGCAACATTTGCAATCTGCCGTGCTTCATGTTTCGACATCCAGAGTATGTTGCTTTTTAAATGCCCTGTGTTTATTACACTGTATTTGCACTAGGTGTGTTATGTGTTTGGAAACTATAGGCAACTTTGAAGCACGGTGTAACTACAGTAAGGTACACAGTTCAATGAATTCGTCTTTCAACCAGTAACAGCAAGTACTTAACAAATGGTAAAAGGTTAGGGAGGTTAAAATTATGTCAGACTTACTAACTGTAAAGAAAGAATAACATAGCAAATGGTTGTTAAATGATCTCAACGGTATCCTAAGTCACTGCACTACAGCAACATCTAAGTCAATATAATGGGTAAACAGAAAACTGCCTACCTTTAATGTCGAAAGTTTGCGTCCTAACAGGTCCTTAAAGACAACCGTCCACCCTCAATGGTGAACAGTTCTTCCCTTCACTGCAGTAAAATCCGAGAGCAGGTCAAATGGCCACGTGATCTAAATGCTGCACTATTTTCGCACAGTTGTATCCTTTTAACAGAGTAAATTTTTTAATGAATTAAAATCACGTAACATACAACACAAGTCTGTTGCAATTACACACGCACATTTTGTTATTTGAGAACGGGGTTATTCACTAGCAGACTTCAACCACTTATTCGAATACAAAGCGAAATGAACAACGCGAACGTAGATATTATTACAGGCAATATCTCTGTTAAAATTACCACAGAAACACTGTAATGCCCCCTAAAATATTAACAACCATCGTAATGGCGCCAAAAATACATGTCACTTTCACTTGGTGACCTAACCCCACGTAACCAAACATCACACACAGCCACTATAAAAAAATTCATATGGCACAGACATATTCCATTTTCAGATTCTTCATTATTCCTTTAGCTAATCCACTAATTATTTCCATTTTTTCTATCTACACTCGTCTCTGTTTCACCGGATCCGCACACGCGCGCGATACCATGAATTCCGCATTCAACGTTCACCACAGATCCTACGCGGTACGGCTACAAGACGACGTATGCCAGTCTACTTTCTACATGGCTTAGACCTGGCGCGTTGATGCTGCTGCCCTCTAGTGAGTAGGCTCTTGAAACGTAACAAAAATGGCGGACATGTATAAATAATACATATACATACATATAAGCAAATTAACTACGAACAATAATCTTCTATGAAATACACGCAGAATATTATCCTGATCATTTTACAAAATTCTTCTGTTCCCTTCTTTAATTGCTGTCTTCATAATATTAATTGCACATTCAAATTCAATTATGTTTCATACAAATGACCTGCCAGGTCCACAATACAGAGTACCCCCTTCATCCGAACTGTATCAGCCCCACTAAATAATAATTAAACATAAACATTAAATAGTAAGAGATTTAAATATTTACAATTGGAAGTATTTTGTAAAACTTTCAAACACCTGATGAAAGGGGTGTTTCAATTGTCTGAGTACTACTCTATAGGGTTTTGGTGTTAATACTACCATTGTCTCCGGATATTAACCAAAGTGGTCAAAAAGTTGTTTTCCATTTGTAAGGCAGTCTTTAAGTGAAATGAAATGATCGATAACTTTCTTGTGGGGACTGACAGATAAGGGTCAAGTTATTGTATCAGTGAATGATGATTCTACGAATACACGGTTTTGCAAATGTATCGGGCACTTTAAAATAGAAAGTGAACATTTATAAATACATTTTGGAGCTTGCTTTATTATTATTATTTTTCTTATTATCACTCTTTTGCAGGGTATTTACAATTTACACACCTGAAACAAACTATGTTTATAGGTCATACAATGTTACAGCTGTTCTGTATTTAAAATTTGTGGCACAAGTAATGTTCTTTTGAACGTGAAATATGTTTTGTACTTTTACATTAGTACTTTTAGTATTTGTGCAGTGCCCAATATGGCTGTCTTTTTATTGTTTCTTGATTTTATGCTTTCCCAGTATGTTGCCCAGATATTTTCCGAAATGTTTTGAAATGGTTCCAGTCGCTCGTATTATTACTGCCATCACTTTTGTTTCTTACATTTCACATGCGCTGTATCAATAATGTACGTCCTACATGTTTTAGAATCTTCTCAGATTCTTTCTTGATCATATTTCTGTCTCCTGAATATGCAACACCTATTAACATGCATTTTCCTTGTTCATTATCTTGGATTGTGATCTCTGGTTTATTGTTAGGGGTGGTTCTGCCAGTTTGCACTTGTTGAGTCCATAATATAGTAACCTTACCTTCATGACTTGTTTCAAATTATCATTATTATTATTGCCAGAATGCAGCCACCAGCAGAAACAGATTTAGACTGCCTGAAACTGGAACCCCAGACAAATCCCCCCCCCCAGGCAATGAGCTCAGCTGACAATTTTTACTTTCTAATGTATTTAAACATGATGTTGTTTGCTGCAGCATAAGTACTTGATTCGTCTCCCTGTCCAACCACTATTTCTGGGGTCAGGTAAACTAGCAGTAACTGTGAGACATCATCCCATTCTCAGTTAACACAATAAACATGAATAAAATCAACCTTAACATATTTATTGCAAGATAGAAGTCTTCTTGGATTGCTTGATCCTTCAAGATAGGACCTACGGGCTATCATGAAACATCAGTAACTACCAATCAACACTGTGTAACAACCTTGAAGGCCGAAGACCTCCTTTACACAGCAGCAGAAGCCTGACATCAGGCATACTTAAATTCTTTCAAAAGCCAGCCACTGGATACAGCCAGTAGCTGTATTACTCAAATTATTCTGAATCTCAACTAGTTGACATATTGCTCATTTGCGACAACAGTGTCACAACTCAAAATTTGTGATTTTTCAGGAGAAACATTTAAAAGGTTTTGAAGTGCTATAATTTTCTATGAGTGCAACGACGACACAACTGCTCTCCAGCGGCCAGTTTTGCAAACTGCGTTATGCCACTATACCTGTTAAAAGTGCATCTGCAGACGTTTCTTTCTACACCAATAACCCAAAAGTGCCAAATTTTGAGTTGTGACACTCTTGTTGCAAACGAGCAATATGTTGCAGTTACACATAATATAGAACAAAGCAAAGGGGACACAGGAGAACAGAAATTCCAGGGACCATAACACTGCTTGAGCTGAAGTTCTTAAGACAGCACGCAACTACTTTGTTACGAGATGTGACGCCATGCAATCTGATAGCTTGTACCTATGAATACTGACAAGTGGCTAACGAACTACACTGCATCACACCCCTGAATACAGCTATGTCCATGAGAATTTCAACTCTCACTCAGTTATTTTCCACAACAACAACAACAGAAGTATCTTAAAACAGCTAAAAATACGCATTCACATAAATTGTATGTGTTTATTCATTTTTGTACAGCAAGTGTGTTGGACCACCAAAAAGGGTCCTTAGTATTATAACCATTAGCTAAAGAAGCTAAATGTGACCATGGGTCATGCCATGGTGGACAATCTTAAAACATTAATTACATAGTACTGTCTCCATAATAGTTACAAGACAACATTAAAAAATGAACTTTATATATATATATATATATATATCTATATATATTACTTAAAAATTAACATAAAATATTATTACAAAACTCATTACAGATGTTATTAAATTATCTGAGTATCAAACAAAGTGGAATCATGTCTTACACCTATATATAGAGTACACTGCATAAACAGAGAAGAAATGTTCATGCAAAACATAACCTGTGTTTCACATGTATGGAGACATTCAAGTACATATTGGTACACAATATAAAAGAAACTTGTACTGTTATTTAAATACCTTATAGCGAATGAGACGAAAGACGTTTCTGTTGGGAAATAAACTGTGTTTAATACTTATAATAATGGTGAATCATGAACTGTATAGGACACCTATCACACCGTGATTCCTTTCTTGCGCACGCTGAAGATGATTCCCCTGCGAACTTTGAGGTACCAACAGTGCGGCCACATAGTTTGGTAAACCAACATTATGAAATTACGTGTTGCCTCTAAACTGTTCGCATCTATTAAAATACATGCGTTCACATACCAGACGGCACTAATCTTCACATGTGCTTTTTAAATCACTATAAATTTTCAGAAAAGAGATTCTACTATTCTACCAGGTAAGCCACTATTATGCCCAGAACACAAAATGACAGATCTGCCCATACAAGGACCTTGAAACTAATTATATATATATATATTCTACCACAGATTCCTCAATATAAAGTAAACAAAAAAGGTATATATACAAATAATTATTTCACATGGACACTTCCTCTCATTCAGATTTTAACTCCCATCTTCTTTATAAATAATTCCCTTCTTCATACAAATATTAGTAACGCCTAATTCCCATATTACAGCACGTTTACAAACTCCATACATCCAGGCACAGCAAAGCTGTTCCTACTACGCCACAAAGGCATGTGGGGCAGTGCAGGTTTAGCTCCACCCTTCATAACCTCAGTGTGAGATGAAGACGAGTTGTCAAATTCATGCCCTGAATGCTTTACCCTCAGGAAAAGTACAACTCTTACCAAATCAATAGGTGGTCAAGCAGGCTTCAAAGCAAACATTGATATTTTGGAGAAAAGAAAAATCTCTTTCCCCTACCAGGCGGTGAACCACAAATCCTCAGTTCTCAAGCCCACAGCCTAGTCAGGACATACAAAAATATGAACAATACATACACATGTCAATGCAATATTGAGGATATGATATGGACTGCCATTTACATATGTTAATTCAAAATGTTACAAAAAATCATGAAACTGTAATATGTAAAATTATAGCTTTTATGTTATAATGAATTATGATATAAAATTGGGATATGCATGGAAAAAACCAAGTATAAATTATTATTTATTTATAGTTAAGTATAATTATGAAATTACACAGAACTATGATTATACAACACTGGGATGTGTGGAGAAATAAACAAGTACAATCACAAAAATTATGTTGCAAAGAACTGCGATGATACTAAACAGAACGTTTGATAGAAGTATGAGGTGTTCTCATGCATCCATCATGTCAGATTTTAGAATGAAATTAAACAAACACACAATAAAATTTCCAATACTCTGGTTCCTAGTGAAGTGTGTTTCAAAATAATGTTAGCACTTTACACCACGATCGAATTTATACAAATTTCTGTTACACAAATAATGCTCTATATCAGAACAAGCAGACCTCAATCAACATTGCAATGACACACTGTTTTGCTTAAAGCAGACAATTTTAGTGACTAAAAATTTGAGAAATGTCACTGAACTCCAATGTCTTCTTGACTACTTTATTCAGTTTCTATGAGAAAAAGTGCTCCATTTAACACTGATTCACTTTACATCACAATTTTCAAGACACCAACCTGACCATTAAGTGAGGACCTCCTGCGCTATGGAAGACAGATGTGGCTTCACACAGACTGCCCTCTTTTGCCCCTTCTGTGAACTCATCTTTGTTACCATTTCATATGACTGTCCAAATAAACCCCTCTAACAGAAACGCACGCGCGCACGCACACACACACATTACAATTTCCTGTATAATTTCATAGCAAAATGCAAGTTTTTGATATAAACACATTAGTTGCTACTTATATAACATCTGGTTATAAGAACAATTACTTTAATCCAAAAATTGTATGACAAAAACACACTCAAAATTTGTGGAACTGATATTTCTAAACCCATCTTCTTGAAGCCAAAACAAATAAAAATTTTGGGAATTGATATTTCTAAATTCATTTTCTTGAAGCCAAAACAAATACTTGCTCCAAATAAAATAGTCTGATAAGAAATTCAGATCAGTGAAATGCGTGTGAAAACTGAAATAACTTGAATTCTAAATGGACAGTGCTCCTACATCATAAACAATGCATTCAGATTCAGCCGCCAGTAACCCAAAAGAGCTAGTTGTGCCCATCCTTCACTTCCAGCTCAATGAATTATCGTGTTATAACACCCTTACCCTAATTACTGTCTGTTCAGAATGGGTTTCACTTTAGATGCAAGCACATTATGATTCCTCCCAATCTCTTCTATATTTTCCTTTCTGAAACAAACTCATTCATGGCAGAAGAATGAGCTATCAGCAACATTTGGAAAGCAGAATCACTTCAATTCATCAACCAACGAATGCACATATAATTTCACATGAAACACTTTAAAACATTCCAACATGTTTGCAAATACGACTGAACTGTGAATACTGTAACATAACTTTAGCAAGGAACAAAGCTCCCTGATGATGATCTGACAAGATCGAAACATGTCAGATTGTTTTAAAGTGTTTTAAAAGTGTTTTATGTGAAATCATGTGTGCATTCGTTGGTTGATGAATTGAAGTGATTCTGCAAAAAATGCACGGTGCTACAATAAGATTTGGAAAGCAATTTCTGTTCTTACAAAATCCTTAGGAAACGGATACTGTCAGCGGTTTGGCACTTACATAAGACTGTAAAACAGAAATTATTTTAACAACTGAGAGTCTTCTAAGAATGACGTATTAAAAGCAAAAATGTTGAATCAAATTTGTAAAACAGACACTGAATATTTCAAAATCAAAGCAAGCAGCAATGACATAGTACACAGGATGTGCTATATTTAACAAAAATATCTGCGACATAATTACAATAATAATACGATTAATGGAGAGCATGGGAGATGATCTGAGACAGCAATGAGTTAGCTCTGTTTTAGTTCTTCAGATACATTGCTACTGTAAATATAAACACTTCACAAACATACACTTTCTAAAAGACAGACAGAATAGATAATGGAAAGCAAAACGAGGGTCTAAACATGTCCAACGCAAATCACATTAAAATAAACTCCAACCATCTGAAGAGATGAACTATTTATCGGTGACGAAGAGTGAGAAAAAGGGTTCACTGCTGGAACGACTAGGCAAAAACATCACACCTATGCAACAAAGGAACCACCTGTTTACAAAATTTACTTGAATATATCTCCATATCCTAACCAATATTTACATATTACTAACCATGTACGTCTTCCTCTACTTCCACTGGCACATTTAATGCGTAACATTTACTACCAGTACAGATACAAAATCAACAATCTGGACATCCATACACAGATATAAACACAGTACATTACCAAGTAAGGTTAATATGGATTTCAATGCTCATACACAGCTAGAAGGAAGTTTACATAAAACACGTTACTCTTTAATGAGTATTTTAGCATTACCAGACATTTTCTGCAGGTAAAGCACATAAAAATATGAGCTAATTCATATATAAAGTGACAGTACATTTGTTCTTGTAATTTCTCTCAATGCCAGCTGCAACTACATTTAGAATTGTTCTTGTTTAGTGTGTATTTATTTGTCCTTAAATAGTAATTGTATCTGTATCAAAATGTTTGGTATTCAATCATTATTTGTCAATTTATTGACAACATAGGTGTAGATATGTCTTCTAGAGAATTCACATTCCAGACAGATAATAGAGAACACTGACCAGTTCCAAGAATATGTATCAGAAACACAGGTCCTTACACCAGAAAACTGAATCAACATTCTGTCTGTTTGCAGTCACCAAGCAACTCCACATTTAGGAATTGATTTGCGTATGTGAACGAAATTACACCAAACGTTTACAGTCCCAAAAAACAAAGTGTGTGCGTATGGCGATATTAATTTTACACACACTGACAGATGAATATGGTGTGCTGAATTAAGTACCTAAAGATGATGATACCCATGATTGTCAAATACAGCTCTCTTTCAGATTATACATGTTCATCCCCTAATAAAGCCAGAAAAGAAATATATTTGAATAAAGGGCTCTGTATATTTATTCTATAAGTGCTCTAATATGGTAACTCTACAACTTCAGCAAGTTTAGGTGAGAGGAATACATTCAGAAGGAACCAATAACAATTCCTACTTGTTTTAATATTATGCTCTGTATGGTTGTGTGCTCAGAATATTAAGATGTGTAGAGTAAAACTTATGTACGATACACAGAAACAGATGGAAAGAAGTTACATGTACTGTGTCACTGAACTGATTAAGATTACAAACAATGATACTGGGCATATAATTCTGGTGCTAATACAATGGTTTCCAAATACTGATATCATACAGGCTCAATAATGACAATGTCAGTTGGTACTTTATGGAGGTCACATTCCACACATTCTTTTTTTCAAAAAAATAAAGTAAGTAAAAATGACTTTTCACGAAACCCATGAAGCTCCAGATAGCTGTTAACTGTTTGCTGAGACTTGGTACCAGCATATGCAAACATCAAACTGAATGTAAGGTACTACTCCCAGAATTCATTTGTGTGTGCGATTTTGAAGTGCAAACCTGGCAATATCACTTCCCTGAAGCTGCCTTAGTTTGTATGGAGCGACAAAATTTTCTGCATTTCTTCAGCTACATATTGTATATCTGTATGTCTACAATTCACACACTGGGACAACTAAACATCTGCCCCTGTGTTTCAGTGTACAGTACATAGATTTTAAACTTTCATGGTCGACAAATGTCATGGAATTTCAGATTTATGTTAATAATGAATTCCTTTCTCTTTACTTTAACAAGACAGTATTACCAATAAATATCATATTATGGCAATGATGGAACAAGCTGTATGCCATCTTTGTTTATATATTATATCCCTTCTCATAATGTGCACAGCAGTGATACAGTTTCAGCTAATAAATGCCGATAGTGAGAAAGAGACAGGGATGAATGACAACACAGTTCAGTTTATACCATCTCCCAGTCCCAGTGTATTTGACATTTGTCGTCAGTACATTCATTTACATCGAAGTCCTGTCTTTACCAGTCTTCCCCT
>Ga0123352_10020654_pt1 | contig 10500 bp, 6 predicted proteins | sample TergutLab28metaG_FD_89700 | JGI IMG/M metagenome (GOLD analysis project Ga0123352, IMG submission 89700) | Labiotermes labralis P1 segment gut microbial communities from Petit-Saut dam, French Guiana - Lab288 P1 | ecosystem: Host-associated > Arthropoda: Insects > Digestive system > Gut ... | reverse complement strand
AGCTGATGTGTACCATTTAGTTTCAAGCCATCCCTGTTTACCTGAACCCTCCTAATAGCGTACTCTAAAGCAAAGTTAAAAAGCATTGGTGATAGAGCGTCTCCTTGTTTCAAACCATTCCTACTAGGGAACCTGTCAGACACATTCTTGCCTACCCGGACTCTGCTATATGTTTCAGTCAGACTCATCTTTACTAACCTTACAAGTTTCCTAGGGATACAAAACTCAATGAGAATCTTATATAAGACCTCCCTTCTAACTGAATCATAGGCCTTCTTGAAATCTATAAAGAGCTCATGAACTTCCTCATTGTATTCCCATTTTTTCTCAAGTATTTGGCGTACGCAGAATATATGATCAATAGTCGACCTGTTACGTCAAAAGTCACATTGACGATCCCCGATAATTTCCTTCGCATAAGGAATTAACCTTGAGACCAGGATGTTGGATAAAATTTTGTAAGTGGTTGGCAAAAGTGATATGCCCCTATAATTATTACAATCTGTTTTACCCCCCTTCTTAATGACTACAAATTATGGAAACTAAAATAGATAAACCCAATGAACCCCCACAAACAGAAAAAACTAAAAAATAAAGAACTAGTACGACAAACTCCAATCTCAACAGAGTGATCAATAAATGTTTACGACTAGAAGAAAAAGCCCAAATACCACAAAAATAAATAACAAAAAAAATATAATCACATTGGCATTAAACCAAGTTTTAAAAATTGAACAAAAATATTGGTCTTGTAAATAAAAAATAAGGAATAACCTTTTAAAACTTAAGAGGAAAGGCAAGACACCATTTCATTAATCCCCATAACTAACATTTTAAATAAAATACCCCCCCTGACATAACAAAATTACTTATATCAATAATAACTAAAAATATGTGATGCAGCATACTCAGGAACTATGAGCAAGCAAATTTTCTTCATGCATAGCTCCACCTTGAAAGGTTGTTTAAACTGATTTTGGGTTTTATTCAGATCAAGCTGTTATAAAATTAAGCACACAGTGCTCAAACACATGGCCAGTGGGTCAGAAAAGAAGGAAGCAGAAGCCCTTGCTTATATGAGCTGCCTTCTAGTCCTATTGTGCTGTAATTTTTGTCTGTCCTGTGACCACTTTGTACAGGAATCCACTTACCAATAGCCTTTTCTATCTTCCCAATAACAACCTGGTTGGGAATGCCCCGTCCAGCCTCATAATCATTGATGACTTGTGGTTTTTCATTCACTTTCTGTAAATACAAAAGAACATATGTTGTGGTTATTAAGGCCCATTTGGAGACAGTTTTAACTTGAAACACAAATTTTCTATAAGCCAAAACCCTGTCGTACAGTAGCAAGTTCCTTCTGACTCCATCCCTTTGCCTGACGTCCCTGCTGAATTAATCGTCCAAGATCCAACGGGATTTTATCATGTTTCAGTTCTTCAGTCTCACGATCCAACTTGGCCGTGTTTTTTGTGGTCACATGCTGTTTGTTTGTGGCAGCTCCCCCTGAAAAATATCATGTAATCCCTGCTACAAAAATATTTCCATTACTTAACTCTAAGTGTGTGAAGGCCATAAATGTCACATCATGTATGAGCCTGAACTTCTGTTAGACCTGAACAGAATGTGTTCAGTCTTAAAGTAGAAATGATGAAGGTGAAGCTGGAAGCCTGTCAGCTAGCTACCAGGATTTATAAATTCTGGAGATTTTGTGTTGTACCTCTAGCTTTGCTGCTGCATGGACAATGCCCTAATTAGTATACTCGGCAAAATTACGAGCAGCAGGACTGTGGGTTCATGTGGGATACTTGTACATTACATAGCACGATACAAACATCAACAAAAGGAGATACCAGTTAAGAAGAATCACAACCCATTCACATAAATGGACTATACATAAATACGTTTTGAACACAGATTTTACAAAAATTCGCCTCAATGATGCTACAAAATGGAATGTAGAATGAATACTTGTAAAAATGCAAAATGTTGACAAAGTTGACAACTTTGCTTACACTTTGACTGAGTGTCCACTGCAACACCCTGGCGACGTGCCGCATTGATTGCCTAAAATAAAGTATGCAAAATACGATGAATACACCTCCATTACCACAAATATACATACAAACACATGCAGAAAACCATGATGCTTAAATTTGGATTAACTCGTAACTTCCCATAAGCATACAAAAATATATCAAATACATTAACACAGTAGCCCAAATCAATACACAAGTTATTTAATACACTGTATTGCTGCATTGTCCATAATGTAGGTTATGGCAACGAACATACCTACCTGCTCAGATTTCATCGCTGATGCCTTCGGAGGCTTCTTTCTAAGAATAGTTACTGTTTCCCAGTCAGCCATTCCCGTACTACTGATATGGTATAAAATTATTGGTTCACCCGAAAATTCTAGTCCTCCTATAGCAGAATACAAAATCGGGCTTGTCTAGTTACAGACGACGTATGTTCTTTACACTCGATTCCACTGAGCGCGTTCAAAAAGGTTCAACAATCAAAATCACAGAAAGACGTTCACGTGAACTGAAATTACAACATGGCTTCATAGGAACATTGGATAATCTGATATAATCGTCATCACAATGGAAACTGCGACTGTGGGTGTGCTGATAAACGCATGGAAAAGGATTCTCGAAGATATCACTAATCCACTTATCTTCCGAATTTGAATAGAGAGCAATTGCTTCTTCATGCAGGCTGTTATAGAAAGTCACCTAATTCATGACCCAGGACCACAATTACACAAATAATGTAACGGAATAGGGCGCTGGATGTTGATTACATGTCATAGTGATTACATTTGGATAATATTAATAGACGAGTTCTATATGTTACATCTCACTGCTTTAATTTTGTATTGCTATATATTTTAATATATTGGTTGAATGTCCATATATTGTAAGTTGTGTGTTGTAATATAACAATTTTACACTGAAACTGACGTGTCCAATGTTACATGCGTGACTAAGTGGATGAACAAATAAATTAAACTAAATAAAACTATGCGTGCTTTGGACTTTACTGTTATTCCAGTGCGCCGAAAACTTTCTACAGTAAGTGACATTTCAGGGTTCCGCCTCGGTATGCCTGTTTTGTAACTGGATACCGTCGTTTCGGGACACATATGAACTTCAATGCTCAAACAGTCCGTGGTGCTTGACGTAGCTCTCTTTTCGAATGATGGGCGGTAGTTCTTTGCGTCTGCCGTACGTGGCGTTCCAAACTCTCGACTGTGGCGCACCCATCGATCAACGGTAACAACGCAAGTGTTATCCACCTACCCCTTCACCAACCAAGAATCTTCTCATCTTATGCGACATCAGTATTGCATTTCCTTATCAACGGATTGCTGTCGTCTCTTGCGGAGTGCTGTGCTGTGTTCTAAACAAAACCTTAAAAACACAAAGGAACAATGGCCGATACGATGGTTACGTCGCTATTTTAGTACATACCAGGAACGTATTAGTCTAAAAACCATACGTGCCTTCAACGACATACTGACGCGCTACACTGGGCGCCAGTAGTGTAACTAATAAGTTGTTCATTGTATTTTTGTTCAGTGACCACGATGTTGGCGTTTTGGAAGGATGTGAGGCTGATTCCAAGCAATGTTGTGTGCTGTGAGTGAGGATCACAAATGTCTTGGTGTGTCGACGCTAGTGTTAAAAATGGTTACCTTTGGCGATGTCGAAGGGTCATATCTGCTTTCGCATGCCGTGCTTCAATCTAAATTAGGTACGGGACTTGGTTTCAGCAGAGTAACCAAAATTTCATGGAGGTTCTGCTCCTCACGTACGACATCTTTCGCCGCGTTCCTGCTCATGCTATCCAGCAAGAGCATTAGTTCGGTTCTGCATCCATTACTGAGTAGGCCGAACTCTGTTGAAAGGTCGTGTTGCCTTGAGCAACAAGTAAGATCTGTTACATTAATTACTACATAGCGACAAATCCCTTCACTCGCATACACGTCACATTACGTTACGTTGGGTTCGGTTTGGTTAGGATAGGTTAGTATTGGTTAGGATGGGTTAGCTTAGGCTAGGTTGGATTAGGTTACGTTACGTTAAGTTACGTTGGGTTAGGTTACGTTTCGTTAGGTTGTCTTCCGATACTTTTTTTTTTTCCTTTTGTTACGTTACCGCCACTTCACTGCACTGTACGTGACGTTTAGTACAATGCACCTCTACGCGTATCGTCACAATCCCTCCATCCCTACAAACACCATACCCCCCTCAATCCGCCTCACTTACCTATATATCATCATTTTGCCCCTACAATCCATTAGTTCAGTCCTCGCCCACAATGTATCTGTTTGTGGCGTCTGCATTCACACGGACGAACTGTTAGGTTTATTCCTGCTGCTATGCGCGCCAGAAGCTGATGAATTCCCCAACTACCGCCCATTATTCGAAAGGAGTTCCGCTTGACACTTCAAGATGGAACATACATTGTCCAGCGGCGTCGGTAACGAAATACAACCCCACACAGCGCACACATCCTGGAGTAGCGAAGACGTCTTGATACAGTAATCTTGAATGTAGGATGGAAGCAAAATAGCCTATGTGACGAGAAACCTAGTGTTGATGAACATGATGATGATGATGAAGCATAATGTGTGTAAGGATGGCTTGTTCGTATTCTTTGAAATCTAAACTGGCTGTTTGAAATTGTTTAGTTTCAAAAACGTGGGAAACATTTAAAAATCATCTTTGTGAACGCTTCGTCATAGGTAATCACACAAAATATTTTTATTTAAGGTTACTATACTGGAGGGCCTTAGTCATTGATTTTTGTCGTCACCTCTGAATGTGAGGTACACAGAACCGGAGGTATGTTTCTTTGAACCATGCTTTGAACATACATCTATTTGCCTATTGGTCTTGGGTAGCAATAAATAACATAATAATATTATTTCTTGTGTCATTACTTGCCACATGTTTTCAGTACTAATGAAAGTAATACAGTCTTGCAAACGATGTCCATTTTATATAATTCCATGCCGCATTATTTTCATTTAATTTGTATTCAGCGAATACGACAAGTTTAATTATTGCCTGCGTTTACTCTGTAATTCAATTCAACGAGTTTACTTATACAAGCAACTGAAAGAAACTGACGCTTGAACTCCTGAATCTTGCAATATCGCGGTCAAATACACGTTTTGGATATCTATGGTAGGGTTTGAATTAATCGTTGATTGTTTACACGAATTGGTTATACACATGGTCACAGCCTGTCAATGATTGCATCAATCAATCTGGTTTTTCTTTCCGGTTATGGACGGTAGTTCTGAGTGTCTGCCGTGTGTGGCGCTCCTATCTTACGTATTATCCCAGGTCTGCCGCGAGTGGTGCTACTGTTTCTTATCCACCTTCTCCAACACACCGACTATACATTACCCTCTCATTCCCTCCAATGTATTTCGCGTCGCATTACGACGTGCCTGACAACAGTATCGCTGACCTTGTTCATCTGAGTGCTCTATTGTGTTCTGATTTCATTTATTTCTTTCGTTCTAGCAAAAACGGAAAAATTTCAAGGCTTGTTAAAAAAAAAAAGACTGAACATTTGCTACAAAGACTTTGATGCTCATTTTACAGCATTTTAAGCACTGCCCCCTTCAAACTAGTTCCCTGTACTGGCGATACACCGTTCCCAACGTGTTTTCCTTTGTTGAAATGCTTCCTGGACCGCACCTTCTGTGTTGGCGCGCAGTTCTCTTATCGCATTTTCCTTAATCTCCTCTGTGGTTTGGAAATGACGTCGTTTCAAAGTGGTTTTAAATTTGGGAAAGAGGAAATTGTTTGCTGGGCTAAGTCCGGGAAATAGGGTGGATGGGGCACCGCGGATGTTTGATGTTTTGCCAGATAACTGCGGATGAGGAGCGACGCGTGAGCCGGCGCATTGTCGGGGTAAAACATCCAAGTCTGATTTTCCCACAATTCAGGGGTCTTCCTGCGCACTGAATCCCTCAAACGCGCTAAAACGTCCTTGTACAACGCTCTGTTTACCATCTGACCACATGGTACAAATTCATGGTGGACAATGCCTTTCCAATAAAAAAAACACAACCAACATCACCTTGATATTTGACCGATTATCCGTGCTTTTTTTTGTGGTCGAGGAGACCCTTTCCCCATCCACTGAGACTATTGTATTTTGGTTTCAACATCATAACCATAAAACCCGTCTCATCTCCTCTTATAATGTTCTTAAGAAACTTTTCACTACTATTTGCATTGGCAAACAGTTTCTGACCAATTTCAATACGTTTGTCTTCCTGATCGTCAGTCAACAAACATGGCACGAAGTGTGGCACTGACGCGACGGATCTGAAGTTTTTCACTAAAAATTTTTATGGCAAGATTCTATGCTGATGCCCAATTCGTCACCATCTTCTCGAACCATTATACGACGATTTCCACGGATCACACCACGAAATATCTCGACATGGTCGTCTTTTGTTGTTGTGGAATTTTTGTCCAGGCCTGGGATCTTCGCCGACCGAATTTCTGCCCTCTTTAAAACGCTTAAACCACTCAAAGCACTGCATTCGGCTCATACAGTCCTCCCCGTATGCTTGGTTAAGGAACTGAAATATCTCTGTAAAATTTTTACCAACCTTGCAGCAAAATGTCACGCGCGCACACACACACACACACACACACGTTGTACTTGAAGCTCTTTCATTGTCACTTGTCACTACTCTGACGAACAGCTTGTGCACGTGCTCAGTTCAGCGGTTGTAGCTCAACGACCAATGTTCATAGTGAAACGGGAGAAATGGCAGTTTTTTTGTCAAAACCTGACGCTAGGTGCGCTCAGTAGCCGTGGCGCGCTTTATGTGCTGGTTGGCGCGCTATTTAAAAAGTTCCGTCTCTATTTGAACACGCCTCGTATTACAATGTCGGATACACCTGAGACATCAGTTATCGAAACATACCCACGAAACCCCTTCGTGAAAAGCCATACGTTCCATCTACGACATTCGGGCGCGCGTTGCTGGATGCCAACTGTGTTGCTAATAAGTTACTCATCGCATTCCTGCACAGCGACCCCGACGTCGGTGTCCAGTCACTGCCCGAAACAGGTAAGCTCTGTGACATTACATACGTAGCAACTATTCTCCTGCGTCGCCGAAGGCGACTCTCTCATGAAACTCAGGTAAATATTACTACGAAAGTATGGCTATTCTTCATCCCTTTTTTTGCTCGCTCTCTGTCTGATAGAGAATAGGAATAAATGAAGTCATTAAGTTTTTCAGTAATGGTCCAGAGCACGTGGCGGCATTTCCTGGATCCCAACGAACGCCACACATCCCCTCAATTGCAGTCGTGCCGCTTCGTATCTCGCCGTCACCTTTCTTCTCATTTCAAACCAGTCGCCGCCTACAACACACCATGTGGCGTGCGCATTAACAAGGATGACGTGGCGCGTTCATTCGTGGTGCTCAGCGCGCCATAAGCGGCCAAACGTATGAACTACTACAGAACACATTTGTAAACTGTAATACATGATTACTACTGGCCCATAAACCGAAAGGTTTTTCTTGTATAGGGTAGGGCTGCCACATGAGCTTCTCTTTTCAGGTGATATCAGTATCGTGTGGCGATTGTTGTGAAAGGAGACAGTAATTCTGTTTTCGCCGCGATCAGAAAGCGATGAAATTATGTTCATAAACCGTGCTGTCGGGTTATTGTACATCTTTCTCCGCGTTGAATTCAACAGTTCGAGCAGAAATTGGTTTTGCTGTTTCTGGGCAATTGGACATGTATTGTGATCTTCCGAAGGCTGAAGTATGGACATATTTCCTGCTTTGGATTTTCGGAGTGTTGTATTCATTGTATCATGTTTATTTGTCAGGGATCTGTGAGTACTACTGTGTTGCTAAAAAGGTTATCTGAGTTGTGTTACATTGACATTTAAGCTATTTTGCCTGTTTTTTTTGTGGGTGTGAAATTTGGTCTCGCACACTGGGGGAAAGTTGTACGAGAGCCGGGATGCTGAGTAAGGTATTTGGGCCTAAGATGGTCGAGGTAAGACGGGTCTGGGTGATATTACACAATGAGGAGCTTCATGAGTTGTACTCACCAGAGGAATAAGAAATGAGTTGCATGTGACATGTATGGACGAGGAGAGGTGCAGACGGGTTGTTGGTGGGGAAGCCTGTGGTAAAGAGAGCAGGTGGAAGACATATGGGATAGGAGAGTCTTATGTAACTCAATTGGGAGGCTATGGGCTGGGTTGATCTGGCTGAGTAACAGGTAGTGTACTTTCGCGCTTGCGATTATGAACCTCCAGGTTCCATAAAGTATGGGCCATTTCTTGACTGGCTGAGGAACTAATCTTTTCAAGAAGGTTTCTGCTTCATGGAGTGATAGTTACGCTGTAAAAGACAGTGAGTGTATATTGCAGGATAGTCACAGAAACCCAAGCATCTATTGCCAACACAGACAAACAGAACCTGATGTAATCCAGAAGAGTGATTTGGTTCAGCAGCTGTGGTTAATATTTGGATTCGTGTATTTGTAGGCCTGTGTGAGGCCCTAGGGTATAAAACCTTAGAAAAATAAGTCAACTAGGATGTTCCTGTATGGTTGGGTTTGTATATGAATTGGGATGAAGCCTTGAGTTTAGGGTTTGGGTCTGTGGGAATGTGGAGATGAGATATTAAGGTTAGGGTTTTCTTTTTGTTTTCCTAACACCCTGGTCTCACTAGGGAACTTCATTTCATTTTTGAACAGTTCACTGACATGTTGGAATCTCACTTTATTTCTCTTAGTCTGTAAACAAATGGGCAAGCACATGTTTGCCTGTATTCCACCTGTCAACAATGGTCACCTAGGGATGTGAGGTATGTGATATACTTCAGCCTGATTCTGCCATGTTTCGCAACAAGTGAACTATGAGATTAGGGTTTGTGTGTATTCATTTATGAAATTTTGTGACTGGGAATAATTTATTGTGATAGTCTGTACATTATTCATCCTGTTGACATATATTGTGATATTATGTGAGCATAACATTCCTTCATAAATAAACTGGACTTCCCACGGTGAGAGATGCACAGTCTGACTGATCATATCCTGATAGAAGATGTTATTCAGGTATTCTTTGTATCCAGTCTCTTATTAGGAGCCATCTGTAAAACATGTAAGTATGTGGTGGTTGCAGAAGTTACACAGAAACTTCTATTTAGTAAAGGAGCAGCACACAGTTTGGATATGGAGAGATTTAATTTCACAAAACTAAATTATGTGGAAGTTTAAAAATAATATCAGCCTAAGATCTCAAACAAATTCATTGGAGAAGTTTGGTCATATAACATTTGCAATCATTAGGTCGGGAGTTCACACCTATGGCCAGTGGGCTGCATGTGACCTGCTGTGTTGTGTTATGCAGCCACATTCATAACGTTTGTGTAAACTTTAAAAATTCCAATAATTTGGGAGGTTAGGTAAACTATTTACTGTCATATGCCATGTGCGGCCTGCAAACAAGCCCACAACAGGTGTGACGTGTTGCCAAAAAAAGAAAAGTTGGACACCCCTGCATTATATGGTGTGGGCATTAATAGGTCCTGGAGGAGTGTTTTAGAGAATATGAAAATTTTTAAGCAAGTCTTACACTACTGTGAATTGAAATAACTTAAGTCATTTTTTGATTAAGAATGTTCAGAAATTTTAGCTCAAAGGAAGCAAGCTCAGTTGCAGTGGTTTTAGTGAGGTAATTGGATCAGTGTATGGTGTGAAACTGTTGGATATTTCACGAACAAAGAGAGGGAATATCTGCAACGTAAAATTAGTGAACTTTAAAAATAATGGTAGGAACAACATTATCAGGGGCTTGTATGCAGGCATAAATGAATTGAAGAATGGTTATCAACCTTCAAGTAACTGGCAAAGGATGAGATTTCCACAGTGTTTTGAATAGATAGAAGGAACACTTCTATCAGCTGTTGATTGTCTGTGGAGTTTGGTGAACTGGTATGCATGGAACTGAGCTGTTAGTACCTGAGGCTAGTTACTTTGTGCTTGTGAGTGCAGAATATGGAGATTGCTGTTGAAAAGTTGAAGGGTTTGCGCAATAAGAACGAACAGGATGCACTATTTTACTCTCAACTTATTTCGATAGTTAACCTCAACATGTTTCAAGCAGGTTTACAGCTCAATCATCTGGAGGTACTTTTCTGTATATACAGCATTTGGTATGTGTCATGCGCTTATGTTGGCTGGCTGCTAGCAGGATATACAGAAAAGTACCTCCTGATGATGAACAGTAAGCCTGCTTGGAACATGTCAGTCCAAATGTTTTCTTAAAAATCATTATACAGGGTGTCCCAGGAGGAATGTGCCAGACTTTGGGAGGGTGTTCCTTATGTTAAAGAGTACCGGTATAACCCAAAACACCTAGTCCAAAGTTGAACGGTTACGGAGATAATGGCCAGAGAAGTTTGAAACTTTGACAGCTGTT
>Ga0123352_10020651_pt1 | contig 10500 bp, 9 predicted proteins | sample TergutLab28metaG_FD_89700 | JGI IMG/M metagenome (GOLD analysis project Ga0123352, IMG submission 89700) | Labiotermes labralis P1 segment gut microbial communities from Petit-Saut dam, French Guiana - Lab288 P1 | ecosystem: Host-associated > Arthropoda: Insects > Digestive system > Gut ... | reverse complement strand
TAACTCCTTTAAGAAGAGAAAACGCAAAAAGGCAACCAGTGTTTTCGCTCATATTTTCATGAACGGGACAAATTTCGGGGGGGGGGGGGAAGATTCACTGAAGATAAAATGCGTGTCTTGACTGTCTCCACAACTTCTGTCTACAACATCGCTCACCCTAAGAAAAACCCGGAGATATAAATGTAAATTGGTCTTCATGTAAAGCACCCGTCATTTTTGTCAGATTTTAATCAAACTTGAATTTTCTCGACATATTTTCTGTACAAAAAATGACGGGTTTTATAATAGGAAAATACGGGTTTAAGGAATATGCTCTCCTGAAGACAGCACAATATTAAGACAATATTCAAGGTGAGTATCACGTAAGCGTGTGGATGCTAAACAAATTTCTACAGAAATTTCACGATTTTTTTTTGTACTGTGTATGTCTACCAAGCTGTAGTCTACAAGTTCGTCTGTATAAGTATAGCTTGGCTGTATAAGTACGTTCACAGTTTTGGACCAACTTGCAGACAATGACTAGAATTTTCCAGAGTTATAAAAACGAAATTTTCTTTTACGTTAAGCACACTTGTATGCAAATACAGTGCACTGTACAGCATGTTCTCTAATCGTCAAGACTCAAATTATACGTATCAAAATTGTACTGCATAACGTAAAGTCAAACCACCCGTCCTCCCCCCCCCCCTGATTAACGTATTTTCACTTGCAGCACGAGTCCTTAGGGTCACGTCAAGGCCATCAGCCAAGACGCGAAACACGGCGTAAGCAAAAGTCCCAGGTATATAGTTACAGTGTTTCAGCAACACGAGCCCAACGATGCGTTCGGTACGCATGTATGGCTAAACAGACCGAGTAACTTCCGACTTTGGCTTCGCTCAAGTCTCCACCCTTGGCACTTCGGTTCGTATAAGGTTGAATGCAGTGCTGACGTGCGCCAACACTGAACACTCAGATCCTGATCGCACTTAGGTCACGTCACACGACATACTAACACTACAAGTAATGTAAAGAAATCAAATGAAGACAAATAGTCATTCGAGGTCTCCGTTCTTCTGGGACGTGACGCAGCGTCACACACTAGAAGACCGGAGACCTCAGCTACACCGCTACGAATCCCTAAAAACTCGAAGACAAACCACGGCGGTCTTCAATCGCATAGGAAAAGAGATGCAAACGATAACTGTATTGAGGAAGAAGTAAAAACGCATATTAAATTTGGGAAGTACTTGGCACAGTGCAAAATCTCTTCTTACCGTCCCTTCTGCTGCCTACAAGCAAGGGTGAAGGTTCCCCTGTCCACGCCATGAAGGCGTATGGGGGAGTAGACGTATAGTTCCATTCATTCTTAACTTCGGCACTAGATGGAGGCGAGTCGTTAAAGCTCCAGCCGCTTTACCTCGGCAAAGATCCCAATACCCACTGAATATTAAGTAGGGGCGGCTGGCCCCTGAGCCGGTCTGGACGTTGTGGAGAAAAGTATTTTTCCTCTACCGGGTTTCGAACCCCGGACCGTGCAGTCCGTAGCGTAGTCGCTATACCGACTACATCGACTACGATGCCTCCCTCTGCTGCCTACAGAATACAGATTTAAGTCGGACTATTTACATATGAAACTGCACCAACCCACCTACCTACCTCCCTATGTACACATCGCAGGTTCTTACATACCTGCCTAACTAACTAGCTAATTCGCTCCAAAAAAAACTCGTCTTTCTTGAAAAGCTGTTCTAGGTCAGTAGCGGCATACACTGGAATTTTGTGAAACCCGAAGGCTCATTACCGGATTGAAGACTCTGGATGGAAACTTGTGCGCTGAGTGTAGGATAATATTAACACTGGTCTTTAAGAAACGTGTCAGGGCGTGGACCGGGTTCAGTCGGTTCTTCTGCAGTTAATTAGGAACACGGTAATGAACTTTAGGTTTCCTTTAAGTGCAGGTAATTTTTTTACAGGAAGATGGCACCCATCAAAATTCATTCTCTCCTAGGAATATTTCTACAGCTGTACCCCATTTCGTAACAACCCGCCTCTCTGCGACCAGCCGCTACAATTTACTCGTTTTACATTTCGTCTCATGACATCATCTCCCTACTTCTCCGCTGTGCTCTGGCCGTCTCGCCTCCAATGGAGACACAAAAATGGTGTGGGATGTGCAGGTTTTGGTATGGGCTGTAGTTAGTAAATCAATTCAAATGAAGCAGACTGCTGCTGAAACGTCATCACAATTATGTTCGTATGGGGTTGTTAACCTCAGCACCTGACTGCTTATGCCAGCCTAATGTTTGTGGTTAACTCCCAAAATAATTCTTTGGACCATATGTCAACAGACACACGCCACGTTACTGTTGAATTTCAGTATCTAGGATGATTACAATGTTACAATATTACATTTGATTCGAAATTAGTTAAATCCCGGTCATCGTGCGGTCTCAACCCTTTCGAAGCGCGAGGGTCGTGTAAGCAACGTTTAAAAATTGAGTTTCAGCCTGCCGGACAACAAGGAAGAGCCTCGACTACGAAGACCAATCGGTCAGTGCCACACAGAGAACACAGGCGAATATTTGTATGAGTCAGCACAACATGTACCGAGCAAGAACAAGGCCACATGTTTCGGCTAAGAATGATGAGACATTATCATGCATCAACTACAATAATACAAAAGGGAGGAGGGGATGTTACAACTATATTCCCGGTTTGAGATCTCAGACTTTATAAATAGAAATATATGAAATGTAAAAGACATAACAAAGCTATAAAAGTTATGGAATGCCTGAAATGTATAATTTGAGGTGATAAAATGTTAAAAAATTACATGGAATAACATGATGTAGTTATAAAATCCTTGGTAGCGACGTGTAAATATTGTAGTCGGATCATCGAAGCTGTGGAACAGTGCGTATCCTCAATTCTTCATCTTGTTGCACGAAGTTCTGTTTCTTTTACTAGTTCTGATGATGTGGATGAGGTCATTTAAACTTGTTTAATATTGTTTAAAACTCCGCATACAATAATACGTCATTTGCAGATCCGAATAAAGACTTGCTTGTTGCGTGTCTGAATGCCTACTCTCCATAGAGATAAATTACTGCTGTTTGTTTCGAGGTTCATACAAAATATATAAAATGCAGTATTTTTAATTTAAAAAAAAAAGGTGTAAATGAAACACGTACTTATAATTCGTGGGAAAATACAGATTATACTACCACGTGCGCAAAAGATTTTAAAAGATTTGTGACTCTGGCCTGAATCCAAATCAGGCTGTAACAAAGAAGAAAAAGAAAAGATAGAAACAGAATAAAAAACGGAGTTTCGCATTATCGTATGAGAAGCGAGTTTAGCTCAGTATAATGACTATGCCAGGGGCTGGACGACCGGATGAACGGGGTCGATTCCCAAAGAGAGCCGTGATTCTTCTGCTTGTCACGGCGTCCATACTGGCTCTGGGGTACAACACGCCTCCCATTCAATGGGTTTCGGGTACCCTTTCCTTTCAGGAAAAGCGGCCGGGACGTGAAGACGCTCATCTGTTAGTTGATGACTACATAGCGTCCGTAATACACGAACGGATACGGACCATGAGTGGAATAATAATAACAGGAGAAATCCAAAATACTCAGAGAAATACTTGTCTTAGTGCCACTCGTCCACCACCGCCGTAGTCATGTGACGACCCACGTCCACTTAGTAACGGTAAAGCAATCCCTAAACAGGCCTGGACAGGCCCTGACGGTTCCAGGAAGTTGCGGCTCCCAGATTTATAGACAATCAGGCCATGAAGTTGGTAAGGTTGTCAGTCTTAGGCACCGGCCGCCTTTGCACCCTAGAAAGCATTAATGGTACTCTTTGGTGTTCGAGAATGAGTCGATCCATGGGTCACAGTGCGGCCGGAAGGATTATGTCAACAAAAGATTCGGGAATCGAACCCGCGACCTTCCGACATGTAGCGCAGTGCCCAACCAACGGCACCACCGCGTCCCCCACGTCCACCAGCTACCAAGATCTAAAAAGTGCAACTATACCTCCATTTCTCCGTAGGTCTGCATGGCGTGGTGCATAATAAGGAACAGGACAACTGTACAGTCTACATAGCAGCTACACCGGCAACTATCATCTCGCAACTTCGTTCAACAACTCCGTTCGCTATTTCCAAAATAAAAAAAAAGCAAGAATGGCTTTCATACCATATTTGGAAACCTGTTTTTAATTTCACATCAAGGATTCGCCTAATTAATTTAACGTTTCTCTTCTGCACAGGTGAAACTGGTGGATGTTTTATTGGAGTGGCTATGGAAGGAATAAGTGGCCTGTATCTATTAAGGAAGGCTACTGTTACAGTACTTCCTAAAGTGACTCAGCAAAATCACGAGAAATATCACTATAGCTAGTATCCGGGGTAAGGTTCGAAGACGGGACTTCCCGAATGTAAAGCATGAATGGTAACTACTAAGCTTCGATCTTAGTAACTGACCAACTTAATGCATAAATTCTTGTTTTATAATAAGTTTATTATATTCCTCCACATGTTTCGAGCACTATTGTGCTCATCATCAGGAGGTCAAATTTGTATTATACAGCACAATAGTGCTCGAAACATGTAGAGGAATATAATAAACTTATTACAAAACAAGAAATTATGTATTAAGTTGGTCAATTACTAAGATTATACTGAGATGCACGGTCAGTAAAACATCAAAATTTGTGATATTAAGCCACGATTTTGGCTGGTATTAATGGTCTATCACTGAATAGACATCACAGGCTTCGAACTTACTTACGTGTGTGACAATGCACTGGACTGCCATAATTTTAGAGCTGAATAATTGTGCAACTGTTCGGTCTTCAGGATTACTTTCCGAGATGTTATAACACATCGACTTATTAATAGCTGAAGACGCTCTGAAGAACTGTAGGATAAAGGCACCAATTATGAGATACTTTTTTTTTTTACATCATGTAGTACGTAAACCATTTCTATTTCTTACTTCAGACAATGACAGCTATTCAAAAAACATTCTACTTTACTCTGAAACCGTTATAAATACAGTTTGTAGGGGCATACAAGTCTCAGAACAAAAATATGTAAACATGTCACATTTCTCTAAAATAAAAATGGTATCCTAATATGAGATAGCACGTATTTAATGATGTAACTTACAATTTTACATTTTTTTCTGCACATGGGGCACACAAAGTAGTCTTCCTCAACCCCACAGTCTTCATGCGCCCAATGATAGCACCTCACACATCGAGCCCATTTTTCGCCAAGCCTGTCATGCGAGAAAAGCCCCTGTGCAGTACAAGCTCTCTGCATCTCCATCGCTTATGTTATAACCAGAGTCATCATTTTCAAATTCAATTTCCATATCTGTTTCACCAGATGACTCTTGTAAGCCTACTTTATCCTTCTTTCAAGACATTTTACTCTTTGTTCCAAACAGCCTTTTTATTGCTGGTTTCTTTGACAGCGAAAAGGATTTCTTCTACTGACACTCCCGCAACCTGTAAGGAGAAGCTGTTAATAGCTTTGCACAACTCGCTCTTGATTGTTTTGCTTGATACATATAGGAGCAGAACATTTTGTTGTTTGATGAGGAATGGGTCGGATGTCTGCTGGACTTTCCCACCATTGGCGTTGTGGAAAGAAAAGTTTGATGTTCTCGATCGTGAAATTTCATTGTCAGCTCCATCGGTACGTTTATCTTGAGAATCGTCCAATCCGTGGCATGCGAATTCATGACCTTGGAATATGTGTCTCTTACTGGGAAATGGTCGAGTTTTTATAAATGACTTTACTAAACACGATTAATGGTGGAACGCATGTTCCAGTGGCATTCATACAGGTGACAACACTGCCAATGTTAGAGAGGCCACTTCTTTCTTGCCCCTAATACTGACAACTTTACTGTGCCTGTGTTGCACAGTCCTTCTTTCATCAGCATTGCATATTCTGTGGGCTGGATGATTAACCTTTCTTAGTTCAGATTCATAGGTGTCAAAAAACCTTGCTACGTTTTCTGATGTAAAGTCTTTCACCCGAGCTGCAGAAATGCCCCCAGGAGTTCAAATAGATATTACTGGCTGCATTTGTAAAAAGGATGGAAGCTGTTTCTTCCATGCCTCTGAATTTTCTTGGTTAAGTGGATGTTTCAAAACATTTCTTATTGCCATCTGAAAAGCCATGCATTTTATGTCCTGACGTCTCAGTCCATCGTAAATTTGGTCCATAATTATGCAGTATTCGACAAGTTTATTTTCAAGCTCACTGGGTAGAACAGTTTTTCTTCCTAAATGTACCTTTACTAGCTCCTGTGGAGAACGGGATATATCCTTCACGCACCTCTCCAGAGTTAGCTCTCGGCACAGAAAAATATTAAGAAGCTCTTAAATAACCCGTGTCTCCACTTCTTACAACTCTTACGGAACGACACATTGCCTCCTTATTCCACTTCTTTCATTTTGTGCTAGGCAACATCTAAACCAAATGTAGAAGAACGCTTTTTAAGAAGATGACACTGTTGATAGCAAAACTGTTTGAAGCAAAGCAATTCAAAACTTTTTATAAAGGCAGTCTCCTAATATGAGATACTGTCTCATATTAGGTGCCAGACAGTGTCTCATATTAGGTACTCGCCATTTTGAGATGTAAATAATTATTCAGGGTTAGGAACACCTTTTGAAAAGACAAGTAACTAGCGTATACAATATTAACGTAAATGTGTGCAAATAAATTACAGCTCTGGATTTACCTTCAGGTAGATGAACTGGTGTACAATGGAGCCCCGTAAAAAAAAATCGAGAACTGAAAAATAAGATACGCTCTTCTGTGAACTCTCTCCTGCAAAACACAGCTTCCTGTTGCTCACAGATAACTTTTAAGGTCTGAATGAAGCAGGTCGCATGGTTACCAAGATTTCAGTACTTACTTTGGCCACAACTGGGGTGTCTCATACTAGGAACCTATCTACTAAGACGAAGGCACTACGACCCTTCGAACCGTCAACAAGGTGTAATATCGCAGAAGATTTGAATTATCTTCAGGTCAATACGGCACGTGACCCAAGCGTGTCATGTTCACCACACGAGATTGTCCTCTCATAAAATAATATAATATAGTTTCGTCACTTCTGAGTAATAATGTAGATCCTAAAGTATGCAATTTTTTAATTTTAAGTTTGTCAGCTCCCAGTAATACTGCAGTCCGTAACTTCGATCGTTCCATCGGAATTCGCTTTTACATGGTTTACATAATCTATCCATCAGTCCCCAAAATGTCCAGACCGGTTCTGAAGTGCAGCCACTCAGTACCGGACGGGGCGTAAAGCTGACTACTCAGTTCCGCGTGTGGAGGATAAGAATAGTGGTGCTATACCGTCACTCACGCATACGCATTTGTAGCGCGCATGGAACTTTAGCTATCTGTCTTGATTCTCTAAAGCTTATAAAACAGGGTGTTGAGGTGTGAAGTGGACAGAAGTCGGTCCACGAACTTGTGAATGTTAAGGAATCTCAGGGCTGCATAAAGGCGGGAAATATCTTAAATAGTTGATAGACCATCAGCTTATCAAGAACCCTGTTCCTTTACCTTAGTTAACTTCTGCACTTTGTCACAGTATCGACTCTGTAAGGATGACTGCACTATAGTCAACTTGTTTACCCACTTAGACTTCTACTGCGTATTTGTTTAAGGTGTTAATGACGCTGTCAGTACCTCACACTAAGTGGTACCGAATGGTAGGTTGACTAATAGTTTGAAGCCTGGTTACTTGTATATGTACCGCTAAGTTTAACACTAAAAATACTGCACTTTTTCTACACTGTGTGTTTATGTATCACATAGATTCTTTAAAAAAAAAGGAGCTCCTACATTCCAACACAGCATTCACCGGTTGGTTTTTATAATGGAAGCACATTGTGTGTTGTGTGAGGTACGAACTTCATTTTTATAAAGAGGTGTTTCAGATATAGGTGGCCATATTTTAGATCCTTGTTCAATGGACCAAAACAATGAGAGCACTTTATACAAGCGTGTGTGTCTGAGGACGCTCAAGTTCTTTATTATGACCACCTTACTGTTATCATACATGAAATCACATTTCGGACAACAATATGAATAGTCCTAAGATGCTGCACCGTTACTGCCACTTTCAAATTTATACAGTACACGCGCAAATATTTCACTACAGACGATCGAAATGTCCGCCTTGCACTGCTAAACATGATGCTCCCCTTCTCAGCTCAGACCCTCGCACGCGGAAACAAAGCGTGCTACGACTCGCGTTTGTATGAAGTTTTTGATTCGTGTTGGCCCACTAACTTCGCCGACCGGCGGCGGCCGCTCTGTCGGTATAGTTCGCGTGCGGACTAAGGCCACGGAGTTTTTTAGTTTAGGAGTTGGCCCACACAACACGTGTCTAAAATGTGGCCGCTTTTTCCAGAAACATCCTGTAAAACATAATTTTGTTTAATCTTCATTAATTAATAATAAATTGTAAAGTCTGTGTTGGCCGACCCCAGTGGCCGCGGGATCTAAGGTGTGGGTCTACGGCCACTCGCTTACTTGGACTGCGGGTTCGAATCCCGCCGGGAACACGGACGTCTGTCTCTTGTGAGTATTGTGTGTTGTCAGGTAAAGGCCTATACGACGGGCCGTTCACTCATCCAGAGGAGTCCTACCGACTATGGTGTCTGAATGACTGTGAACCAGGAACCTCACGGAGGAGGTCTAGGCCCACGGGGGTGTCGAACCATGATAATGAAGAGTCTGAGTAGCATACCCCGGTATTTGACTGGAGGGACTGAGAAAAGCAACGAAACGCCGGCTCAGATTTGAATCCGGACCGCCCTGAACTCGAAGGAATGCTACTCACTCTATCGATACGCCCTTCGGTTCTGATTCCTTTTAAAAATAACAGCGACTGCTCATGCACAATGAAGAAAAACCACAGCTCAAAATCCAGCACTAATATTTCAAATTCGTATTTCAGAGGCATCCGATGTTAATTTCGTCCCTAAAGGAAAAAGACTGGATCTTGTGCGTCATTTGCTGAGTTTCTGTGTGGTTTTTATCAGTCTTTCCAAGATATCAACAAAATAAAATCCCGAAATAGACAGATCACAAAATGCCAGATCTTACAGTCTTCCTAACATTTATAATTCGATGCTCTATATTTCCGATGTTAACATAAGTTGTCGCACGCTGCAGGAATAAACAGTGTACACTTCTGAAGGAGCGTAAATGAACGTTCTGCCCTGTAATAGCAAACTGTAGTTTAATGGTGCCGAATGAAGCGAATCCCAAGCTCCAGAGTAAATATTTCTGTCTGGGAACTAAACAGCGAACCGAACTGGAACAAGTTTTTAATCCGAAAGTAGGTCACTAAACACGGTTCGCATATTTAAACAAAGATAAATTTCTTCACGTGTCGCTTAAGCCAACCGGTGTTAAGCCAACTCTGCCAGTAGTTCTGAAACTCATCCACTTTTCTTCCCAGTACTGATGATCTACACTTGAGAATGTACTGTTCTACGATTTAAACAAGATGGCGAATAAGAGGGATAGTCACGTGATGACAGTTACGCCAATCTGTGCGTCAGCTAGTCTTCAATGCTTGTAACATCCACTATCTCTTATGTTTCTTTCAGTTAACATACAGTTACGTAAAAATGAGGTCGTTTAGATGACTGCTGCTTTTACCGACTAGCCAGAATTTCGGACCACCTGTGTGTATGAACATGCAAGCCGCAATGCAGACGGTTGTGTAGCTGTTGTGAAATGTTCATGGCAGTACCACATGGCGATACATTCGGCCGCTAGAGAGTATAACCAGAACATCGTGGTAGTGGAACAGAACACGCGAGTGAAACATACAAATGACAACACACCCAGCCAACGAGTGTCTGTCGGCCAGGACTGTGCAGTGGCGTTTGCCCCTGAGCGTTGACAAAAGGTTCCACCAAATACCAGCGCGACTGTAGCGACGCCGTGTTTCTGAAAACGGAAATGCAAGGACGGAAGGGTCAGAATTTGCTCAGAAAAGGTTACATGCTTCTCACTTTCTTTTAATTATTCCAGACGCAAGGACAAAAAAAAAATAATGTCGTCTGAGCACCACGGTGTTTGATCACAAGAAGGCAATGCTGATTTTAAGCATTATGATACACAGTCCAATTAAAGCGCACGTTTGAACACAAATGCTTACTGTAACCTTGGCTAACTTCTTGCAGCCACAGGCAGTGGCGTTCTGAGCTTAAGAAAACGGTATTCGATGAGACGAAATCGTTAAATGGACTTTCGAGGAACGTCACGTGTATTAAATTCAGGGTTCGTTTCTCACTTAGGATTTCCACAGAACTTTGTGAAGCCCTGCGATAGGTGGCTAGACTTTTGACCTCCCCCCCCCCCCCGGGCGGGCCCCCCCCAAACAAAAAACCCCCCAAACAAAACCCCCCCCATACTGGCCCCAAACAACCCACAAAGACCCCAAAACCGCACAACCG
>Ga0123352_10020650_pt1 | contig 10500 bp, 11 predicted proteins | sample TergutLab28metaG_FD_89700 | JGI IMG/M metagenome (GOLD analysis project Ga0123352, IMG submission 89700) | Labiotermes labralis P1 segment gut microbial communities from Petit-Saut dam, French Guiana - Lab288 P1 | ecosystem: Host-associated > Arthropoda: Insects > Digestive system > Gut ... | reverse complement strand
GGCCATTATCTCCGTAACCGTTCAACTTTGGATATAGGTGTTTTGGGTTATATCGGTATACTTTAACGTAAGGAACACTCTCCCGAAGTCTGGCACATTCCTCCTGGGACACCCTGTATATATGTATATATATATATATACACACACACACACACATATATATATATACACTTAATAATACCTTCAGCGTTTACATCATTGCATAACTTCTACTAACAAATAACGTGTACTAATCTATACAACACCTCACACCAAGCAATGAAATACCCAGTTACTGCAGTATATTCACTTACCACGGTTATTAATTTAGAAGCTGAACGAACCAATCCAACGCTGACTTTCTCTGCGCTTTTGATCTCCTCATCTCTCAGTCCCATGATACGATTACACGGAGCAAGTTTCATATTCATTCTGCAAAACGCTCTACATTTAATTTCTGTTGTCCTAATAAACAATGAACTAAACTCCCTTCTAAACAGCGTCGTTTTAACACCCACTATTTTACTGCAAGCGACAGGCATTCCATATTAAATTCTGAAGCACCGCATCAAGTAAGTTTTAGAATTCAAAGCCAGTTACTTCCACCAAATACGAGCACACACTGCCTTACTGTCGCTCCTGTTATGAGTCTGTTTATTCTACCAGCGCAGAAACAAGAAGGCACGATTTCTGACTACATCTATATAAATATTGAACTCAATGAAATAATAAAATAGGGTGCTAACGGCAACTGTTTTTTTATTTTCGAATGGTGTCTGCAATTTCTCTACGCTTCCGAGAAAGCAAAGGAAATGAAATACACATATTTTGCAAACGGCGTTCTCAGAAATACTGAATAACTCGTTTGTTTATAATGTTTGTTTACTGCCTATATATATATATATATATATATATATATATATATATCAAAGGCTGAAATCATTTGTCCCTTTGTTAAACATTAAACTGTTAACAGACAAACGGAAGATTTGGTGTTACGATGCCAGTAGCAAAGCTTCTGCTTCACGCAAGTTTATACACGACAACTATTACAAAAGAGCAACAATATAATAGTCCTGTAAGCTGTCAAGTCAAGAAAGTACACAGAAATGCGTCCGCTACGCCCACGTTTCTTGTAGTCTCACCACCTAAAGCACTCCCATTACAGGCCTGGACAGGCCCAGAGGGTTCCAGGAAGTTAAGTTTCCCAGATTTCGTGACAACGGCACAGGATGGTGGTAGGATGTCAGCCTTACGCACCGGCCGCCTTTACCCCCAGGAAATACTCCTGGTACTCATTTGTGTTAGAGGCTGATTCGATCCCAGGGCCATAGTGCGATCGGAAGGATTTTATGTCAATGAAAAATCCAATGACACCAGCTGGGATCGAACCAGCGACCTTCCGATTTGTAGCACAGCACCTTAACCACTGTGCTGCCGCGGTACCCAGTCTCACCACCTGCATAATTTAAATTAATAAGAGGCCAACACACAAAAGTCTAGTACTCCATAAAAATGTTCGATTAAGCTTTTTTGGCTTCAAAAACGTGAACAACCCCAGAGCTGCGAGTTTCCAGGCTTCCGAACGTGTGCAGTTGAGGTTTCCGTTATTCTGGCACACGAGGCAGCGTCACTGGCTAATTGGATTCCGACGTTTCGATAAAACTAGTGGTCTCTTTTTCAAAGGTCTACACGTCAATTATCGCTCTTCTTGGACATTTCTACCGTTGAAGATAATACCATTAACTTGTCTCGTACTGTCGGGAACCAATTACCCACTGATGCGGTGTCACATACCGGAAGAAAGTATACCTCGAATTTACAGCTGCAGTAAATTCTTCTGTACACAAACCCCTGAATGTAAAAGCCGGAGTAGCATTAAATACCTCTAAAATCCCTCAATTTATGGAGATGTATAGGATTTTGCTTTTACTAGACAATACTAGCTGGCTAGAATTCATCCCTCTACGCTGGGTGTTTCAGTACGAACAACTGTTACTAAAACTACAAGCATTCCGAGATGAATTCAGTTGTGGCTTATGTCTTCTGTCATCCTTCCGTACATAAAAGAGGATAGAATTTAATGCGGCGTGGCCAAATTGGTCATGAAACATATAAAATACTGGAAATAACGTAATTCGTGTACTGAAGAATGAGAACAATAAGCAATCCACACCTCATGAAAACAAAACTCAAAGAGAAAGGCGGCCTAGATCAATAAATCAGCTCACTTGGTGTCACTGAGACAGTATTTTGTTTCTAAATTCATTTACGTCAATTAGAAGGTGCTAATAGCGGTATTTTTCCACCATCAATACTCTTATGCAAATTCCTGCTAGCTTCAGGTTCGTTACTGCTGGGCGCGAAGCTTGGCGTCGGTACTATCCGAAACGTCTAGCACGTCACATGTATTTCTTTGAAAAGACAGCATTATCATGCAGTCTCTGTTCTTCACTACGCAAAGTCATGGTATTTTTCTCGGTAACATTTTGTCTTATCGCGTACAAGTAATTGCAAGTTTATATGTGAATTGTATTAGTGAATTTAGAAGCATCGAGTATTTTATTCTACAGTGCCGTGATTCTGTACAGTTCGATCATCAAGAAAAAGCTTGTCCTAACAAAAAATTGTTTTCTGATATCCATGACCAGTGAAATTATTCAGGCAAAATTGTGAAGAAACTAAATACAGCACCATTTCACAGTTCGCATTGCTCCAGTTCTTAAAACCAGATTATGCGCCGACTGCAATTACTGTTGTGTGGCTATGCATCTAGCCAAAGCTCCTTCACGTGACATGTACATATTCTTATAACATACTGGGATAAGCTTGTTTTTCATATGGAAATAATTTAAGAGGGGGATCTGGAAAGCGTGGTAAATTTAGCGACTAGTTCTGGACTAGATGACAGAGAAAGCGTAATCGTTATTGTGACTAGTTCTGAACTGGAAAACAGAGACAGCGTAGTCTTTATAGTGACTAGTTGTGGACCGGATGACAGAAAGCGTATTCGTAATAGTGACTAGTTTTGTATTTGATGACAGACAGCATAGTCGTTATAGTGACTAGTTTTGCACTGGATGACAGAGAAAGCGTAGTCGTTATAGTGACTAGTTCTGTACTGTATGACAGAGAAAGCGTAGTCGTTATAGTGACTAGTTGTGGACCGGATGACAGAAAGCGTATTCGTAATAGTGACTAGTTCTGGGCTATGTGACAGAGAAAACGTAGGTGTTATAGTGACTAGTTTTGTACTGGATGACAGAGAAAACGTAGTCTTTATAGTGACTAGTTGTGGACCGGATGACAGAAAGCGTATTCGTAATAGTGACTAGTTCTGTACTGTATGACAGAGAAAGCGTAATCGTTACAGTGACTAGTTGTGGACCGGATGACACATAAATAGTGGTTCGACTCTCGGCAGTGGCAGGAGATTTTTCTGTTCCACAAAAAGTTCAGACTGGCTCCAGGGCTCACTCAGCTTCCTATTCAGTTGATACGGGAAGCTCTTTCCCCTGGCGTAAAGGGGCCTGTGCCTGAAGATGACTAAACAACTCCAAATAGCGCCGAGTTTAAGACTGCGTGGAGTTATACCCCACGCCCCAACACACATTCACGGCATGCAATCTATTTCACTTTTACATTTAAATAGTCTGCTGTAAATGACCATATCGTCCTGCTAATTTTAGGTGATGTCTCACACACAGAGCTTAACATTCGAATATCAAAGCTGGCTTTCAAATGCAAAATAAACCGGCAAATAAGTCAGGTGGGGCTTCCGGAATGTGGCTGAAAAAAAGGGGACAAACGGATATAGAGGAAAATATACGTATCTACATAATTTTCAGTTTCAAGTAACGACTGTACACTTATCAAGGCTGAGACACTTATAATACGATCTTCTTGGATGTGACGTCACGCAATATGGCGGAGAGATAGGCTACCTACTTGGACACTGCAGATAAAGGCAGCACCTCTTTCCAAAATTTTGCTGGTACGTTTACATTACGCCGCAAACCAGAAGACCACATCCCTAATTTGAACAGACGTGCGTATTAAAGACTCTTGTGTGGTTTTATTTTTAAAGCAACCTCTCCTTAATCCACTTTCCTTTCTTAAAGGAAAAATTTGATTTATGAGATCACCATATGCTTCCCCTATTTCAAATTTTGAATTACTTCTCTAATTTTCAAGAACACTTTTATGGCACTGGAGGTTATAAATCCTCGAAAAATTTTTAACTTTCGAGGAAGCAATTATTTTGTACAAAGTAAAGCAAAAAGAAAGAAAGAAAGAAAGAAAGAAAACAGAAAAGTAAATCAAGAAAAGTTACATGAAACTTTTTGGATTTTGGTTTAATGGCAATAATTCAATAGATACTTGAGATTGTCACGCAAATTTGATACAAATATTGACATACACACATACATATCATGTACGAAACACTGTTTATCAATCAGGAAACAAAAATAATGAGAGTACTGAAATATATGAGGCTATATTCGTGGAATTTACACAGGCAGTATTCGTAATTAAGTAGGGAGTAATAAGGTCCGTAAAGTAAGACAGGCAGCAGTGGTAATATTTTTGTTCTTATTAACCGAAAACACATAATTTACGATGGCAAACATCAACAATTTACTCGAGTACGAATCGATCTCGGAACCATCTGCACAAAAATTCAGCATGCTATTCTCATGCAATAAAACTCCATCGTTGGACTGCATGAGTAACTGCACCTTCTGCACATATCGCATTACCAGCACAACGCCTGTAGGATTGGGAAAGTGCCATAGGCTTCTTAACTTCTACCCCTCTGCCCCTTCTAGTTTCATTTCCTCTTCCCCTGTGCGTTCTCTTAGGGTGTTGGTGGCTTTATGTTAGGCATCTTTTGATATTGTATTGTGTTACATCATAAACGGCACATGACCGTCCCCCAGTCCATATGTACCTTCATTGCTTGGATTATTCTTTACATTACTGGCTGATGACTTCTGTTCCCTCATCGATGATTTTCCTTTTTAAAACTGCCTTCATTTTAATGCCATCTACAGGCTGCCATGTTAAAGAATCTACTGTTGATGTTGAATACGAAATTTCTGCCTTAGCATAACAAAAATTCATGCCTTCTGTTCACAGATTGCAATTTTATATTTCGTATGAATGTCTGAACAAACCGAAGTTACTTCCCCAACCACCGCTGACTTGCTGGTCTATAAACCGGCGGACTGTGAAATATAGAAATATCACTTAGATGAGGACACACTGTAAAGGGTTACCTAGTTATATAATCCGTATATTTTACTTTCGACTCTATACCAAACTACTAGTTGGTCTTGAAGATTGCTTTCTTCCGAAAGGTAACGTCTGGTAGAAATATACTGAGCTTTCTGTGGATTTTGCTGCCACCATCATCAAGGTAGATGATTATTTATTGCACATACATAGAATGTAAATCCCAGGCCGCCAAAATCTTAACTCCCATAAGCAGTAAGTTGAGGTGAACTTAGCGGTTCAAGGCCTAGTGTTAATTACATGTATCGCCTGCTCTTAACTTTAATGCACTCTATATATGGCACAAACACAGTGTATTTAAGTGTTTCATATGATTCTGTAAGTTCAAAGTCCAAATCACTCTGCAACTGACAGTCAGTATGTCTGGCCGTATTATTCCCTACTATTTCAAGTAAAAAAATCATCTCCTACCTCACAGAGAATGCCGTCTGTCTCTATTAGTTATAAAAACCAATCGCTTAACGTAGTATAGCTCAAAATGGGTACATATTGTGGCAATCATAAGATACGTGTAACTACAGTGTCCGTGGGCAAAAAGCACAGTTGCTTAATGTTGCAGCGGATGCTTGAATGGTTAAGTGCCTTGAATTAATTACTTAAAAGACAAAATGAAAATCGAAAATACCGAACAAAGCTTATCCCCTCCCCCCCACACACACACACACTTTGCAACACCTAACAAAAACTGCGGAAATATAAGGGAACGAAAGAAAAGTCAGAAATCTTCGTCACATTTTATTGTTTTGCAGGCTATATAGTGTAAACAGTTCAACGACTTCTAAAAGGTAAATTTAGAAGCACGTGGAAGCAAGCGGTCATGACCACACCGAGCTACTATCCAAGTATTTGCCTAGAGTCATTGAGGACATTACGAAAAACGTGTGTTCTGAGTATTGTTCAAATTGGGGTCGTACTGAGGGCAAGTCGAAGGGGTAAGCGTTACATAAATCAGCCCAGTAAACCTTTGATAACGAGTGCGAAAAATACGAAACAAATTTCGTATATCGTTATACAAGGAAAGGACACTGTGCGACCTGCAGAGACATCTTTCAAATACCTTCTTAACTTCCCTTCAGCAAAAGTTCATTTTTGTTCCAAAGCCACTGCTGTTACCAAGCAGAGAAGACATTTCTAGATACGATGTAGTTACGTTCCTTTCTCTTTCCAGCTTTCTTTTTCTAATATTTTTCTCCGTTTTCGTGGCTTTGCATTCGATTTCATTGGATATTTTCTCCTTCGCGTTTCCTGCAGAGACCAACGCTCTATCCGAGTGTAATGCCACTTAGGTTTCAAGCATAGGGGCTTTGCTTACTGCCAGAGCTGAAATAACACAGACGGCATGATAACAACTGCACATCACAAGCCGTCGGATAACAAAACAAACGCCAGTCAAACAGTCCCAGCCAATCTATAACTCCGCGCTACCAAATACACAGATCAATGCCTTTACAGAAAAAATAAAAGATTAAAATAAAGCTAGTGTGTTATTTACGAGGCGTCTGTAAGGGTAAAATAGATTTTGTGCTGCTCATGCATGTTTCCTTCTAATATGAATAAATTCTCACGATTTGAAACAAATGTCATACAGAGACATGTGCAGAGAGAAGTTCAGCAAGATGTACAGAATACTAGCGTTATAACACCTAAACTTATATGGATCTAAGTCACTTATGTACACAGAACAAACGTAGATACGTAGAAAAATGCATCATTATAATCATAAATCCTTGTTAATATGTTAACTACAGTGATAACCAGAATTTTAAACAGATTAATAAGGAATTTGTTGTTGCGGTTCTGTGAATATTCTTTAACGCATAGAACAAACACAGCTTGTACAGCAAGTGTATTTATATTGCTTCTATATTAAAATCCACACCATAATTATAAAGTCCAAAAAAATGCATGTATTTAATGAGCGAATCAAGCACACAGATAAAAACAAATTTAGTCATGTAATTAAAACTATCAAATTGCATTTAATTCTGGTTAAGTTACATTAGAAAATTCATATTAATTCTCAGAAATTCCATTTCATAAAAAATCCTTTCACTTCGCACAATAAAGTCACTGTTCTACTGACTCGGGACTGGATAAACAGGCGGACATTTGTGAACCTTCAAGTTGCGTAAAAAATGGGTCTTAATACTAGCTGTCGCAATAATTTGCACAAATGAACTCGTCTAGTAAACATTCCATCATATTCTATAGTCTGTTTCCATGCCTCTCAATCTTTCCACAGCCAGTGAAATGTAAAACGAGACACAATAATTTGTTTATCTTTTGTATACATCAGGTGTAAAAAATCAAATCACACACCTTACAAATGTATTGCACTTCTTTGCATTTTTAACGAAAATTCAGAACTCAGAATCTTAAGATCTTCATAAAAATAAAACACTCGAAATGATACATATTATTGAAAAGTAATTTTTAAATAATGATACATAAAAGCGCCATAATTGGAACTAACCTTTCATTTTACTCCTTCTTTTAAACTGGGCACGTAACTAATGAGACGGCTGTGCTTGCTTTCCAGAGATCAGTTTTCGAAAGCCAGGTGTGATATAGGATAATTGGACCCGCAGTTTTGCTTCGGGATCAAGTATACTCCTTTGCTTGATCTTAGTGACGGCCTATTTAAAAAAATGCTGCCTCACAACGGTATGTTCATACGAACGGCAGTACGAGTTATACAGCAAGCTTCTTAATTTCTGGGTATTCACTTCAAACAGAGACCAAAATTCAACGAAAGTCGCCGATTTGATAGCTTATTTTAGGTTTCTTCAGCCGTTATGTCTGTAAGCTCTTCGTCTTCTCTGAGTGGCAGGTCCTGGGTGGGTCCCAGGGTCGCTCTGGACAGGTGCGGCAAATTTCGCCCCTACAGGGATTCGATCTCCGGACCGAGCAGCACATAGCGAGTAGCTACACCGACTGCGATACTTCGGCCCATGTTTTGTTTAAGGAAGGCAACGGACAAACCTTATTCAGAGAAGGGTAAGAGGAATAAATCATAGGGCAATTATTGCACTACTAAAAAAAAAGCATGATTCATCAGCTACAAAGGATTCGGTTCGGTCTAAAATCAATAATTTACGGAAGTGTTTTTTACAATAGCAACGCGAATAGTCGGGCAGCTAGGATCCGAGCTGAAGCATATCGGTAGGTGTGTGGCGAATATAGGGACTGCCGTCAGTCCGTGGACTGCATGGGTTGCCTGCAGTCCACGGACTGAAGGCGAAATACTGTGTGTATGGCTTTAGATGAGGAACGGAAGTCGCGGACATTCAGTCCACGATCTTCTGGCGAACTGTATGTGAACGGGTACCTTGAGAATAAGGAAGATTATGTACTGAAGCGTCGATTGATTGTCTGCGTGCTATCGGTGATGGAATGATTAGTGTCGAATGTCGCCACACGAATTTTAATTCGAACATACAAATTTAGGAAGGCCAATAAAACTCTTCTGACGTTATGCATTTTTATCTGTCGGAACCCCTGACACCCATTCGCGGAACACATTTGGATATACAATGGTCTATTCCGTTCTACTACATTCTTTTGTTTAGAAAGGTGGGTAATTTGACCTGCTCGGCGGATATGTTTCTCAAGAACTGGGTTCCATCGAGTAAGAGATATCATTCTTCTTCTATGGTGCAACAGCCCAGGTCGGACCTAGGCCACCTCACTGTTGAGGTTCCTAGATCACACAAAATTAGACACACACAGCCGGCAGGACTCCTCTTAACTAATGCTCAACCCGTCGAAGAGAATCCTGCCTACACAACCAACACAAGAGACAAACATCCAAGTCCTCAGCGGGATTCAAACCCGCGATCCCAGCAGTCAAGCGGCCGCAGAACTACGCCTGAGACTGCACGGCCAACAAATAGGAGAACAGAAGCTACATACAGGGTATTATACACACAAGTATCAGACGAAATTCCTGTCTGACGAAAGCCAACAACTCATTCATAGTAAATAAGCCCAACTTACGGAATTCTGCGAGTCATAGCTCTTGAGGCAACTACATGGAAAATAGCCATTATAATAAACAACACTTACTAAGGAGAGGCTGGAAATGTATATACCTGCTCCAATTTGAAATACATACCTTCCAATTTCAGAGCGATTTTGTGTAACCATTGGCACTGTTGTTTATAGAATGGTGATGGAAACGACGTGGATGGATAATAATAATAATTATTATTTTATACGTCGACAACGGATAATCGCTTCCCGTCGGCTCTCTGACCTGGGTATAACACAGGCCACCCATCGGCTCTCTCCCTCGCATTCTATCGGAAGACGATTGTTACAGCTCCGTAGGCGTCATCGACCGTCGCAATAAGGATCTTATTCTAGCATCGCGTGTTATTTTAAATATACCTGGCTAAATACAGTCTTGACAAAAAGTGTCGCGGTAAATTCAGAAGAAGGTTCAATAACGTGTACATTCCAAACAAGACAACAATTTATAAGTGCGCGAATAGGTTCGAGCATCAGGTTACATAACAGACACGAACAGAATATGCATAAGACACGGGCCATACGAGAAAAAGTGTAGAGATTACTGCTACATTGAAGACATCTCCAAGAAAATCATTGCTTACACTTGCACAGCTAACGCGGTGTCACCTGTACGAAAAGCAACAAAGTTGCCTGTACTTGCACACACGGAAGTTCATGTCGGTTCACAAACTCCACGATGAATTATTAAGCAAGACAATTTTGTGAACTGTTACCTTCATGGGGTGTATGATGCAGAAATGGTCGCACCCTGTTCTGTTCAGCGGGAAAGCTTTGTTTGAACTCAGTGAACATATCGCTCATTTGCGACAAAAACAAGTGTCACAACAGCAAGTGTCACAACAACAGTGTCACAACAACAGTGTCACAACAACAGCGTCACAAGTGTCACAACAACAGGGTCACAACAACAGTGTCACAACAACAGTGTCACAACAACAGTGTCACAACAAGTGTCACAACAACAGTGTCACAATAACAGTGTCACAACAACAGTGCCACAACAACTAGTGTCACAACAACAGCGTCACAACAACAGTGCCATTACAACACCGTCACAAGTGTCACAACAAGTGTCACAACAAAAGTGTCTAAACAACAGTGCCACAACAAGTGTCACAACAACAGTGTCACAAGGCCAGAGTCACAACAACAGTGTCACAACAAGTATCACAAGAACGGAGTAACAACAACAGT
>Ga0123352_10020649_pt1 | contig 10500 bp, 9 predicted proteins | sample TergutLab28metaG_FD_89700 | JGI IMG/M metagenome (GOLD analysis project Ga0123352, IMG submission 89700) | Labiotermes labralis P1 segment gut microbial communities from Petit-Saut dam, French Guiana - Lab288 P1 | ecosystem: Host-associated > Arthropoda: Insects > Digestive system > Gut ... | reverse complement strand
GTTTTTGTAACAGAGATTTAACCCTCTAAAGCCCAGTGGTCACTATATGTACCACCACCTTCAATAATTCTACGTTCTGCCCACACGGTGTATTTATGTGTTTTATATGGATCTGAGAACAAATAGCGATTATTTCCCTGTACAACATTAACTAACTGGTTTTTATAACAGAGATTTGACCCTCTAAAGCCCAGTGGTTACTATATATACCACCAGTTTCAACAACTGTACGCTCTGCCCACACACTGTATTTATGTGTTTTGTATGAATTTGAGAGCAAACAGCGACTATTTCCCTATACGGCATTAACGGACTGGTTTTTATAACAGAGATTTAACCCTTTAAAGCCCAATGGTCACTATATGTACCGCCAATTTAACATTCAACAATTCTACGTTCTGCCCACACACTGTATTTATGTGTTTTGTGTGGATCTCAGAACAAACAGCGATTATTTCCCTATACAGCATTAACTGACTTGTTGTTATAACCGGGACGGTGTGTGATGTGCGCCTTTCCGGGATTTTGCGCAGTATAGCATGGTAATTCAGTACCGAAGTTTTCGGGACAGCTTACCGGTTTCGTCTGCGAGGGTGAAGGGACTGCTTTACCCTTGAAGATAACGCCACTAGGTTGTACCGAAACGTCGGTACGAGATTACCATTTAATGCTACGTAAAATCCCAGAAGAGCGCAGGTCTCATTTGCATCGCGGCGGATGCCTGAAATCACAATATGGCGTGTGTTTACTGGACGGTAGGAATTTGATATTTAACTTGGTTTAGCTGAGTGTGGCATTTAGTTAAAATTGTAAAAAAGGTAAAGGTACAATGCACTCTTCTACAGGTACTGAGGCTCTGTACAGGCCGTACGGCCCATAGGGGGAGAAGAGGTATAGCTCTACTCTTTCTTGACCTGGCACTAGAAGGGTTGAGGGGTCAGCTTCACGCCCCGGCCGCTCTTTGCCTCCGGGAAAGACCAGTTGCCCATTGTACAGGAGGCTAGATGGGACTCAGGGCCGGTCTGGACAGGTGCGGAAAATCTCGCCTCCACCGGAATTCGATCCCCGGACCGTCCATCCCGTAGCCGGTCGCTATACCGCCTGAGCTACCCGGCCTACAGTTGATATTGTAGTAGACGGTGAATTATTAGTGTCTGCACACAGTAATTCAGGTTAATATTTTTCTTTTAAGACAACGTTTTTCTTCTATCGGTGTGACAGTGCATGATGGGTAATCGGATCTTGACATTTCAAGACAAACGTAGTCTCGTCTTCAAGTGTCAGAACGTTCTCCAGAAGAACGAAATCGTCAGCAACGCCGCTACGAAGATGTACGTTGCAGAGTTCTTCGATGCAGTTGTAATTAAAATAATATAAACAGCCAACTGGATGCAACAATAATAATTTTATTAATAATTACAATCAGCTCAACATGTTTCAGGCGATAATTTCGCCCATCCTTAGGAGCACTAGACTGTGGTATACAGCACCAACGATGCTGTCTGCAGGCAGCATCGTCGGCGCTTTATACCACAAGCTGTAAACACAGTCTAGTACTTCTGAGGATGGGCCAAATTATCTCACGAAACATGTCGAGCTGATTGAAATTATTAATAAAATTATTATTGTTGCATCTAGTTAGCTGGTTATATTATTGTATGAATGATGCACGGTCACACAAACATCAAACGTAGTTGTAATTGTCGTGTTTTTGTTGGGAGGGGCCAGAATTTTTTTTGTAGTCAGTGGAATGTTACTTGTTCTTGTGGATTGGTATGAAATAAAATTTATTTATGTATTTATTTATGATGACAGAAGTGTGCATGATAAAGGCTGCTATGTTCTTTTGGCGTCTGGGTTCGTCGAGTGTAGCACTCTGTGAATATTTTGAAGAGACGGATTCTGGGTAGCGAATGTATCGGGAAGGAAGGCGATTTCCCAACAAACGCAGTGGTTGTTCGAAGCAAAGAAAGAGACATATATGAACGTGAATCACATGTAATAACGTAAATGGAAATTAAAACTTATAGTCAATAGGACTGGATGTTTGTTATGGTGGCAAATGAAGTTGCATTTGACGTGAATGAATGTCCGAAATGATTTATTTTAGGGGCCAGTGCTGTGAGGTGCATTAATAAGTGACTTGACAAGTGATGTGGCTGCACAAACGGACTGACTTGGTCCCTAGTATATGCCCATCCTTGTCGTCGCGAAGTTACACCTTGTGTAAGACATTTACTTCTGTTAACACCACCACCATCACCTCCATAGTCCGTATGGACGACTGTCGTGTTCGAATGAGAATGATATTAATTGTGACAGAGAAACTGTGGTGTAACATGAAGTAAAAGCTAAAGTGTTCCGGTTACAGGCCCGGTGTGGCCCAAAGGGTGGGTAGAGGTATAGCTCTACTCTTCCATGACCGCGGCACTACAAAGGAGTGAATGGGTCAGAAGCACGCCCCGACCGCACTTTATCCCCCGGGAAAGATACGGTACCCATTGTACAGGAGACTGGGTGGGCCCCAGGGCCGGTCTGAACGGGCGGAAAATCTCGTCCCCATCGAGATTCGATCCCGGACCGTCCAGCCCGTAGCTCAGTCACTATACCGACTAAGCTTCCGGGCCCACGTAACATGTAGTAGATGGTGTAAAATAAGACTAAGTTCTGTTACTTTTTTAATCTGACATGTTTCTTGGTGTGTATTTCTAACCTAATGGACAGCCAGTCTACTTCCGGTACAATGAACCGTCACATATTGTCGGTGTTTTGCAAATTCTTGTGTGTTCAGTACGTCCTTCCTCATACTTACTGGTACTCCGATAGCGTGATAAAGTTGTGGTGGGTAAACCGACAAACACAACATTTTTTTGTGAGATACAGTGTTGGTATTGGGCACGTGAAGTCAGCGTTTTTCCCTACTAATCATTTTTTTTTGTTAGAGAAACACACAACATTAGCCACATCGCATTCATTCTCAGTATGCCAGCACATTAGCCGCAATGAACCTGCTGTATGCCTGTCACATTTCGCCTAAATTCGTGACATTTGTGTTTGAACGTCATTAATTTCCTGCAAGGTGACTAATTTCTCATTTACGAAACCAGCGTATACACATCCAACATACGCATCAATACAGTCATGCGTCGCTGAACGACGGGGATACGTTCTTAGAAATGCGTCGTTTCGTTGTTGTGCGAACGTCGTAGAGTGTACTTACACAAACTTAAATAGTACGGTATGGTCTACTACACGCCTAGGCTATATAGTGTAGCCTATTGCTCCTAGGCTACAAACCTGTGCAGCATGTTACTTACTGAGTGACTCCATGGTGCAGAGTCCTTGAGAAGCTAACTGATTTGCAGCTAGTCAAGATATTCCCCGTATTTCACGGAACCCGAAGGTTCATTACCGCACTCACAAGCGTCCGCCACCTGTCTCTATCCTGGGCCAGCCCAGTCCAGTCCATATACCCAAATCCCACCTCCAGGAGATCCATCCTAATATTCTCCACCCATCTACGCCTAGGTCTCCCCGGTGGTCTCCTTCCGTCCGGTTTCCCCACCAAAACCTTATACACCCCCCTCTCCTCACCCATACGCGCCACATTTTCAGCCCATCTCATTCTTCTCCATTTTATCACCCGCACAATATTGGATGAGGAGTACAAATCACTTAGCTCCTCGTTATGCAGTCTCCTTCATTCCCCCGTTACCTCGTCCCTCCCAGGTCCAAATATTCTCCTCAACACCATGTTCTGAAACACCCCCAGGCTGTTACTGTACTGAATACTGTAGGCAATAGTAACACAATGGTATTATATTGTATTATATTATATTATATACCATATCATGTCACATCGTATCATATATATTATATTATTATAATATTATGGGACCATCGTCGTATATGCGGTCAGTCGTTGACCGTTACGTCATTACGCGGCACATCACTGTACAACCTTTCGTTTACTGCTACATGTTTCGGTGGAACTCCACCTTTTTCAGTGCGCCTGTACACCAGTCTTTAGAACTCACTTGAGTATGAAACATTACAATAGTAACACTTATCTTAATGATCTCTGCACGTGAATTCAAGAATGTAAGATCTTGTAAAATGTGATTAAAATTCTGTGCTTGGTATATCGTTGTAGGTTGCCTTGTTGTATACTGACAATCTATCTTATTCTTGATCCATTACGGGTGTTGCAGTGGTGTGTAGACTCCCTGAAGTTGGCGGAATTCCGCCGAAATATTTAGCTGTTAAAAGGAGGTTGTATTGTGAATGTTAGATATTGGTTTCATGAATGAGAAATGTACACGTATGACAGTACTGAGTAGCAGCGTGAAGCAGTGTGGGTCGGTCGTCCGTATCATCAGTCTGACACATATAGGTAGGTAGGTTTTCACCCTTTTTATAGGCCACGCAGGCCCTTAGGGTGAGCAGAGGTATAGCTCTACTCTTTTCTAGGACCTTCAGCACTAGATTGGGGTGGGGGTTAGCCCCACGCCTCGGCCGCCTCTACCCCCGGAAAAGACCCGGTACCCATTGTACAGGAGGCTGGGTGGGCCCCAGGGCCGGTCTGGACGGGCGGAAAATCTCGTCCCCACCGAAATTCGATCCCGGACCGTCCAGCCCGTAGTCAGTCGCTATGCCGACTGAGCTACCGGGCCCACGTGACACAGATATATATTCTTAGAAAATTGCTACATGTTGCAGATTGCATAATCCATCATCAGGCTAAATACAGACTTAAATTGTAGGTTTGTGTCGGATTTTAGGTTCGACTACAAAACTTGTACTTATAGTCTTGTAATGGACTGATTGTATAATGAAAGGAGCAATAAAATAATAGCAGGTGAAATGCAACTTGTAATGTTGCATCATGATTTTCGTTACTTTTTTGTGGGACCTCACATTACAGGAACAGTATTACACTGAAATTGTAATAATCAAAATTAGCTAGTAGTAAATAAACTTAATGAGGTGGGCTGAGTATACAACGCGTTTGGGGGGGGGGGGAGAAGAGGCGTTTACAGGGTTTAGATGGGGAAACCTGAGGGAAAGAGATTGCTTGGAAGACCCAGGCGTAGTTGGGAGAATAATATTAAGATGGATCTTCAGGAAGTGGAATGTTGGGCCATGGACTGTATCGAGCTGTCACAGGTTAGGGACAGTTGGCGGGCACTTGTGAGTGCGGTAATGAACATTCGGGGAATTTCTTGACTAGCTGAAGACCTGTTAGCTTCTCAAGAAGGACACTGCTCCATGGAGTGAGTAAGTAAATAAATAAACTTATTTTTTATGGAAATTAATTGTAGTGTATGTAAATTTTATTACACTTGCACAACGAGACGGCGTCATTAAAAAAAAGCGTAGTGTTTGTACTAGTTTTGTTATTCGATACAGAAGTGTTGGAAGTCACAAAAGCCAACGGATTAGGGTGGTGTCGAAATAAATTAAAAGACCCCCTCCCCCTTTTTAAAGAGTCTGTAGGTAGTACAAGAGGTAATAGGATGGTTTTGCTGTTATGCTGTTGTACCGAGAACGTACAAGCCATAAGTTGTTTTCATTTTGTACTATGACTTCAGCACATGTATTTCGACGCTAAATATCCTACTGCTTGTTTTCCCACCAAATGTACTTGTGTAGGAAGTTATTTTTATGCAGATATTCTAAAATGTGTTATTTTCTTGATATTTTCAATTTATAATTACATTTTTATAACTCATCCGTTTAACAAATAACTGATCTTAACTGTAGTGGTACACTGTACGCATTTCTTATCTCCCAGTGCGTGACACATGCCTCACCTATCGCCCTCTCTTTGATTTGATGACGCTGCTTGTATTTGGTGAGGGGTACAAGTCACGAAGCTCCTCATTTTGCAGTTCTCTGTCGTTTGTCATGGCTAGTTACGCGAAGCAGTCATTGTGAAACAGGTGCATTGGCGTTTTTTACAGCCTGGCGGTGTGATGATATAGTGTGACACTTTTAGCTGCTTCATGTATAGGGTTTGACTGCATACACTCTCCGGGCGTCTCCTCGCTGGCTCCAGGGAATAATTCTATATTTTGTTTTCACATCCTTTAAATCTTTGCACGTATCAGCACAAGAATTCGAGAATATATATATATATATTCTCCCGGTAGGAACACGGAATATGCCGAACTTTTTTTCCGAACTGTCTTGGTGCTTCTTACGTCACTCCGTTAAGCAACTACTGCACGCACGCGCAGTCCGCCGCCCTTGGACACAACGCTTTTCGGCTCTGGCGTCCCGTGTTCCCGACATTTGACGTACGGTTACCGCTCAACACGGCACCTTTAAGTACGACTGACTCTGGCGGAACAAAATTGCGGGATCGTGTGAATTACTTTGGTTTGTATAGCGGTAAAACACTCGGTTATTTTACGTCGTCTTTCTGGCCGACATAAGAACGTATATTTTACTTTCACTTACGGTATTTTAGGAGTTTAGTTATGTTTCAGAGCACAGGTTACGAATAATGGTTGCGTGATACTTAAATGTCGATTAATATTAAGCATGGGTGTCCAACCTTTTTGTGGCACAGTGCCAAACCTGTTATTGGGTGATTCGGGGGAGAAGATAACATCAAGTTGTTTATCTTATCTCTTTAATTAGTGTTCAATTCCTATAGTATGTACAGATATGCGTCCCATAATGACGGGGATACGTTCTGAGGAATGCGTCGTTGGGCGATTTCCTTGTTGTGTGAACGTCATAGAGTGTACTTACACAAGCCTAGATAGTATAGCGTACTACACTGACAGTCTGTATGGTATAGCCTATTGCTACTAGGCTACAAACATGTACAGCATATTACTGTACTGAATGCTGTAGACAATTGCAATGCAATGGTAAGTATTATATTGTTACATTATAATATTTTAATATTATGGGACCACCGTCGTATATGCGGCCCGTCGTTAACCGAAACGTCGTTATGCGGCGCATGACTGTTTATCTACATACTTTCCGATTGTGTCCGCGAGCCAGTTTGAAAGTGTATCTTTTTATTCTCCACGTCGTTGTTGGTTCCATAATGAAGTACTTCGACCCTGAAACCGCCACTGCACTTGGAAACAACGTTGGCGCTTTGGGAATGTTTCGGGCATGACCTTTCGATGAACTATTACATCACATAACCTAACTTCAAACGGTTTAGCTTCTGTCTATAGGCGAGACCAAACGATATAATCAATACAGCAGTGCCTGCCTCGGTGTTGTATGCACAGTGTTTTGTTTCGGTCCTGCGCAAAGACAGGTTTAAGTTTATTAGCGATTGAAAGAGTTGGTGTTTGTTGTGAATATGTATTTGTAGATTACGCCATGTTCCATTTTGAAATGGAGGATTGTTTTGGTTCGTCATGCCTGAAAAGGTGTCCCATACGAAACGTGCATTTTTCTTCTTGACCACAAGGCTGCACCCCCGTGTACCCATCATCATCATCATCATCATCTTCCTCCATGGATTAGGTCGTTTGACCTGTTCCGGCATCGACGCATTACCATCGCTTCCTGGGGGCGTCCACGGTCTCTTCGCATGTACCCTCTTCATGAAATATGTGTTCGGCAGACATCCTGCTTCAACCCTTCTACTGCGAAACAAAATATATGTTTCCTCGTCGCAGCAGGTTATCTTATTTATGCCCTAGACGTCTGATACACTTCCTGCATGCTTGTTTTCGTTCGATTTGTACCAGAGAATTTTTTTGATGCAAATATTATTAATGTAGTAGTATTTCTTTTGGGTGATTCCTCGGCGTCTGAATTTTATGTGCCGACGTTTCGGAACAGTTCCATGTTCATAGGCGGTGTAGGAGCTTACACCGCCTATGAAGATGGAACAGTGTGTTCCGAAACGTCGGCATATAAAATTCAGACGCCGGGGAATCACCCAAAAGAAAGAAAACAATATTCATAACACGGCGAAAGTTTGAAATCAAGAATTATTATTCATGTCGTATTCGATATTCATACTGTATTTAATTTTAACATTACGTGCAGGTTTGCGGATTCAGAAACGTTCTAGCCTCCGATTGGCGTTGAATTCCACTTGGATGTGTGTACGGCGATGATCATTATATCTAACAAATGTCTGTTGCCACGTGCCGCCGGCTCGCTCATCATATTAACGTAACCTACTAAGTCGATATCCCCGGTCCCAGTGGCCGCCCGGTCTAAGGCGTGGGTCTACGGCCGGTCGCCTGCTGCGATTGTGGCTTCAAATCCCACCGGGACATGGATGTCTGTCGTGAGGGTTGTGTGTTGTCAGGTAGAGGTCTCTGCGACGAGCTGATCACTCGTCCGGAGGAGTCCTACAGACTGTGTTGCGTAAGTGTGTGATCTAGAAAAACTCGTGAATGGGGAGGCAATGGCCCACTGGGGGGGACTTTTGCACAAAAAAAAAAAACTAAGCCGATATCCCAAATGCGAGGCGGAGCAGCGCCGGGACGTGAAGGACAGTTGCCGGATAAAGTACAGGTCACGTCCTGTGTGGTCTGCATGCTATATTGGTTTTCGTATTCCCTTTTTTGTCGATGGACGTAAAATGTGTTTAATTTTCATCAGCTGCGACTGCGCGAAAGTTAAGAATTTGCGAACACAAAATAAACATGGACAATGTTTTGAAAGACTAAAATTAACCTAAATTGCGTTTCAAGATGCAGCTGGTACCAAGCAGCAAACTCTCCATTTCGTTTGTAACAAAGACGGGCAATGTACGTACAGGCGAACCCCCAGATCCGCAGGTAGTACGTTCCAACACCTGCCGCGGTTACGTGTAACCGCGAATAATGCCGAACGCTATATATAACGTCATATAACGTGATATTCGTGTAACATACATAAATACGGCAAATTTTAATTGATAAATTACGCACAGTAAGACATTACTTACTTACTCCATGGTGCAGAGTCCTTCTTGAGAAGCTAACTGGTTTGCAGCTACTCGAGAAATTCCCCGCATTCATGGAACCCGAAAGTTCATTACCGCACTCACAAGCGTCCGCCACCTGTCTCTATCCTGGGTCAGCCCAATCCAGTCCACATACCCACATCGCATCTCCTGGAGATCCATCCTAATGAAATCCGCCCATCTGCGCCTAGGTCTCCCCAGTGGGCTCTTTCCCTCCGGTTTCCCCACCAAGACACTATACACCCCCCTCTCCTCAACCATACGCACCACATGCCCAGCCCATCTCATTCTTCTCGATTTTATGACCCGCACAATACTGGGTGAGGAGTACAAATCATTTAGCTCCTCGCTATGCAATCTCTTCCATTCCCCCGTACCTCGTCCCTCCTAGGTCCAAATATTCTCCTCAACACCATATTCTCAAACACCCTCAGCTTCCTTTCCTCCCCCAATGTCAGCGATCAAGTTTCACACCCACATAAAACAACAGGCGCAATTATAGTCCTATATATCTTAATCTTCAAATTTTTGGATAGCAACCTGGAAAACAAAAGATTCTGCACCGAATTATAGCAAGCATTTCCTGACCTCAATCTGCTCTTAATTTTTTCTGGAATAGAATTTTGATTTGTTAATGTTGTTCCCAAATATTTAAACTCTTCCACCCTTTCGAAGATACTATCACAGTAAGACATTACCAACACTAAATAAAGTAATAATGAAGTGTACTGTACACTGCATTGTACGTTTACAGTGTACGTCCTCTCTCTCGTACGTATGAAACTAAGGGATTCTGACGTTTTAGCCTAATCCTCAAGAGACGATAGAGCAATGAAAAAATACAGTACCTGTACTGTACAGTATCATGTACAGTTTTAAGGGATGACAGGACAATAAAAATCATGCTTTTCCATCAAAGCGATGCATAAGCAATGAAAAAACATTATTACACATTTTACAATGAAAATCATACGTACGTACCTGAACATAACCTGTAATAAGAACATTTTATTTGTTAAAAATATCTTAGCCTATTTTTGGTATCACCGATTTCTCCATTATTCTTGTTGCTTTCTAAACACAAACACTGCAATAACACGACAACTAATTCGAAAAGCGAGAACGCTAGAAGCAGAATTCCGGTCAGTTTGCGGGGAAGTGTGTGTGTGCGGGGACAGAGGAAGATGAGTCAAGTACTGGACGCGTCTGGACTGCTGCATTTCACCATGTTACGGCCCGTTCTGTTGGGCGCGCGTTTTGAAAATCGTGGACCGTTCATTTCTTTAGTTTTCCAATTTTTTTTAGGGCCGCGGCAAACCGCGGATATTGAATCCGTGGATACGGGGGTCCGCCTGTATAACGTAACATTGAGGCGCGTTCGTGCAACCGTTATTGCAGTGTAAAAGCAATAGGTGTTACATATTGTGAGTGTGTGTTAGTAGCCTTAGTTATTTAACATGCGACCAGCCTCGTGGTCTAGTGGTCAGAGTCTCTGATTACTAATCATGAGGTCCCGGGTTCGATTCCCCGCTCTACCGTGGGAATTTTCCCTGAAGGGG
>Ga0123352_10020648_pt1 | contig 10500 bp, 6 predicted proteins | sample TergutLab28metaG_FD_89700 | JGI IMG/M metagenome (GOLD analysis project Ga0123352, IMG submission 89700) | Labiotermes labralis P1 segment gut microbial communities from Petit-Saut dam, French Guiana - Lab288 P1 | ecosystem: Host-associated > Arthropoda: Insects > Digestive system > Gut ... | reverse complement strand
TGAATAAAGAGAGACCAACTTGATGTCACTTGCTTTATTATTTCATTATTTAATGCTCAACATGTTTCGGATGTATTAACATCCGAAACATGTTGAGCATTAAATAATGAAATAATAAAGCAACTGACATCAAGTTGGTCTCTCTTTATTCAACTGTGTTGCTATAAACACATGCTGCTGTAAAGTGAAGATAAAATATTTTAAGATAAAATACAGGCCTGTAGGCATATTACTTAAATGTTTACACTACGATAGTGTAGTAGAATAGTACTGTATTTTGTCCTGATCATTACAGCAATGATGATGGACTCGTCAAACAGAAAATGGGATTACAAAGTAAGCAATTAATGAATTTAACAATTCCAGAAATATAAGTACACAATAATTAAACACAAGTGATACGTAGCAAATGACCCGAGTCACCAATTTTGACACATCAAACACAAGTCCCACACAATAAATAATAACCAGCAAGCATAAAGCAGCAATTTCATTAATTAGCACATAAAGCACAACAACCACACAACAAATCACAATTAAGATACATGAAGCTTTAATTTGTCCTTATTCATTCAGAGTTCACTAGTTGAGAATCCTTTGTCATAAATTCTTCCACTGAGTAAAAACTCTTTTTGATCAAGAAACTGAATCATATTTTCTTGAATTTCATTACAGGCCCAGTGTTTGTAATTTCACTGGATAGTTTGTTGAAAATGAGCACACCACTGTGGGTAAATATATTTTAAATTAAAGCTACAAATAAAATTTCGAAAGAACAAAAGTTACTCTTCTATAACTGTAACTTTCCATACAGGCTTACATTAAAAATACATTAACTTAAAATTACAATTTAAGAATTACAAAAATTATCATGAGAAGAGGAGTGCTTACTTGTACACTGTCACTTCTCTGTTACTTAAACCACTTCTGCAGCGCCTTATTGATGTCACTTCATTCGGGCATTCGAAAATGCTTTATTCTCGACCCGTTCTTTTCAAGCACTCTAATAACTGTGGTTTTGTTTTTCCAAATCGTTTGGATCATAGAATTTAAAAAACCAAACTCCTGACACATCAGCAATCTTGTTCCCATTTTCTGTTTCTTGTATAAATTTAACTTATTTTTTTTTCAACACTCAAAACCTTTCTTTTGTTTGTGAAGGTAGTCTCCTGTTAAAGGCAGGAGTACAAAAGAACACCAAGCAGATTTACCATTACTATTGTCAGTTTTTCGATCTTGAATTTATATATCTCCTGAAAGAGTACAGGGCTTGCCCTCTCAAGGATATGGATATGACTGAATTCTCAAAATAGCCTTTGTCTTCGAAATTATATTGGAACCGATGACTGGCAATGTCATATATGAGGTAGAGTATCTTATGTATGTTGTACTAAGCAAGGCAGAAAACATGTGCCTTATGAGAAATTAGTTGGTACCACAGAATGTATAATAGCCAAGGTGTTGCACCAACCAAGGATGTTATAACCGAGTTCAACTGTGATGCATAAAATTTTGAACTGATACATATCAACCTAAACTGAATTTCAGTTACATTATAACCCCTGATTAACATCTTAACTTATGCCTGACATGTGAACATTAACTATGACCAACATGTAGGACAAAATCACAACATAACAAGACACGTAATGTATGAATAACGTTAACATTAAGGTGGATTCATACAACTATTGTTGCAGTGGAAAAGCAATAAGTATTACATATTCTGAGTGTGTATTTGTAGCCTTAGGTATTCAGCATGCAATGCACATACCTGTCTGGCTGTACCATATTTTTCCACACTATCTCATAAACAATTTAAAAAAAAACGATATCAAACATAAGATGTCTGTTTTATTTTTCTCTACAACCTAAGTATAAAGCATTTCTCATTTTAAGAGGAATTGAGCGAGATATGATAAAAAATGTATATTGGTCTTCATGTAAAGTACTCGTTATTCTTGTCAAATTTTAAAAAAACTTGAATTTTCTCAATAGATTTCCAAAAAGTACTGAAATACCAAATTTCATAAAACTCCATCCAGTGGGAGCAGAATTGTTCCATGCAGACAGACGGGCAGACATGACGAAGCTAATAGACACTTTCCACAACTTTGTGAATGCACCTAAAAATAGTTAATAAATCCTTTGAAAGGGTGGAACACTTCAAATATCTGGGAACAACATTAACAAATCAAAATTCCATACATGACAAAATTCGGGAAGCCTCGCTATATTTCTGTGCGGAATCTTTTGTCTTCCAGTTTGATGTCCAAAAATACAAAGATTAAGAAAAATATATGACTGTAAATTTGCCTGTTGTTTTGTATGGGTGTGAAACCTGGTCTCTCATACTGAGGGAGGAACATCTGATGAGGGTGTCTGCAAACAGAGTGATGAGGAAAATGTGTGGGCCTATGAGGGATGAGATAACAGGTGAGTGGAGAAGACTATATACTGAGGAGCTTAATGATATGTACTCCTCACCAGATATTGTTCGTGTGTTCAAATCGAGAATAATGAGATAGGTGAGGCAAGTGGCATGTATGTTGGAACAAGAGAGATGGATGCAGGGTTCTGTTGGAGAGATCCAAAGGCAAGACACTACTCAGAAGACTTTGGTGTTAGATGGAAGGATAATATTAAAAAAGGATCCTCAAGAAGTGGGATTGGGAGGAATGGACTTGATTGATCTGGCTGAGGATAGGGACAGGTGGCAGGCATTTGTGAATGTGGTAATGAAGGGAATTTCTTGACTAGGTGAGAACCTCTAAAATTCTGAGGAAGGACTCTGCTTCATGCAGAGAGTTAGTAAAGGTAAAAGGTAAGGTAAAGTTAACCCGCGCACTGGCCATGAAGGCCCAGAGGTGGAGAACAGGTATAGCTATCCTCTTCCGTTAACCTTGGCATTAGATGGGGTGGGTGGGCAGTTACTATTTTCAGTTCAGATGTTTGGCCTTTTCATTCGCAAATATGCTGGGAGAAATTATTTATCAAAATATACAAACCATTCTCAATTCAATGGATTATGATGCTGGTCAGATTGAGACATCACAATTTGTAATTAAACGCAGCTGCTCTGAGCCATCTCATCCCACATATGGAAAAAGGTTTGTCACAATAAATTCTACACTCTGCACAGAGGCAAATCCATTGCTGTATTTTTTAATAGTAACAGCAAAATTATATATTGCCCTTATTTGTAAAATGGGGACAACCCACAAGATATCAAATTGACAGGAAAAGCAAGAAGGTGGCTCTGTTTTACATGTGACAAATGCTTTGAGAAGTGAGGTACAACCTATCTTGGTTATTCCTGATGATGGAGTTGTCATCTTTTTACTCATCACTGAGGACCATTAGTTGAATGATTGGTTACACATAACTCAATTTCGCTCAAAGTGGCAGTTAGCCTCTTTTTACAAAGCGGGCGATATACAGACCTGACGATGTTTAAGTTCACACCAGGGACAAAACCCAAGAAAGCAACACAAGCAGCAGAAAAAAAGCCAAATGTGTTAGAGGAATGTAACTGAAAGTGATGCAATTTGCTTTTATGCATGTTTACATACATAGAAGCAAATCCTAAAATACGTGGTTGGACAATAAAGTTTGTGAACTCATCACAGCAAAAGTGCTACATACCTCGTTGCTGAATACCACCATGGTCGGCTTCAAATTACTCCCCTTGGGAAGCTATGCACCGATGCCAGCACTTAGTACACCCTTCAAAACAATTTTGGAACTGGTTTTGTGAAATCGCCTTCAGAGCTGCCATTGTATTACTCCTAATGTCATCAATGTCATCAAAATGCCTTCCTTTCAATATTTCCTTTATCTTCGGGAACAGAAAAAAGTCATTGGTGAATAGGCAGGGTGTTCCAACACAGTTATTTGTTAGTACCTAAAAACTCCCTCACAGACAGTCCCATGTGAGCAGGTGCATTGTCGTGATGCAAGATCCGTAAGTTGTTGGCAAAAATTTCGGGTCGTTTCCATCTAAATTTTTCACGCAGCCTTTCCAGTACTTCCAAATAGTAAACTTAGTTGACTGTTTGTCCAGTTGGTACAAATTCATAATGAACAATCCCTCTAATATAAAAAAAAGTCAGCAACATTGTTCTGACTCTTGATTTGGACCGAAGGAATTTTTTTGGTTGTGGGGAATTGGCAGTCTTCCATTGTGCACTTTGCCGCTTCATTTACAGGGTTGTATTGGTAGACCCATGTTTCATCACCTGTGATGACAAAGCCCAAAATGTCATCTTGTTTCTCCAAAAGGTCTTGGTAAATTGTGACTCTTCTTTGCTTTTGTTCTTTGGTGAGCTCCTTTGGGACCATTTTTGCACACACCTTCCTCATGTCAAGATCTTCACTTAAGATTTTTGTAACTGTTTCTCTGTCAATGTTCACTTGTTCTACTTTGCACCTGACAGTCAGCCGACGATTTTCACGCATAATTTGACGAATTTTTGCAATGTTTTCTTCCGTTCTGCTTGTTGCTGGCCGTCCTGATCTCTCCTCGTCAGTGACACTTTCTCTTCCCTCAGAAAAACGCTTCACCCGCTTGTAAACTTCTGTTTTCTTCATAGCATCATCCCCCTAAACATGAACTAACATCTCTCTGATTTTGTTTCCACTCTTTCCAAGTTTAACAAGAAATTTAACGTTCGTTCGCTGCTCTAATTCAAGCTCCGACATTCTTGTGGTGGCACACCAAAACACACGCAGACAGTGATAGATGCTACTCGGAAAGTGACTGCCATAGATCAACAACAACACAGCTGTGAAACACTGATATGTCAACATCATCAAACCATAAGAAGGATTTTGTCCAGTGCTGCCACAGCAAGCACACGGTGGTGAGTTCGCGAACTTAATTGTCCAGCAATGTATAGCAACCCTGAACAGAACTAAGATATCTTATAAAATAAAACTTTCCAGTAAAATTTAGTTTTATCATAAAACATGTATTGGCATAAACATCAATGGAAATTAGAGATTACGAAGGTTAAATGTAAAACTCACCTCCACCTAGTGCCAAGGTGAAGAATAAGTGGAGGTACACCTCTACTCCCCTCTCATGCCTTCACAGTGTGGACAAGGAAAAGATCACCTTTATTTTTACTTTAAAAGGTTATAAGACCTTATACACTACTATATGTATGGAAAGTTTCAAATAAAAATACCAGTGTACAATATGAATTTAAATGCCAAACAACAAATGCAATGTCATATTCAGCAACTTGTCACACAAACAACAACAACTGCACAGCACAGCACAAACTAAACTGAAGAAGTAATTCTGCTGCCACAAATAACAGAGACAAGTATCTTGATCCAACACCACAAATTAAATAATGAAATGAATGTGAGGGTTGAGACTCTTATGGTAGTGAGCATTAAGAATATACTCTTCTGGGATATGGTACCATGCACCTTGGCAGACAGATTATCAGCATCTTGTAGGAGCCTACTTCTGCAAGATATTAGCATCTGTTTAATTATTAACCAACAAATGCACTATATAAAATTTCACATTAAAACACTTAAAATCGCTCCGACATGTTTCGATCCTAGGATCATCCTCAGGGAGCTACGTTGATGCTGAAGTCATTTTAAAAACATTCACATTGACTTTAGCAAGGAACAACGTAGCTCCCTGAGGACGATCTTAGGATCGAAACATGTCAGAGCGATTTTAAGTGTTTTAATGTGAAATTTTATATAGTGCATTTGTTGGTTCATAATTAAAGTGATTCTATGAAATTCACAGTGCAACAATGAGGATATTAGCATCTGTTTACCAAACTACATGTTGTCACCTACCACAAGACCATCGTCTTGAACAGAATTATAACCGTGATGGTTTAACATGGTACTCTAACATTTAAAATGTTGTGCTAATTCCATGTTATTTTGATAACACTATAACAGTGCCTTGACTCTGTCACGATGTCCACTTAAAGATCAAACCTAGGATGTTCACCTTCAAATTATATTTGTATATGCAGTTTGTATATTCATTCATGCTAACAACAAAAGTACAGTAGTCACCAGGTCATTCATGTTAATGAAATCCGTAAGTTAAATTCAGCCTCCAAATGTGTGTACATATATGATCAGCTTTTGATTAATCTATGAATCCACTACGCTATTCATTGGCACAATAAAATATAGCTCTACTCTTTATTTAACTTCAGCACTATATGGGGGTCCTTCTAGTGCCGTGGTCATGGAAGAGTAGAGCTATACCTCTACCCACCCCCTGGGCCACACCAGAGATCACTTTATCTTTACTATATGGGGGTGGGTGGTCAACACCATGCCCCGGCCACTTTTCCCCTGGGAAAGACATGGTACCCACTGTATAGAAGGCTGGGTGGGCCTCAGGGCCGGTCTGGATGGGTGCGGAAAATCTCGTCCCCAATGGCACACAACAGTACGTCAGACTTTTCTGACATTCAGAGGACCGTGCTTTGTGACATATTCTCATAATAAAAGTCAACAAGATGCACTATTTCTCAACTTTATTTGGTAAGGAACTCTACATGTTTCAGACAGATTTACTGTCCATCATCAGGGGTCTTAATACTGTATTCACAGCAATAGGTATTTGTCATACTAGTTATGTTGACTGTCTGCTAGTGAGGTCAGGATGGAACTGATCCATCCTGACCTCACTAGCAGACAGTTAACATAACTAGGACAACAAATACCTATTACTGTGAATACAGCATTAAGACCCCTGACGATGGATAGTAAATCTGTCTGAAACACGTAGAGTTCCTTACCAAATAAAGGTGAGAAATAGTGCATCTTGTTGGCTGTTATTATAAGAAGTACGTCAGATATTTTTAAGGAAACAAAAAACAGACATTAAGAATCTCTTACTGTATAGGAGATAAAGGTAATAAAAGAAATTTCTACAGCATTGCTTCTTTAATATAAAGTGCATTTCCTGTATGAAATTTACCTACATGTCCTATCCTATGTCACTTTACCAGATCTGAGTAGACACACATTTACTGCATGGGGGGTGAATTGCATTTAGGGAACAGTCTGATACCAGTTAGTTACTGAAACTGTACAAAGGTGAGTCAAGTGAGAACATTTAAAGTGAAGCTGACCAATCTCCTCTATCCAGAATCAGAGTTAAGCATGCACAGAGTTACACCTGCATTTCATCAGGGCAAGGTGTGTAATAAAGCACATGGACATATAATGACCCTTCTCCGGTGTGCTGACACACAAGCACATGAGAATGCAATCAAATTAAAATTAAAAAATGAACACCTAAAATGGTAATCAGCAAAGTGGCACACTGTATAAAAAATGGTCATTAACCTTTTGGTGCCGGAATTATTTTTTTAATTTTAGCACACCCTGTATATAAAATGTGAATAATACAGGAACCAAATATGTTAGAATTATGAAACAAACTGAATTTTGAATAGAAAAAAACGGAGAGTATACAACATGTTTAAAATATTCAGTACCTATATCTGTTGAATAAATATATAAAATGCAACTTTAGAGGTTAGTGTTGTGGTACGACCACTATAGCTGACATTAGGCGTCAAAAGGTTAAAGGATGCACTTCTGATAGAGGCAGAAAGTGTGAGATGGGGCACAGCATAAAAACAACCATCAAACAATGAAATATACTAGAGGTAGAGTGTGAACATCACCACCTGACTAATCCTCTAAAAATATGGAGGTAGTAGTGAAGCATAAACAAAAATACAGAAAAAAAAGGGGACATACAAATTAGGTCTGTAATTGAGTCCACATTCTACTCCTTATATTTAATGAGCTAATGTAATAAATACTAAATATACTCAATTTACTAAGTAAATTGGGAATTTCCAATTTTTTATCCACTATGTAACAAAAACCAACCAGTTTTCTTTGTACCATCAGTATTTAGGGGCGCTTTACTTATTACCACTGTACAAGCGTAATTCCCAGTAATCTGTAAGCTGATTTAACCCTGCAGGGCACTCTCAATTTTTCTGAGGCATACAGTACAGAAATGTGAAAACTACAAACCTACATCCTCTGCAAGCCATCATTCTGAACAAGATCCTATCACTGTAGACACGAGGCTCATGGACACTACAATATCAGAATTTGATCCCTTTACCTTGATTGGTGGTAGATGTTAGGTGGCCATTACAGCCTAAATATAAATTTGTCACAAACCATAACATTTTTGCATGACTTCCGTAAGTGTTGATACAGAGCTGTGGAAACAAGTCAGTGGGATATGTTTATGCTTTAATAGCAAGGCATAATCTAGAACAGTGTTTCTCAAACTTTGTGAGACCCCGGCCCGGTAAATTCTTTTTCCATAAGACGAGGGCCCGGTCCCAACAGATTTACTCGACAGTACCTTTCCAATTTTTTTTAAGTTCATACATTAAACTAACATAAGTATTAATAATTAATTATGGCATAATCATAAAGACTGTTAGTACAATTACGTGTACGGTGTGGCATGTTGACAAATATAAAATTACATTTCAATTAGTTATCAATTGCAGGAGAATCTCTCGCAGCCCAGTATAATTGATGCCAGGGCCTGGTACCAGGCAGCGGCCAGGCAGTTGAGAAACACTGATCTAGAATAGGCACTGTGAGACTTGAGGCTCTCACAGGAGTGCTATTGATCACAGAGGTCTTCCACAAGAGATGGTGTCTAAGTAGGCTGAGTAGTTCCCAACATTACGAAGGGACTAAACTCATTCAAAATATTTGGAACTACTCAACCAACAAGTGTCACATTGCAGAAAACCTACATTCTTACATCAGGCATCATCAGAAACAATAAAATGCGTGTGCACTACTTACAAAATAGAAAGTTTGTAAGTTTCAGGCTTAACAAGTACTGGCTAGCCATGTACTTGTGTACTCAGATGTACCATATATCTACATGCAACTTGCATGACATTCCAAATATTATGCTTGGGTAACTTTAAGGTAACAGCCAGTATGAAGTCTTACCAATCACACTATAGCAAGAAACCATTACCCCTAAATCCATTCAAGTTTAATGATATATTTGAAGAATGAACTTCCGCTACGGGAAAGTTTCAGCGACATGTACACAATGCAGCCTAGTGAAAATGCAATGTTTTCAAGCTGTCGCCTCTCATCTAGAAAAAGTACGAGTATGTTATTCTAAGATTAAAATGCAGATGGTACAATTCTATTAAAAGTTAATAATTATAAATTATTAAAATAATTAAAAATTAATTTTATGCTCACCCAAACATTACCAATGCGTAATACAATATTCCAGTTTAACTCCCAAGTTACTTATTAAACGCCTACTTCATATTCACACACAATCCATATAAGCGCAGTTACAGTTAACCTAATAAGCACAAATATATTACAAAATTTAACTTCAGCACACACCGAGTCTGTGTTGGCTGGGCAGTTTTAGTCAGTGATCAGTGCCTTAAAAATTCATCAGGAATTATACTTCTATTGAGCAAACACAGACAGGTAATACAACACATTACCCAGCATGCAACATGCTATGCAGCCTGTATGCTATTTTACCAGTTACCACCAGGAATTCTCATAAAAGTGATACTATAAAACATGATAAGATTTAACAGAATAAAGACACTAGCCGCCTTCCTGTTCTTCTTCTACTAACCGAGCAATTACCTATAACTTTCCAAGATAGAACTGTGATGTTCATACCCCACAAACACACAGCCAGCAATAGCATTAACACAGGAACAGTCTGGCCAGGACAGACCCAAAAAGTGTAAACTGTCTAGCCTGGAGATTGATACAGCACTCATCTGACACGAGCAAGTCACTAGTTAGTAAACGAGAGGAACACGTAAAATTTAACACCAACTTGCTGCACTTCACTTTTCATTTGTTAATTAATGCTCTGACATGTTTCAGCCTTAACTGTTGATCTTCTGGGAGCTCATAAGCTATTTAGCTTGTACAGTGTATGCTTCAACTTATATGGTAGGAATTATATATATGATTAAATTGATTATTATGAAAAGTGAATGTTACAGTTTTTAAAATCATATATCTGTTATCTTGTGTTCACAACAAACACAAGATATCAGATATTTGATTCCAGAAATTACTTCATTTGAAGAAAGACTGAAACATATGTGAACACAATAGTCACACAAATAGCAAATTAAAATAAATTTATACATTAATTATATGTATTTTGTATACATTTTACCTGTATTTGAACCACAATACTGATTTTAAGAATTTAAATATCCAATAATAATAATAATAATAATAATAACAACAATAATAATATAGTCAGAATAAGATGTTTAAAGAAGACACTAAAAAATTTTACAGAAACCTGCACATGAAGAATATAGAGGCCAGAGAACCTCCCTCTATGGCAGAAACAGAGACTTACTGGAAGTCACTATGGGGAGAAGAAGCACAGCATAATGAAAGAGCAGAATGGATAAGAAGGGAACAGGAAAGGAAAGT
>Ga0123352_10020647_pt1 | contig 10500 bp, 5 predicted proteins | sample TergutLab28metaG_FD_89700 | JGI IMG/M metagenome (GOLD analysis project Ga0123352, IMG submission 89700) | Labiotermes labralis P1 segment gut microbial communities from Petit-Saut dam, French Guiana - Lab288 P1 | ecosystem: Host-associated > Arthropoda: Insects > Digestive system > Gut ... | reverse complement strand
TCCTCCACCAGCTTGCCAGAACCCTGTCAGGTATAAATACACCACACATCCCATCCCTTGTCATACTTCATCCACCTCCCTATGAAGATGGAACTGATAGAAGGTTCCGAAACGTCGGCTATTGTGACGCCGGGGAATTACCCAAAAAAAATTACATCATTATTGTTGTTTTTGTTGTGTTTTTTTATGTGTCGCTTTTATGTATTTGTATTGTTTTTGCGTTGTATTTTTGTTTTTGTGCTGGCCTTACCATAAGTACTGTGCTGTTAAGTCTACCCATTAATAAATACTCATTGAATTTATTCTTATTATTATTATTATTAATGTTGTTCTTTTTGTTAACTCCACACAACGGAGTCCTTCTTGAGAAAATTTAGTCGGTAACAGTTCGAAAAATTTTCTGTTGTATGGAATACAAAATTTGTTTGCCATCTTGACGAAGATTTGTCATTCTGAACCATTTGAATCTGGTCCATAATTTCGTATTCCATTGTTTGCTGTCCTTTACTATTGGCAGAAGCAAAAAAATTAAAAAAATATTTCCTGTACTTAGTTACAACACTGCGTCGTTAAACTGTACAGGAAATAATATTGCGGCTTCATTCCTTCTTAACCTCAGTACCAGATGGAGGTAAGCAGTCATATCTACTCGACTGCCCTGGTCGCTTTGCCTATGGGTGAGGACATGCAGGTAACCTTCAGAGAGGAGGGTGGATGGTCTCCAGAGCCGGTCACGAGAAACTGGAGAGGGGCCTCTTGCCTCTGCCAGCAGTTTATACCGTTTTCTCAGTTGTCCAGTCCGTGGCCTGGTCACCAAACCTACTCAACTCTAATCGCTATTGAGTTCTATAAAAAATTTTATACATTAGTGAAATAATATTTTAAAAGCCCTTCTTTCCAAGCACAAAGTTAATAGAGTCCTATTGGTGATCCAATTTTAAAAAATTATTTTTCTGTTCATTTTGTCATGTGTGAATTGGTGAAGATCCATAAATTACAACAACAAAAATAACAATAGCAGCAATAGCAGCTGCAAAATTTGATTCGCGAGTTTTTTATTTTTTTCAAAATGTCTTGGAATGAGTGCTGTTAAACCTACAATCCACCTATATACCCTCGTGTTGTGTAAAGGGAAAACTTCACCCATAACAGTGCATTTTAAGATGGTCCATGCACTTTTTTATTTTTGTCAGTTCAGCGAAGGGCAATACTTTCTGAATGTAGACAATACTTCGTATAATTTCTCAATTAATCACAGAATTATTTATCTTTGATCTTCCAGGTATTTTGGTGTTCAAATGTACTGCTTTGCCTACCTATTGAGGATTTTATGTACAGTTCGAAATAACTTCTGTAACTGTAGGCTACTTAAATTGTTTATATCTATCCGTAGATAAGATTTGCTGGAATGTAATGTTACTTTGGGCATAGGGTCAGTAAATGCCATCAGTAACATACAGGTGTGCCGATCCCAGTAGCCGCGCCGTCTAAGGCAGCTCGATTGCTGGGATTGTGGGTTCGAATCCCGCCGGGTGCTTGAATGTCTCTCTCTTGTGAGTGTTGTGTGTTGACAGGTAGAGTTTTCTGCGTCGGGCCAATCACTCGTTCAGAGGAGTCTTCCCAGTGAGGTGTGTCTGAGTGTGATCGTGAAGCCTCGATAACGAGGAGTCCCTGGCCTACTAGGGACTTTGGCGCCATAAAAAAACCATACACTTGTAGTCACTTAACTGTTATTCTGTTCCAACAGCAACCTGTTTCTCGAATGTGGTCCTGCCATATTTAGCAACAGAATTAAGATGCTGTACAGTGCTTCAGTTCACCATCAGTTCTTCGAAACACGCCAATAAAAATACGTGTCATATTTTACTATATACAGACTACGCTGTAACTTGTAACTGTGCGTAAAAATATGGAACATGTTTCGATGGATGGAAGTATTTGCAGAACTTTCTGTTTTTGAGGATTTCTCAATTTAAGACCCCAATTCTAGTGGAATTACGTATAATGTCACTTTATCTTAATTTATTTCCCTGCCAGATTTTTAGGATTCAGTACCTTGGGTGGATTACATCATTTCTAGACTAGCCATTCCAGTACCCGTTATGATTATATTCAATTTTGAGCCCACGCAACTAACTACAAGAAAGAGATCACTTGTTTTGAGTTTCATAGAGAACTGCTGCTGAAGTCTTGGAAAAGGGTAAATAGTGATCCACCGTCTGAAGAATTGCAGGGTTTTTAAAAAGCAGTCCAGGAATAATCCCTTTTATTGATTGAACTCAAAGGTTAAGCGATTAAGATCCATGGAAAAAAAGGCAAATATATACCAGTCGACACGGCGTCATATCGCAAAAGAAATAGGTGGGCAAGTAGTTTGGTTAATGCGTAGAAAAGTCAATTGGTAGTATAGATGGGAATGTAGACTGCATCATGGATGAGAGTAGGACAGGGTGGACGGATCAGTACATGGACCGAGCCTCTGCGTGGTTGGTTTAACAGAAGTGTTATAAAGTATGGATGCGTAAATAGATATGCGTGGCTGGTGGCACACAAATCGATTGATCCAACACACGGCTGGTGTTTTGGATGAATTGGTGGGGACATGGGAACTTCGCCGAGCAGCGTTACTGTTAAAAAGCTGTTAGTTGCAATTCTGGTCAAGAAATCGCCTGTCTTCCAAGGAACCCGAAGATTTATTACTCTTTTCACCACAACTAGCCGCAAGTCCCCGTTTTCAGCCAGCTGAATCCAGTTAGCATTCTCTCGTTATAATATCCATGTTACATTAAATTCACATTTAGGTTTATATATCATAAATGGTGTTTTTTAAGGCTTTCCCGGCTAAAATTCTGCGTGCATTTTTTTTTTCGTATTTGGTATGAGTCCTGTCCATAACTTCCTCCCTGATTTGGCCACTAAAAGTAATGGCGTGATAAAACTCATGTTCAGTTGGTTGTTTCATTGTTTGTGCAGATCTAAGATTTCAACATATGAAACGTTAATCATACCACTTTCCATAAAGTATACCGGCAAAAACAACGTCGGTAATAAATCGAAAACGCCACCTCCATCATGAGGTCGAAATCTTGCCAAAGGTGCTAGCAGGTGGTACTTCTGCAGTGTGAGGTGGTACAGAACCTGTTTAGCTCAGTGCCGGCCGGGTGTGGGAGGCGGAGTTACCAGTCTGGCGCGGGCAGACCCCCCGCGGTGACCCCTACACTCTTGGCGCCAAGTTCATCTCCTCCCAACCAAAGACGGTACACCTGCCTCTCTGACACCTTCCTACCCACCAAAACTTTACCACAAAACGACTCAAACTCTCGCCTTACAATGTACTGTGGCGGAAATAATTACTTAGAGCTAAGCAGAACACGAATATTTAGATGGGAAGCATGATAACCTCAAATGGACGACTTGCCAAGGCCACGTGCACTCAGTTCGCTTCGGAATCTTCGTCTGGGTGATCCAGGTATCTCGGAGCCGGAAATTCACTCACTTCCTGTCGACCTCAGGGATAGACGCAGTTTGTTTCACAGGATAAATTCGCAGGGAAAAAGAAGCTGAACCATCTGTAGATATTCACATACTGTGGAAAGATTTCCCACAAGCAAAGCGGCCGAGACGTGAAGCTGTTGCATTATAATGATGTTCTTCCTATCAACCGATATAATTCAACACACTAACATTTTTTTTTCATCCTTGCACCTTGCATTTTGAAATCTACGCAGTTCACTCATCAACAAATGCACTATTTATTGACTTGGTTAAACATTCTAAATTTACATTAAACTACACAATAATATCGCTCCTACATGTTTCGGTCTATAATGACCATCATCAGGGAGCTTTATCTGTGCCTAACTAAAGTTATATTTATGTTAAAACACTCGGTAAAATTACGTCGTTATATAAACTAGGTGATGTGGCAGCATGTCTTAGAGCGGCATGTGTGTTGTGTGCTGTGCACAGAGTGAGACTGTAGAGCGGCATGTGTGTTGTGTGCTGTGCACAGAGTGAGACTGTAGAGCGGCATGTGTGTTGTGTGTTGTGCACAGAGTGAAACTGTAGAGCGGCATGTGTGTTGTGTGTTGTGCACAGAGTGAGACTGTAGAGCGGCATGTGTGTTGTGTGCTGTGCACAGAGTGAGACTTTTAGTGAATTTTATGTTGGGTAGGTTGATTAGTTTTGAGTGGAATGTAAAAGCATTCTTGTCATTGTTGTGTTTGGTTTGTGTTTGTTTTGTCAGCATGTCTATCTTTTTATTAAGTTTTTGATACTGGTTGTCCATGAGGGTCATTAAAGACCGAAACATGTCGGAGCGATATTAATGTGTATTTTAATGTAAATTTAAAACTTTTAACCAAGTTAATAAATAGTGCATTTGTTGGTGAGTGAACAACGTACGCTAACGAATGTTTTAGAACTGCAGTAATTTTAAAATAAATTCTGACTGGATCTTTCATTGTCTGCTTTTGGAGATCATCAGCTGGACCGTTCGTGTAATGAAGGAAAAAGTCTTACAAAGAGTGAAGGAAGACAGGAACATTCTACAGACAAAAAGAAGGCAAGCTAACTGCATTGGTCACATCTTGCCTAGAAACTGCTGTCTAAAACATGCTATTGTAGGAAAGTTGGAGGGAAGGATAGAAGAAGAAGAAGAAGGGGAGGAGGAGGAGGAGGAGGAGGAGGAGAAGGAGAGAGGGTACTGGAAAATGTAAGAGGACGCACTAAATGACACTATGTAGAAAAGTGGCTTTGGGAGACACTATAGACCTGTCGTTAGACTACAGGATGAATGAGTGAATTAATTAATTATAACAACCACTGTATGACCACATGGGGCATTTGAGGCCCTGCTTGAAACCCTTAAAGGATGTGCGCCTGCCAGTAGTCGCAGGTCTTTTCTTGTCTTGGCTTCTCCTGTCTTGTCTAACTGCTGTCCACCACAATATGCAAGGTCATCCTTTCTAACCTAACGATGGCGGAAGTTATTGTTACTTCCGCAACTCCGTATAATTTCCTCATTGTAAACACGCACATAGCAGACGACACACAGACACTGTCAGATCCCTCGCACGTCCCCTAGAATTTGGAAGCTCGTGTGCAATTTGTGGTGAAAAATGTTGCATCAGGACGTGTTCTGTGTACGAATACATAAAACAGCATAAAGCCTATTTAAATTAATGGCAGAAACACTGATAATAGCCGTATCTATCTGCGATTTAAACAGGTAATTATTCCACAACAAGATTTGTAGTTCAAAGAGCGGCGTTGCTCAGGATTCAAACCTTGTGGGGCTGTTGTCGCAGAAGAATTGTATTTGCAATGAAACACGCGTTCTTTCGTCGTTTGGTCCGCAACGTAGTAGCTATACCGACAGAGCTATCCTGACCGTAACAACATGGTATTTATTTATTAATTATGGCCTTTATTTTTTCGTTGTTATCGTAGACATTTGCACCATCCAAGCCCAACCTGCCAACAGACACCTGGATCCGTCTGAACGTCGCAGCTGCTTCCTACAGGCGACACGCACACCTTCCTGCTCGCGTGAACATTGTATCCGAAATGTTCCTTCGTAATAAAACAGCAGTCGCTATTAACCGCAACAAGCCTCTTGTCTGTACATCTTGTGGTGCCCTATTTTTCGTCATCTTCGTAGTTTCTCTTCTTGCATTCGGGTCATTCTTTTCGTCTTTCGGACCGACGTCCCTGAATGCAAATTAGGGCTGCTACTCGCCATATTACAACCATTCAACTCCCTCGCCTTTACTTCAAGTTCAGTTTCACAATAATCTTGTCACTATACTCAGATCAAATTAGAGTCTGCTGTTGACAAAAGATAATCTGTGAAGCAAAGGTTTTTTTTTTTGCTGCGCACTGTGATTAGAAGAATATGAAATTCGATTTTGTACCTGGAGGTTTTTCGCAGTTACTCTGGGGAAACTCCAGAATTGCGCTTTAAAACGGCGAGTTTTTCTTCGTGTATTCTTCACATTCCATCCTTTACATCCATTTTTGTATTTGATGCTATGTAGGGCTAACAAAGCATGATTAAATTACAAAGTCAATTCTCCAAGTTTTCATTCAGAATTTGGGTTTTCCTTCTTTGATTGAAAGTTTCAGAAGCTGTAGATCATAGTTAACCCTTATCCTGCTAACGTGGAGAATATGGTGAGCTCCTCATAATGCCAACAAATAGCAGATTCAGCGTTTAAAGTGTTAAAGTACAGTATGGCCATCTGTTTGAAATGGTTGTGAAAAAAAACTATAATTTATACAGTGACTGAAAATAGATGTCGCAATTAAATATAATTTGCATTTATATAAATGATGCTATCCATTATAGAAGTTGCAGTTACGTATTTAGGCAAAGTGTTGCTCCATGTACTTACTACAACGGACACTTTTTCAAGAAATTTTGTACGAAGTTCACGTCGCCACAAAAACAGCGAAGAACGTCTCTGTCGAACAAGGTGGACAGATTTGCTTCTCAGTCGTACGTGTCTAATCGAACAGCTGCTTCTGGTGAATAAGCAGATATACATGTATATACGGGTATACGAGTGCATAGTGACAGCCTGCTTGATACTTTAAACACGTTTTATGACTTCGTGATCACATCGCCTGTGTAATAAGAGAATTTTTGTAAAATCGCATATTACGTGATCGTAGCACAAATTTGTCTTTACATATGAACAAATTTTATAAAAAAGATTAAGATTTGAGTAATAATTTTTCATTATTCCTGAATAACAATGGCACCAGGACTAATCACAGGAAATTAAAAGACGAAGAGGTAAAAACAGAAACGAAAGCAATAAACTAGCGAAAGATAGGAAGAAGGAGGAAAGCAGAGAAAGAAGAGGAAGAGGTAAATACATTTATCTGGAAATGTGAACTGTGCACCATTGAATAGCCCACTAGAGGGATTCTCAGACACAAGGACTCATCCACACTTAAGTCGCAGTGGGTGGCAAACAACAAAAGTATCCAAGCTTGCGGTTTCTTGTAGGCAACAGCTTAATTTATTTCAGGAAAAAAATAAAATTGGAAAAAGTTGAAAAATTGCGTAGAAATATTGTCCTCAATATTTTTCAGTGTTATGCCATAAATCTGTGGCGATGTTCTGGGGTGCCCAGTGTCGTTTTGGTTGCAAAAAAGTGTGATTTAGGGTTTCGGGAAGTGGGCACACATGTTTGAGGATCCCTGACACGGTAGTTTGAGAGGCTTGTCCAATCAAGTCTCAATTTCATAAAGGTAAAGTTCACCCTTGTAGAGGCACTGAGACTCTGTACAGGCCGTACGGCCCGTAGGGAGAGTAGAGGTGTAGCTCTACTCTTGCTTGACCACGGCACTAGAAGGGGTTGAGGGGTCAGCGTCACGCCCCGGCCGCTCTTTACCCCCGGGAAAGACCCGGTACCCATTTTATAGGAAACTGGTTGGGCCCCAGGGCTGGTCTAGGTGCGGAAAATCTCGCCCCCCCCACCGGGATTCGATCCCCGGAACGTCCAGCCCGTAGCCAGTCGCTATACTGACTGAGCTATCCCGGCCCACTCTCAATTTCATAGCTATTGTGATATTTCTGAGAGGAACCAGTAGTTCTCTCTTCCGTGATGGAGTAGCAATGGGAATTATCAGAAAATAAAACAAGTTTTTGGATTTCCTGGACAGGAACTACAGCCCGGTGGCAGGGATACCGTAGTCGTTACAGCGATTTGCTACGGACTGGACTGTCCGGGGATCGAATTCCGGTGGGGAGAGATTTTATGCATCCGTCCAGACAGGACCTGGGGCCCACCCAGCCTCCTATAAAATGGGTACCTGGTCTTTCCAGGGGCGTAAAGCGTCAGGATAATGGCGTTGACCACCCACACCCATCTAGCGCCGAGGTTAAAAAAAAAGTGCAGCTCTACCGCTGCTCCGCCTCTGGGCCTTCGTGGCCTATTCTAGGGTAAATCTACATTTCTTTTTCTACAGACCTTTTTATATTCTAGATTTACTTAAGGCTTGCATGTGTTTTGTAACTGTTCTGCTGTTTAATTATAGGGTTCCTTTTGCAAAAGACAGCTTTGTTTTTAGTGTTATCCAGATAATATTCCGTAGGGATGGAAAGGACAGGTCTCTTTTCTGTGTATCTTTTTTAAACCCCAATTAATGTGTCCTGTAAAGCTGCCCGCTCCAAGGAATTCTACCAAATGTGTCAAGTAGTTATTGGTTCTGAAATCTGATTTGGAACACGTCAGAGGAAACTTGTGAAAGATAAAGAACTATTTTTCGTGTGATTACTTCTAATGAATTACGGTCCACAGCGAAAAATTATTTTTTTATTAGGATATATGGGTCTTATTCATCTTACTTCAAATAAAATAGGATAAAGTAGTCAAACATAACTGTGGAAATTTTATTAGCTATGTAGAAGCATCACCGATAAAAACTACTTACTTCGTCCATTCTTCGTCGGTTCTGAATGACACTGAAACATTTGCTTCGAATATTCAAGACACATTTCGCCCGTAATACAAAAACATGGTTGGCTTACTGTCGAAGAATATAACAGGCGAACACTTTTGTACCGCAAACAAAATTAATCCATAAATATGGGCACTTTGTAGGAGAAATCCCGAGTTATCAAATGTTGCAGAAAATATTATAGACGTAGTTACCAGTGTTCACCGTTTAATCAATATTCAGGTATTTTAGTCTAAATGTGAACTAACATATTTGGGCCTGGTGTAGGAAAGAGGTATGAAGGGCGAAGGGCTCAAGGTCAGTAACAGATTGAAAGTAATCTTCATGGTTATAAAGTACTTTATTATATATTAATATAGCCTTTTCTTGAAGCCATGCCTTATATAGATCCTTTTATTGCAGTCAGAATATGCCGCCGTAACACTGACAGTGTCTGTACCGACACGCAGAGCTGAACAAGACTTGTAATTTTAGCTAAGCACTGGTGGTAGCTCCCTGATGATGGTTCCTACGTGAACTGAAACTTGTTGGAGCGGCTTTTATAAGTTTAATTGGTTTTAACAATTTAACGATTTTATATAGATGAGTGCATTAGTTGGACAATAAAGCATTAGATCGAAAGTAGTTTCGCCAGGTGCATTAGTAAAAGATGGGACATAACGTACGATGCAAGTGATAATGTGTGCTAGCTGACTGATCGTGCTTTTGATTCGGTTGACTTGACTGCAGAGTGACAGTTGAGACCCTTGTGTTGTAACGACTTGTCGTGCCTTTAGGCAGCACGTTAAATACACATTAGGGCAAGTTTTTCGAATAGGACAAATTGGGATATAGCCCCTGTCGTAAATTTCAAGTCAAATTTGTGCTATTTATTCCGTGCTAGTGTTTGTGACCTTGTTCCTTGTGTAGTTTTGGAATCCTTGTCTACCGGGCAGGATATGGATAAGATAGGAATCCAGTCTTGTATGGTTATACAGTACCTATTAGGTGATTGCATGTGTTGTTCGCACTGATAATATGGCACTAAAACAGTGAAGATAATAATTGGCTAAAGCGAAACACGAAACATAGTGGATATCTGTTGGTCCAAGAGCATATTATTACACTGTAACATATAACAATTATATAAATTCGTATGTTGTTTAACTACTCTCTCCAGAATTGTAAGTTATACGTCGTCAAAGCAGTAATGAAATTGCGTTCTATAAAAAATAGGAAATCTTTGAACATGGGGGCTTGATTTTAATTTATATAAATTTTAATTTTTTAGATTTAAATGCTTCGAGGGATTTGAGATCTTTCTGTGGTCTGGGAACTTAGTAGCAAATGTTTAGTCCTGCATGTAAGACCGGAGAGTCATATGTTTGTTTCTGAGTATCCGGAAATGTCTGTATTATGACCTCTCTAAGTCAACGCTTTAGAGGCTCGAGTTACAACCTTATGCAACCCAAAATTTCGAAGATTATACACACGCAGCATCTGAAACATCCCCATTTGATACCTTACTGTGGACTTTTGCAATTTATGTGTAGCAAATACATGCATTGCCCTTTCTGCACACACACACACACACACACACAGGTCTAGCTGCACCATACACTCATGTAAGTCCTCGTACTGTTTCCTGTAAACATCTTTAGTCACATGTATGATTGTATATACATATAAATTATTTGAATATTATGTTATAATAATTAACTTGCTAGTGTAACATACAATACCTAGGGACCTTGATAGTTGAATAAGGAGAGACCAACGCGATGTCACTTGCTTTATTATTTCATTATTTAATGCTCAACACGTTTCGAATGTTAGTACATCCATCCTCAGGAGCTTGCGACTTATTTGTTGAATTATTTCATGGGTTGTATTGTTCTGGTTCGATGTGTGTTGGTGTTACGTTGTGGTTTGGCTGGGGTGGTGTGGTATCCGTATGCAGGCCTGCATACGGATACCACACCACCCCAGCCAAACCACACCGTAACACCAACACACATCGAACCAGAACAATACAACCCATGAAATAAC
>Ga0123352_10020646_pt1 | contig 10501 bp, 10 predicted proteins | sample TergutLab28metaG_FD_89700 | JGI IMG/M metagenome (GOLD analysis project Ga0123352, IMG submission 89700) | Labiotermes labralis P1 segment gut microbial communities from Petit-Saut dam, French Guiana - Lab288 P1 | ecosystem: Host-associated > Arthropoda: Insects > Digestive system > Gut ... | reverse complement strand
GTCCTCCTTAGTGAGCCAGGAGGAAAGCGCCCCAGAGGTAGACCCAGGTTGCGCTGGGAAGACGGAGTGAAGGAAGATGTAGCAAAGCTAGGATGTAGAAATTGGACAGTAGCCGCCCGAAACTGGAAAGGATGGAGGAAACTCTTGAAGGAGGCCGAGGCTTACCCCAGGCTGTAGCGCCATAGGAAGAAGAAGAAGAAGAAGTAGCCTAAGGGTTAAGGGTATAAGTCTGCGGGCCATCTGGAACTTTAGCAAAGTAACAGGGCTCCCATGAATTGATATGTGGCACTAAGGGCCCATCAACTAAGGCCTAGGTGCATCAGGACTGTAAGGTCTCGAACCTAATTGCTAATTAATCAATCAGTCAATCAATTATACATATAGAAATAACAAAAAATAAGTAAAGAGTGAAAAGAAAGTTAACTGAAAAAATTTGTGTGAATTCACAATAAACGTGTTGCTGTGTTGGAAATGATTTGTGGTGCCTCCTGCTTGATGACAACCTTTTCTTTATGCTGTGGCCATTATTGTGCTGGAGACATTCGTCTTGGTGTGCAGGGGAACTTCACGTTTCTATCATTGGAAGGAGGTGAAGTTGGTGTGTTTTATCACATTAGAACACCCTCTGATTGTATTGGCATACTCATAATGGTCTCAGTGAGAAGTTTTCTTGGCATTAGATGGAAGGAGTGACTTGGTCACTTGGTCTCTTCGTTTTTTAATATGGGCAAGAGTCATGTGTAGGTGTACCTGGCAGGCGATCAACTTAGATGAGTGCAGACACTGCAGTATCAAAGCTATTGAAACATTAACTCCAGTGATACTGAGGCATATCTAGTCTGAAATCAGTTACCAGATATATGCTGTACCATGAAAATTACTGACAGAAAATTTTCAGTTAAACTTCCTTTCACCACTCCTGTTAATGTGTATAATGGTTAAGAAAATATACCCTCTTAAAACGCAAGGGTGGTTTTCTAGATGCACACAGTATAGTATCTAAACCACTCTATTTTATATCGTGCACATTTGTAGAATGTTAATACAAGCACTGGAACATCCAGTTCATGATTTGCTCACTTATAGTGTTAATAGTGTTTATACCTCCAGCTCAATAAGTTTGTTGAATACTATTTGAGTGAGAGCTAGAAGGAGTCAAAATAATTATTAGTATGGATGAAAGAACATTTGTTGAACTTGTGACACTACCATTCCATGATATTTTTGCATTTTTTTTATGTCTAGGAAACCTAAAGGCAGAGGTACACAGAAGAAGAAGGATAAGGATGCAGGAAATACATCATTAGCAGATGTAAATGCAGCTGTGCCAAGTGACCCATCATGTAGTGTAGCAGGGGATGTGAATTTGTCTCTATATAAATGTTACTTTCGAGAATTGGACATGGAAGTATTTGTTGCCTTGAGTAAAAATCTTGTGTTGGATAAGAAAGATGTGAAGGTAAAGTATTAAATGTGATTAAAAAATATGTAGATATAAGTAGGTGTGATTAAAAAATATGTAGGTATAAGTAGGTGTTGAGTACAACAAAGCATTTTAAAATCAGCTTTATAGTATTGCTGGCCAGTAGGCTTCTTTTTCTTCAGGAGATACAGTTTCAAATCTTTGCCGGGGAACAACAACCACATTGCCACTGTGCGCAAGGAAAATAGTGCCTGTGCTATTCAGGTACAGAGGAAAATGGTGACACATCTTAGACTGATCAAGGACAAACAACCCCTAACTTTTACAGCAATCCCTGTGTGTGTTGCAGGGTAGTTGGCTGTCACATCATTACCAATACTGTGGAATTCTGACAGAAAACCAACAGTGTGGTGCGGCTTGACAATCCACCAAGACCAACCATGACATCAGATTTAAATTAATAAAAGTCATAGCAAACATCCATCATCCCCATATCATCAGGGATGCCATGGGAGTTGTCACACATACCCTCAGCTTTTATTATGAGTACATGGTCAAACTCTGTGACATCTGGTCACACCATATTTCCTTCAAACTTCCTTATTAAGCACAGAGTACTTTCTGATGGAATAGCACCGCACTATACACCTCCACCGTTATTCTGCTGCTCGATATATTGGGCCATGTCGCCTGTCTGCAGAATAGTACCTCCACAGCTTCACTTACTTCCTTTGTGAGGCCCATATATTATGCCAGTTGTTCCTCCTGCCTAATTGGCAGCTCAGTTGCTGGACATGCTAGTCCTTTCCTTAAAGGCAGATTCAGCCTATCCCTTGGAAACAGTATACTACTTTAACCTTTATCGTACCAGAGTGGGTTTATGAAAAACATGAGTATTACTTGAACAGAAAAGGTTAAAGTCATGAAATAAACAGCATTTTGTGGAAAATAAGACAAAGATTATGCAGCATGTCTTAAAAATGCAGCAGATTTCTGTGTTGCTTAAATATATAAAATGATTTTCTAGGGTTGTTTTCCTGTGTGCGTTCACATGTACAAATGCAAGTCTTTAAAAGATTAAAAGTAGCTGATGCATTATAGCTTCAAATATGCATGCCCTGCATGGAAGACCACTGCTTGCACTTGTGCCAAAAGCTGCAAGTGTTACAGTCTGTCACCACATTGTGACTAACATGCTTTTGTGCATTACTGTCAGGTAAATTCATTAGAATTTGAGAGTTACACTTTTTTTCCAACTATACTGGAGCACTGACACATTTTCAGCTTCGAGTTAGTGTATCCAGGGAACCCCGGGAGGAACTGACAGAAACCACAGAAACTCTTGGTCAGGAGAGCAGGTCTCTGTGCCAAGATTTGAAGCTGGGCTCTTGTGAATAGAAAGTAAGAGAATTAACTTCTTAGCTCTGATGTTGGATTATAGTGACTCCAGAAAAAGTTAGTTTGTATCCATAGTCCATATAACACTGCGTGTTTCTGAAATGGCAGCGTGGAAGGCAAACAATTTTTGTGTATAAAATTAGTTAAGTTGTGCAAAGGTATGTGCAAAACTCCAGCATTGCCAATCTCTTATAAGCAGAATGTTCATGATGTAAATAAACTGTGTTGCAGTGGCTGGAGAGTCTTTCAAAAAATTTGAATTCAAAACATAAAGGCCAGAAGTTTGGGTCCCTTGGATTTTGTTTAAAAATTAAAAATAATTGACAAGTCTAAATCAGATTTATGAGGTTAAAGTAAGGAACTCCTGTACTGTGTCTGTAAGACATTCATGCATGCATAGTACACAAAATATGCCTTCAGATGCATAGTCTACAGTGGCCAGCAAAGAGACTGTGGCGTTGTCAGTACTGATCGTAAACTGATGGTACTTTATTCTTTTTCAGGAAGATGAACTAGCAGTATACCCAGAAGTGTTGCTCTTTTTGCTAGAAGATTATGTTGCCAAGTTAGATCATTGTCTTCCATCTACAGCGAAGAGAATTAGCTCTCTCGCTACCAGTCAGCAGGCAGCATCCACAGCATCTGTTGGGTATGCCAACCTGGATCGTATTGCTACACCCCTCATCGCTCACCGTGCTATGAAGCTTCTGACATACATTTTACAGAATCTAGGGACCACTGCTGAATACTGCCAAGTAAACAATTTAACCATATGAATGACAGTTTATAATTCATTTTATGAGATGTAGCAATATTACCTTGATACGTTGTCCTTTGTCCAAACTGTCTACATTCTTCTGTGACCTTCCTTGACCACTTCTTTTATAATGGCATATACTCTCTGCCTCTTCTGTGTTATGTACCTTTTCATTCTTGGCCCTTGTTTCTTTGACCCTTCATTGGTAATTTATTTAATATAATTGTCCCTCCATGATTCACTCTTTAGATGGTGGGGGAGGAATGCATCCATACTTTGAGACTGGTGGCATGAGTGAAGTGGGAAACACCATTCATTCTTTGTTTAACTCAGCTGTAAGGACATGATCTCTCAAGTGTCATAGTTCTTGTTCTTTCTTATTTCACTATTACATTGGTCCCTAGCCAGTCATCAGCAAACCTGGGTGGTCCAGGCAGTTTTGGGCCAACTATAGCCCAGTATTTCCCATTGAAATTATTATTATTGCTGCTGCTGCCACCACCATGGATTTTCACCTCAGTAGTCTATTCCAGGAAAGTTTGGAGCGCCCCTTCTTCCATATAGTCTGGATGACCAAGGAACTATTATATCTTCATGTTTAAGTTTTCAAGGGAATGCTGTTGTCGTTTGTGTGTAATGCAAGTCCATACTGCAGGGGTCTGCACAAACTTGAAGCTGTCTTAAAATTCTAGTTCCATTTCAAATATGCACAAATACTAGGCACACTGTACAAAACTTAAGCCTGGGCACTCTGGAGTGTGGGATGTTGGTCTTACCTTCACCCCAGTCGAGAGCACAGCAGCATACTGATGCAGTTTCAGAAGTCAGATCCCATATTTAATATGGGTATCAATGTTATGAAGCCACCATTTAACTTTGAACCCAAGTATAGGGATACTATGTTGACCAGAGAAGAGTGGATCAGAGGACCTGGGCCTTCTACAGTCGAGTGGCCTGTCTGGTCCACAGATGGGTCCAGAACGCTGGGGGAGCCGTGTCTGGAGACTATGGGAAATCCTTGGGAAGAAGGCTCAGTATCTCTGTAGGAAAATATGCCACAGTCTTCCTGGCCAAGATATATGCTATCTTGGCCTCTGCTTATGAAATTCAAATGAGCGATAGACCAGAGAAATACAGCTAGTATTTGTTCTGACAGTCATGCAGTTTGAAAGCTCTTCAGGCTGTCAAATCTATGCCCATTTGTGCAACAGTCCAAAAAGGCATTGAATGACATTTCTACCCACCATTCTGTGGGACTGTTCTGGTCCATGGACATTCTGGAATACATGGAAATGAAGTTGCCGATGGACTCACAAGGGAGGGAACTGTTCACCAGTTTGTTGGACTGGAACTTGCCCTGGAGGTCACTAGGCAGATTACAAGAAGAAAGATAAAACCCTGGATTGACAACTAGCATGTGGCAATATGGCGGGTTTTTACCAGTACTCAGAAACAGGCTCGAAAACTGATCTTGAGCCCAATTCCTATTGCCAAGACAAGGCTAATATCCTTTAACAGAATGCAATTCAGGGTAGTTATCAGCCTCGTTACTGGACATAACCCCCTGAAAAGACATCTGTACATACTCGGGTTCTTTGGTAGTGCCTTGTGAAGGAGGTGTGGAGCAAAGGATGAAACTTCGGCCCACGTTGTGTATGAGTATGAAGCCTTGGCGGCACGCAGTCATACATATTTGGGTTCCTTTTTCTTGTGCCCTGGGAATGTTAGAAGTCATAAGTGTAGGGAAATCTTGAACTTGATTAAAGGAACAGGGCTCCCATGACTTGGACATCAGTTGGATCTGGTGGCAGCTGTACTGATTATCATGTTTTGCTAGTAACTGGTCAGTTACTAGCGAAACTTGACAGTATATGCATTATACAATGAGCTGCACAGTATATGATTATCATCAGAAAACACATACAGATCTGTAATATTAAAGACTTTATGGAAACTTAGAAATGACCTAAGTGTAGATATTTAAATGCAATGACAAACAGATCTATAACAACTTTTAATGTTCTACAATTTATTATATATTAATCACCATATATATTCCAGCAACTGTACTGTAATTAGGTACAGTAATATCTGAACATTATAATTCTTCTACATGTTTCAGCTATTTCAGGGAGGTATGCAACAAAGAGAAATACAGTAGTGGCTAATTATGTCAGATGTACAATAAAAAAGTTAAAATACAAATCTTAAAATGGTTAAAAAGATTAAAAAACATAGTACAGAGTGTATTACAGTAATTATTTGAACTGCAGAGAGACATCTATTGCAGGATTCATGTTTGTTTCCAGGGATATGTCTGTGTCTCCTGCAGTTGTTTATATCATCATGGATTTATCCCTGGTGATTTAAACAATTTTTTTTTTTTTTGCAGAATGTAGGCATTATCTCTTTCTTCATTCACTTTTAAAAACAGCAGTAGCCTTATGTTCAGCCCACATGTCACACAGAAGTGATGATTCACAGAGGCATTTTACTTCTCAGGAATTGCTGGATTCAAATGATGGAATTTATGATGGGCCAGATATGTTTAAAGAAGGTTCAGCAGAGGTGAAATTATGTTATGGCATGCTGCTTCAATCAGTAGCCAGTACTTTGGGCTGGAGTGGGTTCCATAGCAGTGCAAATAGCACGTTGCTGAGAGGTAAGTATTGGTATGACATTTCTGTCTTATGCCAGGTACACACATGCACAGGTTGCTGTATGTAACATTGTAACACAAGACTGGTTACAGCCTGTATGTTATGAGCTTCAGGTGGGCATGACAGGACATGCACATTTACTCAAACAGACAGCATGCACATGATCCACCAAATGCTCATTGCTTTTGATCGTAATATGCATCTTTACAGATAGCTAGTGAGATAATGCAGTTTTATTTTAATTGAAATAGTATGGTACAAAATTAGGGAAATCTCTTTAATTCATATGTGTTTCTGTAGACACCTGTTTATATAAATACTGTATTGTATTCTTATTTACATTGATTACCACACTGGTATTATTTTTTAAAACAGATATTTGCTCTTATTAAATGTACTAATTTGTATTTCAGATTGCTTGCATATAATAGCCAGCAAAAAAAACAGTGAGACTGCTAAAACAGCACCTACAAAAGATTTGATACTGTTGAGCTGTGAGTACTTTTTGGATTATGCAAAATGCACAGTGCATTTGGCATCTGCTGAAAACCTTGTAAGAGTCCTGCAGGTTCTGTCCAATTTTGTACCTACTGAAGCAGAACCCAGAAGAAACATAGGTATGTCTAACCTCTGTATGGAATTAACATTTATCCGTTTTCTGACATAAGTGTTTATTTAATATGTATTCATTTTGATTCTAGTTCAGAAATTAAAGGAAGTTCCAATTATGACATCAGTCTGCTTTTGTTGAATGTAATGTCATTTTGTTGAACATATATCAACCACAGTCCTTTGATCATTGGAAATGGGAGAGGTATTCACATTATTTGTATGGATGATAAATTTAATATATTGACTTTAATAAAATATAGAGATATTTTGTGAACTGGACTGAATACTGTTACTAAATCACTAGTGTTCAGTGTAATAATTTTTTTTTTGTGGGGGGTGGGGAGGAAAAAAGTAGGTAGTGTGTTAAACCTTTGAATTCTTTTCGTATCCAACCTCCTATTAAGCTGCAAATTGATTGGTGCAAATTTAAGAAAACTGGTGTACTGTGCTCAGAGAAAATATAAATCTCCAGGTGTTCCTTTGTGAAAACTATAGAAAGGATGTCCAAGAACATAAAGAACTAGAGGTAGCACTTAGCACATAATCACAATGTGATGGATTTGTCAAGATGTTATGGATGTTTTAGACAGTGGACCTGTATGGGAAGATTCCAATGTCAGAAGCATTTTTGGTAGGAAAGTTTATCATGAAGGTGATACTTACATTTTTGGAGGCATTTGTAATGTGTAATAATTTTATATGTTTGATCTTTTGACTTCACAATGATTTTGATGCATTTTTCAGCTGAGATATGTAAGGGGTTTCTTTCTCGACAATGGCACACCCTAAACGGACTACCTGAGTTTGGAGCTGTGTACAACCATCAGATAGAATCACTGGTCAAAACATATTTTACCAATGTGACTGATGTGTTTTCAGTTGTTGAAACTACTGCAAAATGGGTAGAAAATGAAGTACCGATTCTTCAGAACAAGGATTCTTGTCTGCATACATTTCCAACAATTACTAAGTAAGTTATAGTAATATATGGAGTGACCAGAAGCATTAAGAAGTGCTGATTGCATATACAATGAAACCTCTGTCTAGCATTTTTTTGAAAGTTAGTGGAGTTATAGACAGATGTTCAACACCCCATTTGGATGGAACTGTGCACTAAGATAGAAAATTAACAAAAATAAAGGAAGTTGATGGTTCATTGAAGCCTGAAATGCATCTAAATATTACTAATGACTTGAGTTTCAGTCTTACCAAAAAAGAAAGCATTACATATACAATGCACAGACCAGTTGGCATAAAATATTTATGCGTAGTATATATGTTATTTGTTGCTATGTATTTCAGTCAAATACGTTCCTTCAACACATCAATATATATGCATCACTACAGATTTCAGTCAAGCTTTAGCATCATCAGGTTGGCTTGTACATTGTCTAAACTGCTATATAAATACAGGAGGAAACATTATGTGCTCACTGAAGTTATGTATAGAACTCTCTAACTTTTTAGCCATATACGTACACAAAAAGGTGTGGTATCTTGATGCTGGTCACTATTCACTGATCGTTTCAAGCTGTACATTGGTCACTGTTTTCATGATTTAGGGTGATTCGTCTGTTCTTTCAGAATGTTGATGCCATGGCTGGTGGTAGATCCAGCATTGTTGTATTTTCCTGTTTACTGTGTCTGAATCCAAAGAGAATTTACCATTTTTCAGTAGCCGGAAACATAAAGGTACTCCTGAACAAGAATATAGAAAATTTAAAATCATTGCAGTTTGACCATAACATAATGAAGATGATAAAAAAAAATACAAATTCAGGATAACAATCTTGTAGTAGCTGAAGCCAATAAAGTAAAACAGTTGTTATCCTTCAAAAACACAATTATGATGATGGAGTATATATCTTTATATGGGTCAGTAAGTTTGATGGGATTAATTCCAACTCAGTGATTGCCTACCATAAAGGACTATAAGGTACTTTAAAAATGTATAATACTTTAATGTGAAAGGAAGAGTTATGGAAGGTCCACAACCTAAATCCTGATCCCCAAAGCTGTTAGTTCTGGTAAAGTTAAATAAGTAGCCAGTCACCTCTAGATGGTTCACAATTGGTGTTAACTCCCTGCTCCACTGGGGGCTGTCGCGCCAAAAACAAACGAACAAAACTCATAATTAAATTGTGTATAATACTGAAATCATGTGTGTGGGTAACGTGTTCAAGAAGTTCAGTAATATTCATCATAGCCTTCTTGTTACCAGAGGGGTCAAAAATAATAATCCAGACAGTGTCTTAGGCAGTACCAATCATGAGACTATTGACCTGTGCTAATTTGGTATTTCCTGTAAATCGTGTACTGTCAGCATAGTTACATATAATACATCAAAACGCAAATTTCCTGGCCTTTTTGTGACAGCTACAGAATTGGACTAAATTAATTTTTTGTAAAGATGATTTTTTTCTCTTTGCTCAACAGCCCTAGTGGGCCTAGGTGTCTTTAAGGTTCCTCAATCACACTCATTTAGCTCCTCCAGACAAGTATTTGGCTCATTGCAGAGGCCTCTGCCTGATAACACACACAGCACTCATAAGAGACAGACATCCATGTCCCTGGTGGGATTCAAACCCACAATCCCAGCAAGTGAGCGGCCGTAGACCCACGCTTTAGACCGCACAGCCTCTTGGATCGGCATATAGATGAATTAAATTTAAAATATTTTGTAGATGCTTGTAGGCCAGTTCTCTCTTCACTGGAGGACATATGGGAATAGGAAATCATGCTGAGACCATAATTAAATGTCTGTCAATCTGTTAGTCTGGTGTACAATACACAGCTAAAGTCTGCATATGTGGCACTGAAGCTTACAAAGTGTGATAAGAAATTTTATAATGTTCATTTCATGCATTAGTGATATCAGATTCATGACACTTTGTTGCATTTTGTTGATTTCCTGACATGAATATGTGAGAAGGAAGTTCACCTTTCAGTACCTCCATTACAAAATGTGAATGCATGTAGGCAAGTACCCAGAGACATAATTTTATTATTTAGGTACTGAGGACATTTACTGCAGTTTTAAGACATGTTGCATGGTCAGTGTGTTATTTTCCACAAAGTGCAGTTTATTTCATAATTTTTATCTTTTTCTGTTCAAAAAAATATGCACATTTTTCATGAACTATGCACTGAAGTTTAAATACCCACCTTAGTTGGCTGAAGGTTAATAACTGCATTAAAAAGTTTGACGGTATGTGTGAATTGTGCTCTGTAAATCAACAGTTACAGACATGGTGGTGATGCACAACTTGAAGGACAAAGTTATCACATAGAAAATGTGTAGGCCAGTTTAAGTAATGAATTCATTATATACGGTAAAGCGTTGATAACACTAAACGAGCTGTACAAATAGAAGATCGTAAGAGGAAAGTAGAGTTTAAAAGAGTTTTGTCCAGAACTACTTTTATTTCTTATCCAGAATTTATATTCCTTCCTACAGCTTAAAGTAGGTGTTATGATCTTTCCTTAACCTTTTGGTGCCGGAATTATTTTTTACATTTTAGCACACCATGTATATAAAATGTGAATAATACAGGAACCAAATACGTTAGAATTATGAAACAAACTGCATTTTGAAGAGAAAAAACGGAGAGTATATACCATGTTTAAAATATTCAGTACCTATATTTGTTG
>Ga0123352_10020642_pt1 | contig 10502 bp, 6 predicted proteins | sample TergutLab28metaG_FD_89700 | JGI IMG/M metagenome (GOLD analysis project Ga0123352, IMG submission 89700) | Labiotermes labralis P1 segment gut microbial communities from Petit-Saut dam, French Guiana - Lab288 P1 | ecosystem: Host-associated > Arthropoda: Insects > Digestive system > Gut ... | reverse complement strand
TCCATCAACTAAGCAGACTGAATCCCCATCCGCTCAACTTTTGTTGTATACTCAAGTCGACCTTCCACGTCAACAGCTCAATCAACCATGTTTACCACTCGAAACAACCACTCGATCAAACAACTCAACCAATACAATCAACCAACCGATTCAGCAACCCTATCAAACTTCGTTTAATTGAGTCAAACAACCAAGATGACGGCCCGAAAAACCAAGTCGGTCATTCTCATCAGACGAGCTTTGTCAAGGCAACGAAATGCAAAAACACAATTTCCGGCCTACCCAAGGGTGTGGTTAAAATTGCACTAAAATGCAAACAGCACGCAAATTGGATGAACAGAAATCCGCTTTACTTGGGCCATTGCAGACCCAGTCAAACACATTTTCCTCAGTTATGGTAGGTAAATTACTTTTCAAATACAGCCGACAACAGCCTACACTAGTTCTTCCCCAAAATAATATAGATGTTAAGATTTGTTTCAAGCACATGTGGTTTTTTTTTTTGCAATACATATGATCTTGTTGAATAGTGTACAAATGGATGAGATTTATGCTTTGGATTTGGTAATACTGGTTCGGGAAATTTATTTTTATACATCATTTAACTCCTAGATTACCCCAATCTAAAAAATTGAATGGAGTTTGTATGAACACGTGTCTGAGTGTCTTTCATTCAATTAGAAAGCACAAGTTAGAAATCCTAGCTATAAAATTCAGTCTGCCTAATGGAGTCAAGTGATAGAATGGAAATTGTATATTTTACCACATAAAAGGTGCAGGACCACAACTTTGGATTTGGCAAATACCAAGTACGTCAGCCAAGTACGAGATGAAAAAATATTAAATTATTATGATGGTTAGTGATTTGAGCATATTGGATTGAATTGTTAGCAGTGTCACAATTTCTACTCCTGCCATCACAGAATGCGAACGTCTGTTGCATTTATATGAATGTGTTGTTCTTATCTTACCATAGCGTAATGATAGCGAACCTATTTTGGATATTTTTATTACCGTAAATTTCAGCGTCGCGGTTGATTTTTACACTGGTGCTTCACGTCTCTAAGTGCTGTCAGAAATTCAGACACGCCTACGACACCACTTTATAGAATTTAATAGAAGTTTTTATGCCATAAAATTTAATGGCGTCAAATTATTTCTCCCTTAGTAAGAGAGTCGTGTAAATATTCATTCCCTTTCTGAGAAGTAGGGTTGGAAAACGGCCATACATTCTAAATCACCACCTGATCGAAAACATTATTCCCTGTAGCTAAATAATGACTCACTGAAAACATAACTAACATGGTGGAATATATCTCTGATAGTATCTAATCACCAGACGTGAAGAAGAGATGAAGATGTGTTATATACATGCCTTACAGAGACAGCACAAGTAAAGGATTATTATGACGTCACATGACCCCCTTATATGTGCCGTAGGCAGGGAGATACAGGGAAAATGAGAAAGAGAAAGGGTAATTCTGTCTCCTTCTATCTCCGCTCTCCAATATTCTGTACCAGTGTGAGTGAGCATAAAAGAGAGAAGGAAGATGACAGAGTAGGAGGGAGAGAGGTTAAAATAGAAGTTTTAAATGTTAAAATGGTATACGTGAATATAGAAACATGTATCAAAGTAATGGATACATAAATTTACTTCTTCAGCTTAAAAACAAAACATAAAATTGGGTGTAGTAATAACATCTTTTAAGTAGAGTTTTGTTCGGCCTAGAGTACTTCAATTCTTTGTCGTGCTAATGTCACCCATTTTTGTGCATAGCTTATATACATGCTGTTCCTAAAATATAAATTTGTCCCTAAGCACACCATAAAGACAAATACCTATTATTCGAGTTGAAGTCACCTCCACTCGTTCTGAACTTTTGAACTATATAGAGGTTAGTGGTCAGATTCTTGCTCTTCATACTCTTGCACGAAGCACCCCTCGTACGAATTGCACAGTAAGCTAGCGGGGTCCACGCACTTACCAAAAATCAAACCCCAACGTCTCTGCCTTCAGCCCGTGGCCTAGTGACTGTGCCGAACAGGCAAATCTGATTCTAATTGTATAAAATTTGTAGCCACTAACACGTATTCTTTTGTTGATGGGCGTTAGCCGAAAAAGATTGACTCTCAGTATGAATTGTTAGAATATTTATCATTGCAACCTGCAGTCTACCGATGAATCTAATATTACATTACATACGTTAGAATTTCGATGCTGTCAAAATGTCAGAAATGATTATAGGCTACAATATCCTTACTTTACAGGCAACATTCAAAAGCCATGGCTGAAATAAAACCTGTGACTTTATGTAGGTTATTCCGACAAGCAACCTTTGTATCACTTTGACTTTACGAAGTTGCATTCACCATCATTTTCAACGCCCTACTCTCCAACATGTACCATCTCTCTCTCTCTTTCTCTCTCTCTCTCTCTCTCTGAAAGGAACACACGCGCACGATCTCCCATGGTCCCGGCTGGCGCTACTTGCTGCGTTCGACTTCAAAGCAGCAGGGTCGATAGTTGACCACTACGCATGCGCAAATGATGCTGCTGTGCTGCTGCTACTGCTGATGTGATCTTTCCTATGGACCATATAGAAAACGTACACCTGTACACTTCTTGTGAATTCAAAGGGGACTGTTCGCTTGGTATGAGAATAATTTGGTGTGTAAATCGAAGGCTGTGGCTCTCAGACTATGGCCTAGCAGCGTCTGCGCTGAATGCGTGAATTCACCAATTTAGTTACTGATCTTACGTATTTATACCGATATCAAATGTTTTTTCGACATTATATGAGGTCGGTGTAGAGGTATTTTTGAATCAGTTACATGTACATGCTATACAATAGTGAATCACTTCCAAATTTTATCATGTAAACATACTCTGACCATGTTCTGAAGTAAACTGTACTGAAATGATAAACGAGCTACATGGAAGGTGCGATGTGACACGCCTTTAACAAGGTTTTCCATAACATGGATGCAAGATTTAAACTTGGCATCCATAAAAAATAATTTCATTTTAAAGCCACTTAACATGATATGATAAGTATAACAATACAGACAATTTACTTGTGACTTAACGTCAAGGCGCTTTAGTAAAAGCATTTTTGTTTTGTAAAATCAATCAGTATTATATATTTTGTGTGTGTGTGTGTGTGTGTGTGTGTGTGTGTGTGTGTGTGTGTGTGTGTGTGTGTGGACTTAGGTACCCAGCATGAAATATGCCTGAGCCGTATTGTCGTCTGTGCCTGACCGGCTTTACTATATTTTTCACATTCTCTCATAAACGGCACGTTTTTAGAAGAAAAAAAAAGTTATTGAGCAAATATTGTGTGTTTTGCTTTTCTCTACTACATTTATCTGAAAAATGTCTCATTCTAAGAAGAACTGAGTGAGATATGATGAAAAATATATATTGGTCCTCCTGTAAAGTAACCGTTTTTCTTCTCAGAGTTTAACGAAACTTGAATTTTCACGACAGATTTTCCAAAAATACTCAAAGATCAAATTTCATTAAATCTGTCCCGTGAGAGTCGAGTCTTTCCATGTAGACGGACAGACGGACATGACGAAGTTAATAGTAGCTTTTTGCAGTTTTACAAACACGCCAGAAAACCAGTACTTCATTTCTTTACAATTAATTTTTACAGAAACCCTCATCATATCTAGGTCTAAAATTCCCTCTTCCTTTCAGATTTCCCGACAAATATTTTATACTCATTTTTCTTCTGTCCAATGCTCGTAATTTATCGCACTCAACAAATTATCCTTAAATTTACCGTCCTAATATTATTTGTTAAAATTTACAAGTACGAAGTTCTTCTTTACGTAAATTTCTCCGCCTTCCCATTGTAAATTCCGTCAGGTTTCAAAATATTTTCTGTGGCAGTTTATTCTGAAACCCCCTTCAAATATGTTCTTCCCTTAATATAAGAGGCACATGCTAACTTTCACACAAAACAGCCTGAACAACTGATTTAATATTTGTAAATTTTTGTCTTCGTTTATTTGGATACAAGATGAGTGAGATACAACAGCCTCTGAAAAGAACAGTAGGGAGCATTATCGGGTTATAATCTGACCTTTTAATTTTTTCGTGAAATTAATTTTTAGGCGCCTTCGCCTTATCAACAAAAGCCCCTATAAGCCTTGCCATTTTCCTTCTCTACCTCCGTCTGTCCATATTTATCAGTGACGTTTCCGATGGAGGTATTTTGGTGAAATTTGTAACTGGGTCTTCCATTAAAACCTGTCGAATTACCCCAGGTTTGGTTAAAACCGAACAAAGATGCCAGTCAATTTACATTGAAACCTAAGTACCTTGCCAACGACTTGAATTTAACAAAACCTCTGTTTCTGTAACACTCAATACTTTTATATTGCTCACAGTAACACGTATTTCAAAAATAGACACAGAACACTTTGTGGCTTCTACACCGCAACAAGGATTAAGCGAACATGCCACAATGTTGCCTTATATGTAACATGCTCCCTTGTTCATTTTATTTTTTACTTTCCGATATTTCGACGTTGCAATGTCGTGGGATGTATTAGTTATGCTTATTAATTTCAGTCCTCCGTTCTGACAAGAAACCACGAAATTATAATTATAATTTATAAGCTACTATCACACTTTCCTTCCCGCGGGATAAAGGAGTACGTAAAAACCAAGAAACAAGATAGCTGGTCCCATTAGTTGTCGAACTTGACTGTTCAGAGTACGAAATGGAGTGCGGGTTTCCTCAATTAATCATCCGTCCAAAGAAGATGATTAAAATATCATGAATACGAACGATAGAACTCCGAGGGTCTTACTAGAAACTGCAAACGCTGGTCTTGTGGTCTATTAAACATAATTTCCAGCGGAATGCTTAAATAAGAGTACGTAAACCCACAAAATATCATCAATTTAACTACATGAATACTTCTCCAGTTCATTCCACGGTAGGAACATTTGTCAAGAACGGAAGACACCTGCATTTGTAATTCTCTATGCATTTTACGAGCAATGACGTTACCCATTGCTATGGTAACACGACAGAGGAAACGTCATATATACATTATATTAAAAGTAGCGGAATCGATTCGTAGCAATTGCTATTATGAAAAAAATATTACTTCGAGCTGTACAGACATTGAATGAAGATTAGAAGTATGTTTGTATGCCATGTAGGTAGGCACTGGCCGCCTTCTCAGAACCAAGTTACTGCTTCAAACCTATAAAAACCCAAGCGGAATTTTTATAGAAAAAGTAGCACTAGAAGAGGCCCTTCTTCTAGCATTCTTATTTTCCCTTGTCACTGTCACTCCACCAGTGCATCCTAGTATTCACCCATCATCCGAGGCACAGACAATTGGACAATACAGGCCACAGTTTGGATGTAAGGTTCTTACTCCATTTAGAGGCAAGAATAAAAAATAATGCACGTGATGTGCTCCAGAACTCAGTACACAGAATTTACCAATGCGCTCCTTACATGCAAATATACGGCTTCACGGTACAAGCATTAAATGAAATTTTTTAAGCTTATAAAAGAACAACGACCTTCATTACACCGATTTTCACAAGACCAATAAATGCTTACATATTATTTTCATACATCTTAAAATAGTTTGCACCTGTACCAGGGAAAAGATATGAAACCTGCAAATAGAAAATTGTTGGTTCTTCAGAGTAACGTACGGCTTTCACTATCTCGATATTCATAACTTTCACAGTCACTTAACCAGTTCTTGTAGACAGCTGTTTTATCCAACTGTAACTTAAAATGTAGACAACAGGGACGAAAGGTTTAGGGCTTAATGAAAGCATGATGTTCACTGCCTCTGTAGATCATTTACAATGGCAAGCAATACAAAACTCGTAAGAAATTCTTTTGGTCTATCCAAGGAGACTAGAATCTAAACCTAAAAAGGGAGTTGAAAATATTACTATCTTGACTTTTTCATAACGTCTGATAAATATTTTCACATTTAGCGCTTTTAATTGCAAATTTCTATTACCTTCCTTTTGCAAAATTATTCTCGAAGTTCATATGCAGCAGTAGCTAACAAACATAATGTGTCTGATCGCTTATCCAACCAAACTGAGTAAATGGCTCCATAAACTTTCATTTTAAAACGGAAAGAAGTTACAGAAATTCTGTGTCCTTTTTAGAATATGAAACGACTGAGAAGCGCTGAAACCAAGTAATTCTAACCGTAACTTACACACCACTTGCAAAACACTTTATAATGTATTTCAGAAAGGTTGGGAGCTCTCTCGTCTTAATATTAACGGTTTCGGAATATTCCACATTTCATAAACAAGATAGACGAGTATAATGCGAAAGAAATTAGTTAAATTAACATTATAACTGTTATGAATAACCTAAAAAGAACGGTATGAGCAAGAATAAAGGGCAGTATCAAGGAAGGGGAACATGAAAACCAACTACATCCACCACCTCTCCATATTCTCCTTACATTCCCTTGTATCCTTTTGTTAATTAAATTTCCTATCCTCGAGCATGCATTTTGGAACGAAATTAGCACAAGAGAGTTGGGGGGGGGGGATGAGGGGTAAAACGATTCTTGGAAATGGAATTTTTATGATACAAGTACCTTAGTGGAACTATTTGTACTCTCAGAACTTGCGGCTTCTGAAGTCCTTACACTTCAAGTTAATAGTTAAAAACTGGATACAAATAACCCACGTTTCAGGCTATGAGTGTGCTCAAATCCACATACACATTGTACCTAACGTCTATTTTTATGGATTAGTACTGCCTTGTAATCGGGAGTTTGTTGGTTCAAACCTCAACAAAGCACAAAGCTGTACGGACTTCCTTCAGTCCCCCCAGATCAACTACGCCTTCAAACGTGACGACCTCTTCTTAGCCTGTCATCCTTTCGATAAAAATCGCTGAAATTCTGAAGCCACTATTATGCAAGTTTAGAGACAAGCTACGTACTTAGCGAGATGTTTATTTCTCATGGCAGTAACTACAAAAATTACCGTATTATGGGACATGAAGCCATGTAGTCTGGCAGAAACGAAACAATGTTTCGGAGACACCTGTTGTCTAGGGCCTATATCCAGAAGATGGAAACAGCAGGATCTTGGTGTGTTAGACAAATACATCAATCAGTTACTGCAAACACAACTTCTTGTAAAGCTGATTAGGCTGCACTCAATTTGCACCTAATTTAATTTGTCGAAATTATCAAAAAATATTTCAATTATGATTTGTGGATTTTAACATTATCTATGTTTATCACTGAGTAACTTTCTTTTTATTTGACAACATTTAAACATCTACTTTAACTTAAGAAATAACGGGGTCTTATTAGACCGACGTAAAAGAATTTGTTATTGCCAAGAAGAAAAATATTACCCAAAGTAAAAAAATTCTTCGAGTCTTTTCGCAGATAAAGCATTAGAACACAAAGATATCTTTCAAATATTAAGCTCTTAATTTACGCACTTAGTAAAAAGAAAGTACTAAGTAATATGCAGAATACTTTTAAAGGTTTGTAGAATGCAGAAAGAGTTGCACAGGTAACAATTTGCGGGCAAGTAAAAAGAAGTTTATTTGTAAACTGTTGCTTATCTAAACAAAATTACTCTACACAAAAACCCACTCCTATCTGAGAGAAAGAAAGGATTCCACGTCCATTGTAAAGTAAAATCTGTCAATGTTTAGTAACACATACACTATGGTGTTTGTTGTGAGAATCTTGGGGAACACCTACAGAGACTGTTGGTTGACAAAATGTGATTCGTTAAAGATGTAGCATATGGTATTCCTGCTCGTAGGTATATTGGGCCTGGAAGGGCGACAGACTGCGCAGGGTGCTAAACAAAAGCTTTGGGAGGGGGGGGACTTTAAATTGTATTATGTTATGTGGAACGCTTTGTGTGAAGCAAGAATAAATATATTTTAATACAACCGTATTAAGAAACTCTATTCATTATTACATAAAACAACATTTTCAAGAGTTTCTTTAACATTCATATCAATTACCATTTCATGTTCTTTTTCAGAATCCAGTATAATAACCATGTATTTTATGGATGTTTTGCTTACAACTGAATTTAAAATAAAGCGTTAATTGAATGAGGAATGGTCATGGTCAGACTGACAGATGGACATTACAGCTAATATGCTCCGAAAACTTGTAGGAAGAGCCCACTAAGTTGTCGTTGACAGTGTATATTAATATCATTCAACTTAATACTTAACAAACCTATATCGCCCAAAGTCGGATTTTTTGGATGTTCAAATGTCTTAATTTGCGTCGGAAGTCTAGATTGCAATATTTTGAGTAAAATTAAGATTGCCTACATTATCACACTCGCACTGATAGCAATGCACCATTACATAGCCACTACCTTGCAGTAATCGGATCTGAAGATACACTCTGTAGATCAGTGTTCCTCAAACTTTGTGGTAGCGTGGACCCATTACAAATTCTCCCAAAATTTGCGATCCAAATAACAAAAATAATCTCAACCTGAGAACCCCTTCGAAACAACTCGTGGTGAAATCTAAACTCTCTTTATCTACAAATAATATATAGTAAACTATACATTTTTCATATATATTTACTACAAAAAAATTGTTTTCTTGGTAGTAAAGATAGAGCAATATTAGGAAACCTCTTGAGTGACATTCAACTGGCCGAATCGTGCTGTAGATGGCAGGGCAAGATTCTAAACTGTTTTGAGGAAAAGAAACAGGTCCGCCTGGAATTTACAGTCTCTGCTTAATACAAAACACATGCCGCTCAATAACAGACTGTTTTGACTGGATGGGGTTTTATTAGCTTTTGACATGATTTGGAACTTCAAGAAACACACAATAAAATTAAATTACAATGGAACTTCATGCTTGGTGACTGCGCTAGGTTTTCTGGACTCGGATCTGCATTGGGCGATTTGTTTCTGTAGCGAAAGCTCGGAAGGAAGAAACATGAAAGTGGGAAGAAATTCATAAAGTCGGGTAGCCTCAAACAAATAACTTCCGTAGCCAACAGACAAACACCAGAATTCAAATGAAGTAAGGATAATATAGGTCAAACATAACTAGTTTATTAGCAGTGTGTTAATGAAACAACATGTTTCGACCTACTCGGAGGTCGTCATCAGGTTTGCAATGTTGGCTCTAAAAGACTAATAATAATGCGAGTGGCGGAAGTTGAGATCTCGTCATCATGCTTTACAAAGCATATGTGAGAAAGGACTGCGTGTAGGAGGCTGTTGAAATGTGGTGACTGGAGTTGTCTAAGCAGATAAGGCGGGGGATTCCAGCACATCACTGGTATTATCACACCAATAGGTGTGATGATACCAGAGGCTGTGTGGTGTAATTTTGACCTCCCGATGATGAACACATGTGCTCGAAACATATAGAGGCATGAAATAAAACTTATTGTGAAACAAATTTTGTGCATCAAGTTGGTTGAATACTGAGATAAACTAGTTGTGTTTGACATATATTATTCTTACTTCATTGTTACATACAAAACGGGGATGCCTCAACTTAAGAACATGATTCGAAGTTGCACGTTTCAAATGGTGCAATCAGAAACTTGTAAGGGCATAATAATGACATTGGCAAAAGCACGCAGTTGTGGAGAGAAGTGTCTTGCGAATAACATTACGTGCTATTACTCATTCTTCCTTGAGCTCTATATGTATTAATTCTCATGGAAACATATTTATGATAGGAATAATCAAGAGAAGATGTACTATAATGCATATATTGAAATAATTCCACGGAAAAAAGTCACTCTTCATAACACGATATGTGCTCAAACTTTCAAAGTGCCCCGGAGAGATATTACTGTACTCCAGTGATCCACCTAGTGAACCATGTCTGCTACCAGATTGACCTCCAACCTATGCTTAGATTTCCCATGCGCTCTTTTTCCTTTATTCCTTGTCTCTACAATTCTGAATGAATATTTACGTATCCCTTGCGTGCTACGTGTCCTGAACTTCATGCTTTCGTTTACTTCCTTATTTTCATATCTGCTGTAAAAAAACGATCGAAAATCTCATCATAAAATTTCTTCCATTTCCCACTTCTTTTTTCCTCCTTCGTACACATATTGTCAGCACCTTCTAAGAAAATTATTTGTATATAATCTTTCCTTATGGTGTAAGAAATATCTTCATATGGAAAATAATACTTACTTGCTTACTTACTCACTCACTCGTTCACTCACTCACCCACTTCGTGGAAGAGAGTCCTTCTTGAGAAGCCGAAGGCTCATTACCGCATTTAAAAGTGCCCGCCGTCGGTCCCTACCCTGAGTATTGTAAAACTAAACTAAACTCCGTGGCCTTAGTCCGCACGCGAACTATACCGACAGAGCGGCCGCCGCCAGTCGGCCAAGTTAGTGCCAACTTTTGCGGATAGAGGGGTGTCACGTGGTCAGCGCAACGGGTCCCCACAGCCGTTAATCTCTGTTTTCTAGACCTGGAGCCGCTACTTTTTTCATTCAAGTAG
>Ga0123352_10020641_pt1 | contig 10502 bp, 6 predicted proteins | sample TergutLab28metaG_FD_89700 | JGI IMG/M metagenome (GOLD analysis project Ga0123352, IMG submission 89700) | Labiotermes labralis P1 segment gut microbial communities from Petit-Saut dam, French Guiana - Lab288 P1 | ecosystem: Host-associated > Arthropoda: Insects > Digestive system > Gut ... | reverse complement strand
TTTGGTTTTTCGGGATTTTCCTGTTTTTTCTAGGACATGTTTTTAACTTTTAACCAAATTATGTTGGAACCCCCCTTTGCTCACCCCCCCCCCCTCCCCCCCAATTTTTCAGGTGATCAGCAGGAAAAAATTTGTTTCATATTTAGGTACATATGGTATATTTGTAGAAGTGTGTTTAAAAAAAACACCCAGTGAAATTTCTTGGACTTTTCTAGTCAGAACAGCAACAAAGTAATAACAACATAATTTACGTCAATATGTCATTTTGTTACAAATGATAACAAACCAGTACAGTTACACCCTATTTGTGTCGTGCTACACAGTTCTCTTTGGTCACAGTACCAAACTGGAATACTAACAATTCCACACAGTAAAATGTTCAGTATCTACTATACACAAGCCACACTTTCAGTTGTTCATGACACTACACCCTCCATGCCTCTGAATAGTATCTTTCATGCTGTCATACCACGGCCCTACGGATGTGTGTTGCAAAAGGTCCTTGAATGTGCTGCAGCCTTCGATGCTACTCAGCACACCATACGCAGCCAGGTCTGAGAGGTCGGGTGTATCTCCGCCCATGAATTTTGTTCCTTGTAATTTGATCGACTTCATCCAGTGATTGCACGCGTCATACAGTGAAACCCGGACGTTGTCCTTCAGGTTGTGTCTGAAAAGTAGTAAAATGTGGTAGTAAGAAATCTGTCTGTATTTAATTAATCCTTCAATGACAGCCTCTATGCACTGCATGATTGTGAGTGCATTTTAGCATACTTTAACATCCCTCTGTCCTTGACAGTAATTAGAATTTGAAGCCACGTGTCACTGAAGCGATAATAACGAACGAAAAGTTCATAATATGCAAGATATTTTTTGGCAGAAGTGAAGTACTAATTACTGTGTTTCTCAGATCATGCAGCAGCATCACCTGCACAAATTTCTACACATGGTGCATGTAAACGCTACGCTGAACATTTGTAAAATCGTTGACCACCTAAGTGTTACAGTGGAGGCCACGCACAGGCACTCTCATGACTGTCATTACTGTGTGTCTCAACTCATAACCTTGCTTATATCCCTTCCTTGTTCTTTGTTGCACCTATGTTAACTGTAACTATGTAAAAACCTGTTACCAGGGAGTAATATTAACATCCCTCATGGCTTCAGTGGTCTAGGGGTAGCGTGCTACCTTTAAGTACCCAAGTTCGTGGGTTCAAACCCGGCCAAAGCCGTCAGGATTTTTCATGGCGAAAAAATCCTCAGCACGCCTTCCTTCGGAAGGGAAGTAAAGCTGTGGGTCCCATGTCGCAGATTTGCGGCATGTGAAAGATCCCTGAACTGACGTGGAAGTCACAATCTCAGGCAAAATTACTGGTCATTTCTCGCCCACATAATTCCACCTTTCACTACTAGGATCCCTCGCGTTGTTGTGGACGTGGGGGTACCTGGCAGTGAATGTGGGAACGTCCAAACAGGCGGGGGGGATAGGGTGAGTGCAATAAGCCTACTAGGCTGCAGTACATCTGTGGCATTAGCCACGGGCCCTACTGGCGAAGAAGAAGAAGTACAACAACAACGTCCCTCAGACTTGCCATATGCCTGAACTGTTATGTAGTCTCTTGCCAAATGTAGAGTGCAAACAGATTATATTAGAGAAAATTAAATATGCCCAACTAATCAAATAACTGAATTCCTACTCCTGAATCTTCCCTCGGCAATTTATAATTAAATTACTCATTACAGTTTCTGATTTCACAGAACCAAAAGAATTCCAGTTTGTATTTCTTAAGATATATTTTAATATCATTATCCCATATATGCCTATATTCCAATGGACTCTTTCTATGCCTGCTGTACTATCTGGCCCATTTTGATATTCTTCATTAAATCATTGTAATACACAGTATACATGTTATTTATATGATATAGAAACCTGACAGTTACAAACATGGCAATGATGTGAATCTTTGAGGTTGTATCAAACAAATTTAACATATACAGAACATGCATTTGCAAAAATAAAATGAAGCAACAATATTACTATTAACAGATCTGTAGAACAGAAATATATGTAACAGGAAAGTAGGCTTCATGATCTCTGGTTGAAACTTATCTTCTTACTTACTGTTTAATGACACTGTCAACTGTTACAGTTAAATAGCACAGGTGATAGAGGAATAAATATGGAGCACTGATGGAATGATACTGAGGGGGGAGAACTAAAGTACTCAGTGAAAAACCTGTCCCAGTGCCACTTCATCCAGAACAAAGGCTAGGATCAAACCCAGGCCTTTTTGGCAAGAAGCTCATGACTAAATGCCTGAACCATTATAAGATCCTAGTATGTCTGCAGTAGTCTCACTTCATTTGTAAGTATGAAGTGGAAAGAGGAATGCTACAGTGGATGTAAAGACAGGCTATACTGAAATTATCATTATGCAACAATCACAACCAGCCACTTACTTTTTCTTTAGCCTCTTCCCGATGATCCACATCGCATAAGCACCAACATAGATCACAAGATACCTCTCCCAAGCTGAAAAGTGTTTCTCCCATTCTCCAACCTATAAAACAAAAAATCCTGGTTATTTTGAAATACACAGTGTGTCCCTTTTATCATGTCCCTCAGCATGGCAGTGTTAGTGCACATGAAGCACGCACGTGCAGGGACATCATCCCATTGCAGGTGCTGTGGTCAGGGAGACACAGTAAAAGACACTACACATTATGTCTGAATGAACAGTAAACAATGATAACTCTACTCACTGTTGTGAAATCTACTCTCTTGTCCTAAGGAACGAAGTATACGCAAGCAAACTACATAAAAGACATATAAAGGAAAAATGTTTACAGAAACATAAAATAACTGCAGAATTTCAAATCCTTACTCAGTATTTAGTTATTTATTTGTAGTTTGTTTAGTGACATATTACTAGCTCATACAATGTAGTGTAAAATGACTGACTGATTAGTCAGTAATGAATTGGAAAGGATGAGGAAAGAAGTGGTGATGGTCTAATTACAGGTATCATCCCATAAACTTCCTGGAGGGGACCAAGGAAAATGAAATGTGAGGTTGAGTGTCACAGCCAAGATTCGAACTATTCACTTCCTGAATTCTAGTATCAGAAGTGTTGCTACATGAGCCAACTTGCTTGGTCAACCAGGATTGTCCGGATCAACAAAATGTCTGACACAAAAATTCTGGTGTTGGGGAGACACATGTGTATATAAAGTTGTGTTCAAATGATCTTGTAGCAAAGAATAACAACAGATTGTAAGTATAGGGAAAGATTTTGGTAGGGACAAGAGGATTAAGACTTGTCAAGAGGAGGCTATACAGTAAGGATTTCTTGCCTAATTTGTGACCTTCCATCTGACGGCCGTTTTTAATATCTAGCTTACTCGAATGTGCGCTTAACTTGACATGAAATTAAGTGAAAGAGGAGCACTTATCATATGTTAAAATTTTATTTATTTATTTCTAAGTAATTTTGTCAGTGACAAAGGTGCACAAAACCTGATGGCACCTATTTACAGGTTCTCACTAAGGAACTTGCTTTATGTTACTTTTATGACACCTGGAATTTTGAGGTGGTGCCTACATTTCTGGAAAATTTGTGCACTGAAGGTGAATGGCTCAGACCGTACAGTGATAAATGGCAGGAAGATAAATGAGTAATGACCTGGAAAACATGCTGAAAGCAGCAGTTGAGGCAGGACTGATGAAAAGCATGACATAGTTCAGTCACTGACGTTCACGTGACCATGCATCGTGATAAATTCTTATAATAAAACCAACTAGATGCCACTAACTTCTCAAATTTATTTTTGGAATAAAACTCTACATGTTTCGGACAGTTTCTCTGTCCATCATCAGGAGTTTTTCACTGTACATACAGCAATGGTATATGTCAGCAAACCTGTATGACATATACCATTGCTGTATGTACAGTGAAAAACTCCTGATGATGGACAGACGAACTGTCCGAAACATGTAGAGTTTTATTCCAAAAATAAATTTGAGAAATTAGTGCATCTAGTTGGTTTTATTATTAGAATATTTCTGTCAGTATAGGTGGTTGTCAGGAGAAAGTTTGAATGTAGGAGGTATTGAATATGGAGCAAGAAGCTACTGGCTTGACTGTGACATTTGTTATTTCATAAAATTGAAATCCTGTTACTTGTGAAAACCAGTTGAAAGCCTGGACTGCCTCCTCCCTTGTACGGTAGACATTCGGAGAAAGCGTATGGACCAGGACATCATCCACCCACTTTCGCCACTTCCGTTCTTTCCTGTGGGTGAAACAAGTTTAACGGAATATATCAGTTTAAATAATAAAATATTGTTCATGCAGGTACACAAGGCATGGTACCTTAAAATTCTCTTTAGTTGTTAATTAATGAACTCTACACAGCAGGCAGAGTCCTTGATAAGTTGATTGATGCTCACATAGTTACAAAATTCCCCACCTACCATGGACATTAAAGGTTCATCACAGTATTCACATCAGCATGCAACTGATTCCTGTTCTTGGCCAGATGAATCCAGTTCACAATGGCATTATCTCACTTCTCTAAGATCCAGTTAACTATTATCCTCCCATCTGTGTCTCTCCCAAGTTGTCTCAACCCCTTTTGGCTTTTCTGACTGATATTCTGTATCAATTTCTCATCTCCCCCACATGTACTGTATACCCTAACCATGTCAATAACCTTGATTTGAGGACTCAATCACGGAACCACAAACACAATTTTTGTCTATTAGCTAGGTGAGAAAATGCACATGTCAACAGGCTATTAACATGCTTGATCTGCATATCTTTATTCTTGCCATAAGTTTGTGTTGGGGAAGTGTATTTCTGAAGTTGTGCAAAAGTTTGCCGAAGGGTACAAACTCTGAAGCTTGTCATCACGTGGTTGTATCATGGCTCAGGCAGTTAGTTGCTGACCTCAGAGGCCTGGTTCAATCCCAGGCCAGTTCCAGTGGGATTTTTGGTGGACAAAGTGGCATTGGGACAGGTTCTTCTCTTAGTACTTTGGTTTTCCATTGTTGGCATCACTCTACTCAATGCTCCACACCGATTCTGTCCTCTGTTACAGATGCAGAGTCTTGGCAACTGAGAGCATTGTTCAATAACATACCTAATGAAATGAAGATACTTTTTTGCAGAACTCAGTAAGTGCAACATTAATAAATATGAATGGCACAATGATTCAGGACAGAGCAGCCAGAGTCTTTCCGAAGAAATAATTCTGTCTTCCTAGATGTGATATTCTCACAGATGCATTGCTAAGATTCAGGTCTTCTGGATGTGATGCTGTCATTTGGTGAGTCATTCCTGATATTGCAAAGGATCACAATCCCTTCATCTTCAGAGTAAAACAGTGCACGAAAAGTGTCACTGTTCTTTGACTGCTTGACCCTGAATATGTGATCTTTCAAAATGTCAACAGCTGTTCACCTGACAACACAACGTCACATGCCAGATTCCTTAAATCTTCATTATTCTGTCTTATTTGTGGCAGTAGAGTAAAGGAGAAAATAATCTTAGCACGAAGGACCTGTTCAGCATTTGGACTGGGTACTTCTGTGTACAAAATGAGCGACTTAATAGATTGTACATTTGGCCGAAGATGTCATATGTATTTTAAATCCGAGCAGATGTGCAAAGTGCAACAGTTCTGGCACATTTGTTGTCATTTAATTATCTAAAAAACTGAAAGATATATGACCAAAGTGTGTACCAGACATAAAAATAAGTTTTCATTTTTTGTAATATTTGTTCAGATGAAGGTTTAGCAAGTTCACTTGAAATGACTATAGGAACACATGTATGTGTTCGAATAATATGTTAATATGCTCCAATTTTAAATAAAATTAGAGAACAGTACATTTTTTTTTGTAAAATAACCCAAATATCGAACAAAAGCCCATTCAGTGGTTCTCAGTTTTTTATATGTGGTCAGACAAATTTAGTAAAACTCTTATGCGCTTTTTGGAACTTTGGTGTTGTGTGTGTGTGTGTATATACGCACGTGCACTGTGTCAGAAACTCTGGTGCCCAGCGTCAAAATGATAGAATGTGGGCTGACCAGTCCCCTTCTTCCATTACTTGCTGTAGCCATGTATCTGTAGTTGGGAGGAAGGAATCATGATAAAATGAACTGTATGGAATGCAATTTTACTGTTGTGAACAATATGTCTACCACTATACTACCACATACTACAATTTTTCTTTTATTTATTGTAATACAGCCCATACAACTTACAGCACCGATTCATTTGTTTTGCCTTCTGGAATATTCCCTTGGTACATCAGAAAGTAACGGTTCAAAATATCAGTCTTTAGTTTTCCATCATCATCAGTGAATGATATGCTAGGGTAACACTTCACAACTTCCATCAACCCTTGGCCCCTATCGTGGAGATACGAGGCTAATGCTGAGATGATCATTGAACTGTCATTCATTTGCTGAAATAAAGACAATTGTTGTAATGAATACATTAATAGAAATTCAAACTTCATCAACTAATCACATTATTTTAGAATTGTGTTCCAAAAACTCAGCTCATTTGCCAGTGGTGTAATGATAGGAAATCTTGCTACACTTCTGGGTCTGTTATAAACAATTATGTATGATCACTCTACATAAAAAATGTTCTAACCACATTGTTTACAATATATATATACTCTTACAAAAGCTCTATTGTATAAAGTACAGTGTTTTCATTCTAATATGACACATAAGCAGTGAACTAGTCAATGCTGGCTCACTATGACCAGCATGTTTACAGCATCATAATTTTAAAACCCTGACAACACTTGGTTAACGTTTACATTTTTTAAGCCACTAAAATACATGTATCTTTGACCTTAACCAAGACAGGAAACTTATTCTTGTTCCAATTCAAAGCTTTCATTCATTATGCCATTACAACCCCTCATGTACCATCCTTAGTCTTAGGGAATAATATGCATTCTGTGAGTCACTTACCTGATAAACACCTTCAACATACGCCAGAAGTATAGGAACTTTTTTGTATTCGCTCCACTTAATCTGTTGTCTCATGACTGGATTTACTTCAACTATATTGTAAGAAAAACCGTAATAATCTAGAACAGCTCGAACCTTGCAGCAGAATGGGCAAGTGGCATACTGGAACAATGTTAACTTCAATCCCGTACTGTCAGTAGGTACAATAACCTGGACGTAAACACGAAATCGCATGTCAGCTTTATTACATATTGCTAGGAGATTCTGGGTTGTAATAATCATGACTGGTCTGAACTTCACTAATACTGGGAATGATTATCATCAAACATTACTGCACTCAATCACATGAACGGTAAATTCACGCAAGAACATCCCCGTGTTTACAGCATATCAATAACCAACACGTTAATAACTTGTCGGTAATACTGATTAAAAAATCAAGAGGACCACATCAATATAGAAATACCTCTCTAGATATCTGGAAACTTGGTGCAGTTTCCATTACAGGGCTTGTTTTGCCCATATTTTCATTTAATATGGTGGATGATTGCTCTTGTGCCTTCTTATAATATGCATAACCGGCACCAACAACTGCACCCATGCTGATACCTAGCAGTCCAATCATTCGCACACTGCCTCTTCTTGAGTTAGATGTATTTGTCGGACTTCGAGATGATGCCAATCGCACACTCATTAAGTTATTTCTGTGGAAAACATACCTATCCCCGATTCTATAAACAGAAGAATATGCATTTCGAAATCCTCGAGCACAAACTTTCGCAACTTCCACTACTGCCATGTTGCCATGGATTACCAGCGCTGTAGGTTGGCAACGCAACGGCGTTCCATGTGCTGCCCAGTGCTGCCATTATCCGAATCGAATAGCCAAATATCCGTGATATTCTTGGCAACCTGTCTTAGCGCGTTGTTTAAATTGGTATATGGTCACCTAAAATTCGTACATCAGGTTCAGATAAACCTGTTCCAAAACTACCGTGAGTCCTCACATGTTATTTAATTGCGGACTATAAACAGGAAATTTGTTTGCCCACATTTTCTCATCCCGAATCGTTGTAACCAGTCCCGACAGGTTGCAACAGTGGTATTCAAACGGGTGATCACGAGAGGTCGAAATCGTAAATGTCGAGGCTCACGAACATCGGGACTCCACTGTATTAATATTTTCATGACAAATGTCAGTTTTTTGCTGCAAGTGGGTATCAATGCAAAGGACAGCCGACACGGAACTTTCGGTAATGCGCCGAATATGTCAGAGAATTTCGAAGGTACAGGCAGCATCTTTCAACGCTACGCTTAGGTTCTTGAATGTCATAATGTAGAACGAAACAACGTAGAATGGAGAATTTTCCATAGAATAATTAATTAGAGTATTCTAGAAGTATTCCTTAACATTCCTAGCTCACTGTTTACTTCAAAATTTAAGACTGTAAACGCATATTTATTGAGCATATCACATTCCGTTATTACAATATACCCAACAGAAAAACAGTACGAGTCATGAACATAGCATAAATAAACAATAGCATTATTATGTTCCAATTCATTGAACCCAAGACACTTGTTATGCACAAGACTTCCTTGTTACGAAGTAAAAACTATTTTCTAGCACTCATTTGTTCCTAAAAATAAAAGCACCATTTTTCATCGACATATCGCGATCTCCTAAACCCCATTCCTCAGCGTAACACCAGAAACCAGAACCATCAAATAAAACATCCACTGGACATTCAGCTAACTCGAATAGTTCGGAAAGTTTAGGTTTCTAAAGTAACTAAGCTGTTGGTTATAGATAATGTTGTCAGGCTCTTTGATGTGTGTTGGACCGTGCAGCATTGTGATAACTGAAGAATAAGAACCAGCTAGACGCTACTTATTATTTTATTGGACTTCTAATAGGCTCAATATTTTTCGGGCACTACTATGCCCATCATCAGAAGCTCACGACTATAATGTTGATTACCGCATTGGTCGTTTCGTTCTTGGTTTGCTATAGGTTGGAGGTTAGGTGCGGTTAGGCTGGAGTAGTGTAGGGGCTGCAGGTTATAGCATGACACGAGTCGAGCTATAACCTGCAGCCCGGACACTACTCCAGCCTACCCCCACCTAACTTCCAACCTACAGCAAACCAAGAACGAAACGACCAATGCTGTAATCAACATTATAGTCGTGAGCTTCTGATGATGGGCATAGTAGTGCCCGAAACATGTTGAGCCTTCTAGAAGTACAATAAAATATTAAGTAGCAACTAATTGTTTCTTATTCTTCAGTTATCAGGCTCTGTTCACACTCACAGCCTGATATACACTCAGTCGTGATCGGACAGAATGACACACACCTATTAACATTTCGTTGCTGATACAGAGATAATAGACGCTCGTGGATAAGACATTACTGTAAGAGGTTCTCACAGCGGTGTGTCTGAAGATTCAAATTTGCGGGATGTTAACACCATGTTGACTTATAAACAGCTACCGACGTTTCGGAGAGTCGTAGTATCTTCGTCTTCAAGGTCAATTCGTCCCTATTGTTGGACTGTTTGACCCTGAACATGGAGGTCCTACCGAGACGTCGGCGACTTTACCAGTCGACATTCTGCAACATCCTGGACGAAAAATACCACAGCAGAGCGGCTTTACTGAAATTCCGTATGTGAAATAAATTGTACAAGCGACAGAAAGAAAATGGGTGTATCGACATGGGGTTAGAAATACCTACACTGAATGCGTATTGTAGCACTCAATTATTACACCAACCACTGTACATATATAAATTTATAAAATTTACACATTAAAACATTAAAAAAGCTCCGACATGTTTCGGTCCTAGGACCATCATCAGGGAGCTATATCGTCCTTGCTAAAGTTACAGTAATAAAAGTCATATTAATTTCACTATTCCAGTTGGTTTTGTGGCAGCATGCCGTGTTGTGTTGTGTTGCCAAAAGTGCCCTGTTATTGAAGTGCGTTCTGTGTTTCGTGGCGTGATCACAACACAACACGGTATGCTGCCACAAAACGAACTGGAATAGTGAAATTAATATGAATATTAATACTGTGACTTTAGCAAGGACGATATAGCTCCCTGGTGATGGTCCTAGGACCGAAACATGTCGGAGCGTTTTTAATGTTTTAATGTGTAAATTTTATAAATTTATATAAGCGCAGTGGTTGGTAAAATAATTGAGTGACTTGACAACATGCACGGCGTAACAACGAAAATTAAAAAAAATGCGTATTTTAGCACTTGCCATGGAGCTGCCATATTGAATTATCAACAGGAAATTCCCAACACCCCTCAGGCCTAGATCGCTAGTTCAATTGTTTCTAGTTCTTCAGACCTCTAAGTACGTAGGTGGGCTTATAAGTTTTGCCTCCACTGTAATATTTTTATTTACATTAGACATATCTGGATAAAACCGGTTCTGTGTAGTCGCATGGTATCTCTCTTCCATCACACTTCACCTTGAACACACAGATGCTTAC
>Ga0123352_10020637_pt1 | contig 10503 bp, 6 predicted proteins | sample TergutLab28metaG_FD_89700 | JGI IMG/M metagenome (GOLD analysis project Ga0123352, IMG submission 89700) | Labiotermes labralis P1 segment gut microbial communities from Petit-Saut dam, French Guiana - Lab288 P1 | ecosystem: Host-associated > Arthropoda: Insects > Digestive system > Gut ... | reverse complement strand
AGTAGCGGCTCCAGGTCTAGAAAACAGAGATTAACGGCTGTGGGGACCCGTTGCGCTGACCACGTGACACCTCTCTATCCGCAAAAGTTGGCACTAACTTCGCCGACCGGCGGCGGCCGCTCTATCGGTATAGTTCGCGTGCGGACTAAAGGCCACGGAGTTGTTGTTGTTGTAGGTTATTCCTCTCCTCCTTGACTCTTTGTTCCTCACATAATTGGTCCAACTGATCTTCACCATCCTTCTCCAGCACCACACATCAAACCTTCCCAGATATTTCTGATCTGCTTTCCAAAATGTCCAAGTTTCAGCACCATACAATGCTGTACTCCAAATGTGGCACTTTACTAGTTTCATCCTTAAATTTAAGTCAAATTTACTGGTGAAAAGAGTCTCTTCTGGTTGAATGCTGCTCTCACCATGGCGATCCTGGATTTAATTTCACATATACATTTTGCATCATTTATAGTTGAAATATTCTACATTCTCCAGCTGTATTTTATCTATCATAATCTGTAATGGGGATGGTTACTTTGAGATTTTCATCACCTTAGTTTTTTCCACATTCATTACCATTCCATAACAGTTTCCAATTTAAGTTGGTCGTTCAGTTATGCCATGTAACACTGTTTCTTCCTTAGCCAGTAGCACAAGGTCATTTGCATATTTCACAGTGCAAATTACATGTCCTCCTATTTTGAAGTCTCCAAACCTTTCAAGAACTTCTTTGGTAAGCTTTTCACTGTACAAGTTGAATTGAATTGGCAACAAACAACATACTTGACTGATTCTTCTTCCATTCTTCACACTTCTTGTCTTCTGTTAGTGCAGTTTTGGTTTTAGTTTTAGTTAACAGTATGAAGAATACAAAACACCATATTTCTGTTAAGGCTTATACCAAACATGAAAATGTAATTCATCATAACTTTTGCTTTGTCAGTTCTGTGTGATGGTAGGGTAAAACAAGATCTTCATGTAATTGGATCCACAGGCATTACAAAATATCTTGTGTCTGATTGTTTTTAAAATCTAGGTTGGCGCATCTGGGGCTTGATGCGTCTGAACTGGAAACCACAGGACGAAGCTGATGGAACAGGGTCATCTCAGTATGATGCTCTACCTTCAGGTAATCATTAGCATGCTGCCTTTTTAAATAGTTTGTGTATTGTATCAGAGACAAACATACAAGCAAAACAGAAATTTGTAAACCTGGTTGTGATGAATTTGAGTGTGTTCCACAATTTCTGTAGCCCTGAGAGAAGAGTCGCTTTCATAAATAAGGACTTTTTCCATGGTCCTGTTCATAGATCCAGAAATTGGCACTGTGGGAGCTCTCATCATACAAGATGATTCATCAGCATAAGATTTTGTAGATATAAAGTAAAACCAAACTGTCTGTGTACTGAAACACATATTTCAACTTAAGCTTCTTAGACCATGCTGAGGCAGTAAGCTTATCCATAATGTCAGTAACTAATTACCAATCGCCACTGCATCCCATCACAGAAGACTTTAAACTTCATCAGTGGCACAATGTAAACGTCAAATCACACAGTGAAATATGGTAGTTCATGTTTGTAGATATACATTAGTCAGAATTTATGGTGTATAACTTACCACTGCAGTTTCATATGTCATTGAAAAGATTGGCTATGCACAAACTGACCATCAGGTGTATGAAATCTTTTACGTGACCTCATATCTTAAATAACAACCATACTGTTGTGCATCCCCGATAAGAAACAACAAATACAAATGTATCCCACAGTGAAGTTCATGTAAACTCTTTTAGCAATCTTTGCTTCATCTTGGTTTGCTTTTCAAATTTGCTTTAGAATATGCCAGTAGGCGGGGTTCGTGCAAATCAGGAGGGCTTTAAATTGAATAATACACATCAGCTACTAATTTATGTTGATCATGTTAGTATATTGAGTGGAATATGTACTACAAAAAAATGCAGAAGCTTTAATAGCCACTAGGAAGGAGATAGGTCTTGAAGGAAATTCTGAGAAAACAAAGGACTTTGAAACATGTCTTGGACCAGCATGTACAACAAAATTTCAACATAAAGATAGATTATAAATCCTTTGAAAAAGTGGAATATTTCAAATATTTGGGAACAACCTTAACAGATCAAAATTCCATTCATGAAGAAACTAAGAGCAAATTGAAGCCAAGAAATGTGTACTATCATTCTGTGCAGAATCTTTTGTCTTCTAGTTTGCTATCCAAAAATACAGTAAAACGCATCTGGATGCTGGTTATCCAGATCGGCTTGGCTCTTGGTGTAAATTTGTCGAGAATTCTACACAGCTAACTTGCTTTGAAGTTACTGGTTATCAGGTCAAGTACAGCTTAGTGTTATTGCTTCTAGAACTTCAAATCAGGTTTGGTCGAAAGGTTTAGATGCAAGTACATATTGTGAATCATAACAGCTGACCTTCAAACTGCCAATGTAGCCTCTTCAAAGAAAAATCCAACTATCCAGATTTTCTGCATCTGTGGATGGCTTGCCATCCCAATTATTCTGGAAAAGTGGAATTCTGCTGTATAAAGATTATGAAATACTGAACTATAATTTTGCTTGTTGTTTTCTATGGGTGTGAAACTTGGTCTTTCACAGTGAGAGGAGGGAAGAACTTAGGAAGAGGGTGTTTGAAAATAGGGTGTTGAAAAAGATATTTGAGCCTAAGAGTGAAAAGGTAACAGGGGATGGAGAAGACTACATAATGAGGAGCTTTATGATCTCTGCTCCCCACCAAATATTATTTGTGTGATCAAATCAAGAAGAATGAAATTAGTGGGGCATGAGGCAGATACAGGAGACAGAGAGGTGCATACAGGGGAGACCTGATGGAAAGATACCACTTGGAAGACCAAGGCATAGCTGGGAGGATAATATTAAAATGGATAATGTTGAAGTGGGATGGAGAGGCATGGATTGGATTGATATGGCCTATGATAGGGACAGGTGGCATGCACTTGTGAATGCAATAAATGATTCTTCAGGTTCCATAAACTGCGGGGAGTTTTTCAACAAGCTGAGGACCTGATAGCTTCTTAGAGAGGACCCTGCTCCTTTTAGTTAGTTAGGTAGTTGTTTCAACTCAGTATTCTATTCATTCTGTAATTGAGTCCATACCAAAAAGAATGTGATCCATGGCTAAAGCTCAGGGATTCTGGACATAATATTAAAGATTCTAGGCCTTGAAAGCAGCCCTCTTAATGAGTTACATGTTAATTCGTATTGTATATGATATGGTTCAACAAACAAAATCCTTGTAAGGCATATGTGTTTTGTAATTAAATTGTTTGTCTACAGTGATATTCAAGCACTTATTTTTGAAGTTTGAATGCCAGTAAAAACAAGTCACTGAAATTTAATAGTAATATCTGCTTCACTTGCACTTCTAGCCTTGGCATTGCAGTACAAATAACTCTGGAAGCATGTAATTAACTAGTATAATTGCAAATACCACATGTGCAAAGAGAAAGAGAACTAATGCTGATAACCCAGGACTTGCATTAGCATGTTTTGTCTTCATTGAATTGTCCACTTGTCTGTGAGGGAAAACAGATATTGCCCTCTCTTCTGGCAAGTGACATCGCATGTTGAACACGCACCAAAGCTTGTGGCAGTGAGTTGCTTTGATTCTTGCCTTAGGTTCTTTCAGCGTTTATTTGATGTCATTGTTTATTTTTGAAATTTGTTTGGTATGTTTTGGCGATTGTATTAATTTGTGTGGAACGGTTTCTTTGAGTGTTTATTTGATACAAACTACTGCATGTAGTCAGATATGTGCTTGGTTAAGTCAGTCATTACAGTGACTAAGCTATAGGTAGGATCCTGGCAGGGATAGGATTTTTCTCATTTTGAAAGCATCCATACTGATTCTGGGGCCACCCAACCTGCTGTCCACTGGGGACTGGCAGATCTTAAAGTGCAGCTGGAAGCTGACCACTCAGTACTGTATAAGGCCAAGGTTAAGATTGCATGAATCTTTAACTCCATACTCCTATATTCTTCATGGCACAGTGCTTAATTAAACATGGGGCCGACTTTTCTCGTACCTTGTAACTAGTTACACAAAGTAGTTATTTGATCAAACTATGTACAGCAAGTTGTACTAGACAGTGAGCACTGTTAAGATGTAATTTTGTATAGCCCCCATTTCATGAAAATCTCAATTTAATGTTAAGAGAAGCCATTCTGCCAAAGTATCAATGAATAGGAATTTTGCTGCATTTAGTCCTACAGTGTAGTTGTCAGAATAGCATTCCATGTAAAAAGCACCATGAGTATATGATGTCATTTAGCTGTAAGTTGTTGGATGGGGTATGAGGTGTGCTGTAAATGGAGAAATGAAGAAAACTGGGAATGAAGTAGTTGTGGCCTGTTTAAAGGTTCCATTCTGATGAGTGGACCCCCTGAGGAAAACCATGAAAGAAACTGGTCAGTATATCCATTTCTGCATCCATGCATGAAAATCAGAACCTTCTTCACAGTAGTAATTTGCATTACTATGTAGCTTTATCAGTTCAGCAATATTAATTACAGATTTTGAAACTAGAACTATGGGATGGAGTAATCATTAAATCCAGCATTTATATAAATTACATATTTGTTTTTCAGGACAGCATCAACGTCTGGACTATGTGTTGAGAGATACAAACCTTGGTGGCAGTTATTTGTCAGCCTTAACATCACATACTGCTTACTGGAGTAATTATGATGTGGCATATTTTGTTTTGACAAGACTTTTCCATGATTTGGGGTCTCCAGCAAATGTCTCACAACAGGCGCAAGCTTCATCAGAAGCTTCTTCAGTCAACAAATAGCTGACCAGAGATAATTTTATTTTTAAATGAAGCTGTGTTGAGCCTTATCATAGCCAAAGAAACTTATGTACAAATGCAATTCCAAATAATTTGCTTTTGCAGCAAAAACAATACCAGATTGAGTATGGTTATAAGGAAATCTCATTATAAGGACATCTCATTATAAGGAAATCTCATTAAATGAAAAAGGGTTTTGACTGCTGCATTTTGCTTGCTGCTTCATCAATAATTGTACCTTTAATCTGAAGCAGTGTCATTTGTATTGGTACAACTTGCATTGCAGTTTAGTTCAGTTGAAGGGTAAGAAGTCGAAGAAAAGAAAATATGACAGTTATTCAAGGTGTTTAATTGTAATTGTTACTCCATTCCCAAATATTGATCTTATAGATCCATGACCTGCATCACATCAGTGACTGTTTTTTTTAACTGTGGCAGCAGATTCCTTCTGCTGTAGAATCTGAAGATTTTTATTATAACATTAAATTATATACCCCTTTGTATACTCCAAAGGCCTGCTGTTGAACAGGTACTTCAGGAACCATTTAGTAATGTGATCTTGCCATGGGTATTAAATTATAACATGGAATGCAAAGCAACTGGTTGGATTACTCAGTATTTCTTAATGCTCCTGGCAAAATGCCAGTAATCGGAACTACATAGGTGCAATTTCCAGGGGAATTTCTGCTGGGGAGAAAGTTCAGTAGTTATGTGCAAAACCATATTGTAGAGGACGTTTGAGTTTATGGAATGGTTCTGTAATGTGTTGTAAGTCCCTGTTTATAGGACCTTTTTCCTGGGAAGTTTAAAGTCTCAGAGTTTGTGGGGAATGGGTTTTGGTGAATGTACCATGGAAGGTCACAGGATGGAAGACCATCCTGTTTGTGAGCAGACATCCAAACAAAGCCAAGTGGAACTGGAAGTAGTCAATTGATTTAATATGAACAGAAAGAAAGATATCATGGGCTCTGTACTGATATTTGACAGTGGCTAATCATCCACACTTAATATTCTGGTACTGATTAATGCCTGTCAGTTACAGCAATGCCTCTAGAACATTGAGAGTAAGCATTAACTTTGTTGAATGAAACAGAGGAGTGCAATAAGAGCATTTGACAATGAACAGGAGAAAGGCCAGGATTAACTCTTGACAAAATAAAAAAAAAAATAAAAACAAATCTTAATACAGTAAGGAGAAATTTTTGGATGATTGCAGTGAAAGTACATGTTTTTAAATGTTGAAAAATTAACAATGCCATATTTCTGTGAGAATTATTGTTCCAATACTTGAATTATCATTTCACCTTAGTTTGATGTCATGAAAAATGATCTGCTTATTGAAGGGTTGGCTTTGAGTAACACAAACTGCGTGAATAACAAGTGTATTGTTTTATTAAATTAGTCTTTGTTACATTTAGGTTATATGTCATTGGGAAAATAAATGTTTAATACTATGTGTACTTAACCCTTTGGTGCCAGTGATATCATTGCACATTATGATGCTCAGGAAAACCAAGGAGGACAAAAGTCTTTGCCCAAAGTGTGTCAGTTATGACATGTTCTTTTACAGCCCTCAACTGATATTTAGAGCAGTGATATATATAGCTATCTCTGCATGATTGCAAGGCACATTTGTTTGTCAGAATGTTTGCTTCCAATCCCATTAAATCCACAAAATTGTGATATTAAAGGGTTAATTTAATTTGCTCCATTTTCCTCTGAGTGTCTCTTATCTTAATAATTCTGATATTATAAAAGGTGTCACGTGAATTCGGGACCAAGTATTCAGTATAGGTAACACATTAGAAAAATACGTCATTGTTTTTAATGCTGCAGATCAAAATTAACAGTTGTAACTACTGCATTTATCTTTGATTTGTGATAACTGACTAATGGGCTGCAGGCTGAAAGACAGGATTCCTGGCAGGAAACTGGAACATACCCTTCACTGTACCCAAAATAGCTCTGGGGTGGGATGGCTGGAGTGTGAATCTGACTTCTTGCCTACATGAAATCTTAAGGCTAAGATTTGTGCAGATCTTTTTCCATGTAACTGATATGTTTTAATGGATGTTTAGTGCCTGTTTTTAATGTCTGCATCTGTGTGCAATCTGAAAGTGAGATCTCACTGCCATCTTTAACTTATGGCCACCTGCAAGGTAGTTCTTCTAGGTGGACTGTGTTGTATTGTGTCCCTTTTCTGATTTCATAATTTTGCAGAATTTCCACAGAAGTAGAAATCTTACAAGGAGTTGTGTGTTTTTAGAACCCATATTCTTTATTTCACATATATGTGTTGATAAATCTGCATCCCCTTATTGTGTTTGAACACATGTCCCACTCCTAGGCAGATCACGAAATTGTGTTCATGAGAGTAGTGTTACTTCATTGCAGTTCTGTTGAATACTGTAAAACTTATTGTTGCATCAAGATTATCTGTTGTCCATTGTGTGAGATGTACTGAATATACTGTTTGATTTAATTTGTCAGTTTTGTCTGCCACTGATATTCAAGTGATGTTATTGTTTGTAAGTCTGTTTTGTTTAAATTAGGGCTGACATTGAAGCAGGTTGACTTTTTCATTACTGAACAAGTAAATTATGTACTGCCCATTGTAGCATAGTAATCAAATGATTCTGCATTTGAGCCTTTGACAGTCTTTGCTGTAACCAGGAACTGAGAGTAGTTTCAAACATTGAAACATTAATGTGTAGTGAACAGTTCAGACCTACTGCTCTTACACCCTTTCAGAGAATCTGTGAAATGCCTTTAAAGTATGAACATTATGCAGTGAAAAACACTAAGGAACTGAATATTTAATATCTAGGAAAGTTAATGGAGTTACTGTAGCTGTACCCACATTCTACTTTTTATTCATATCTGCCAGCATAGTGTAGTGAAAACCCTTAATATTTTATGGCATTATGGTTCCTTCAGATAGTGTTTTTCAAGGTCATGTCTGGATACTTTGTCTGCAAGTTCACCACTTCAGACATTCACATGTCACATGAATGAAGGAAGCTCAGCTGAATATTTTTTTTAATTCTAATAAGTAACAGCTGGAATGGGATAGCGTAATTACATTCAATAACTGGTCTGTAAAGTGATTACAGTAACTTTATATGTAATATGAGAATGATACTATAATGGATACTGAAACTGCCAGTGTAGCTTAAATATGAGTTTGATGTCCTGCAGGTTCTCATCCTTTTGATAATCCATTTTTCACATTCTTCAGGAATGCTTGAGAACCTTTTCAGTCAAATGCATTGAAACTAGTGAAGGTCCCTGCAAATGAAAAGTAGCCAGGTTTTTCAGTGTGACTGTAGATCACATATGGAAACCACAAAGTGTCCTTTATGTAGTCCAGTTGAGTCCATTTTAACTAGTCATTCTAGATATTTAAATAGCATTAGAGAGGTAGCAACATGTGTGTATGTGTGTGTGTTGTAGGCACCTTTGTCTCTAGGTGTGGACATTCAACTTCCAGGCACTGGTAACAGAATTATACTCATAGTTCATACCACAATGGATGGTATCTCACACCTAAGGTACTGACAGAAAAGTAATGCTAAATAAACATGTGTGATAGTGTCATAAAGGAATAAACTTCAATTATTAATCATGTGACTAACCAGTAGACAGAAGTCAAAATATATACACACACACACACACACCACTTTTTTTCAGCCATTACACATACTGGAAAACAACTGTTGCTTAGTAGCAAATTTGTCAAATACACACATGCCTATGGATTGTGATTTTTTTCCTGTTGGAGCAATGGAAAACTTTTCAGACAAATAAAAGCACAGTGTGTGTATAAAGTAACGTGTGTGTAATAAAATGAAATTCAAAACCGAAGCTGGATTTTCCAGGCTTTTAGCTGTGACCTTTTTATTCATAACTCATTTCATCATCCATTGAGCTCTAGGTGCAGTAGGTATACAAGGCTTTATTACTCTATAATAGTAACAGGAGAAAACAGCCACCAGGAAGCTATCTGAACTTAATGTAATGTTTGTGCCACCTGGAATACATCCTTGCCTCATCGAGACCTTGACACAAAAATACTGACCCCTGAGATGCTACTGATGTGAACCGTTTCATATCATTCACCACATGCTTGCATTCTGAAGCCCCTCTCCTCATGCTGAATATTGAAGTATTATTCTAATCAACTATTCTAGTCAAATATCTATTTTTCCCTGCTAACTAGTACACATGGTATCCAAAATTTTGTACACATACAAAATAAATTGACATGTATGTCAGAATGCAGTCTCTTGCCAAACTTTGCATATGTGCCAGAGAAATACTGTGGTGCACCTAAGGTCTTAAAACTGTTAACACTTTTAAATGCCACGGTAGCCTCTTTAAAAAAAATACAAGTTTTATGGTATTTGTATCCTTGCACTAATCGTTAAAATTAAAAAAAAAAAAATACCAACAAATGCCCCATATAAAGTTGTTACAATTAAAGCACTAGAACTCTGGCATGTTTTGAACTTTTGTGGTTCATTCACAGGGAGTGTACATCAATATTTGTATAAAACATAGAGTATAAGTACATAAGTTAAAATTACTCAAATTGTTTGATATCTCAAAGTTGGTGCTGTAGATGTATAAGTTTGGAGAAGTATTACTTGTGAAAAGGATCTTGTATGTATACACACACACACAGTATTATAGTCATTCTGAAATAATATTAAATAACAAGGAATAAGTATAAATAGTAACAATATATAAAATATATTAAGTAAAATGATAGATGTAAATAATATGTTATTTACAACAAACATTATGAGAGAGTATAGATATAGCGATTGAAGTAGCAAAATCCTTAAATAATTGTATGCAAAAGTTCTTGAGTTTTGATCCAGCAGTAATTCAAATTATCCTTTTTTGAAGTTTAAAGACGTTAATGCTGTGTGAGGTATTTCCCCAGAAAATTATTGCATAGGTAATGTAAAATGAAAGTAGGAATAGTATCATCATCATCAGTAATCTGTCAAACGACAGGTCCAAAGCCTCTTCCAAAACGATTCCTCCACACAGTGCGATCTACAGCTTCCTCCTTCAATTCACAGTATCCTCTACTGTCCTTAAGGTCATCCAGTAACTTCTTACGCCCTCTTCCTCGTCTTCTTGTCACTTCTATCTGTCCCTTTATCTTTCCTTCAATAACTTGTTTTAGAAGGCAGTTTCTACGTAAGATATGACCAATTCAGTTAGCCTTCCACTTTCTTATTTCATGTAGGATATTCCTCTGCTCATTGACTCTAAGTCATACTTCATTTCTCACATGATCATTCCAACTTATCTTTTCCATCCTTCTCCAGCACCACATTTCAAAACTTTCCAGGTGTTTCTGATCTGTTGCCTGGAGCGTCCAAGTTTCAGCACCATACAGACCTATGCTCCAAATGTAGCATTTCATTAGTTTCTTCCTCAAATTTACGTCCAATTTGCTGGCAAAAAGATTCTTCTACTTGCTAAATGCAGCTTTTGCCATGGCAATTCTGGATTTAATTTCACACATACACGTTCCATCTTCTGTTAACATGCTACCCAGATATTTAAAACATTTCACATTCTCCAGTTGTTTTTGGTCTATCTTAATTGTTACTGGGGATGGTTGTCTTGAAATTCTCATTACTTTTGTTTTTT
>Ga0123352_10020636_pt1 | contig 10504 bp, 3 predicted proteins | sample TergutLab28metaG_FD_89700 | JGI IMG/M metagenome (GOLD analysis project Ga0123352, IMG submission 89700) | Labiotermes labralis P1 segment gut microbial communities from Petit-Saut dam, French Guiana - Lab288 P1 | ecosystem: Host-associated > Arthropoda: Insects > Digestive system > Gut ... | reverse complement strand
GGTGTTTCAGTACAGTAGTTCACACTGCAAACAGTTCTGTGTGGTGTTTACAGAATGTTTGCTGTGACAAAAAGGTAAGCAGCGGTCTGTAACTTCCTGGTCCGCCAGATTTGAACTCGAGTGATTTTTATTCGTAGGGCGTGCTAATGGATATCGCGTGTTGTAACAATAATACTCGCGCTGAAAACGATTTGAAAAACATCATTCGGGACCTAGTGTCTTCAGTTTCACTAGCAGAACTTCGACATGTAATGAATAAAGTGTTTTGTGTGTGAAACGTTTCGCCGACCCGAAAGAAACCATTCCTGACACCTCCTTTATGTATGATGTGTAAGAACCCAGTATTTACTGCAATAAACAGAAAAAAGAACACGTGAGCCACGACTGGCGGTAAATTGGAACAGAAACCAGCACTCTGCTGTCTTCTGGCGTGCAAAGTGATCGGTAATTTTACCGACGATATGGGTCAGATAAGGTAAAAGGATCCGTTATATACAGTATACGCGTGTAACAGATACTTGTTTGTGTTTATACTTAATATGTAATATTTTGTTCCTTACTTCTAACCGCACACCTAATAGAGAAAACACAGAGATGATATGAGATATACTCCGTGACGTTGCTAATGTGTACGGTACCGACGACCGCTAGAGCGACATACAAGTATCGCGACTGTGTGGTTAGATGCGAGTCAAAGCCACATTCCCGGTTCTTATGAAATTACACGAGTGAACTTTAATTTCTTAATTTGAATGTTGTTATTTAAAGTTATATCCTATATACAGTTTTATACAGGCAAGAAAAGCAGACATATCCCAAGTGAAGAACGGACAACTCTGCTTGTTACACGCGAAGAATGCAGACGTCATTCGTAAGAATGAAATCGACGTCGGTTTCGATTGTTAGGTTCCGAGCAAGTTGACATGAACAGTGATGCTTCTGACCTGCTTAGGGAGAACTCGTTGCAAATGCCGACCGAGTATCGTAGTTCTCCTAATAATAAGTAAATCCATATTTTTAACCCATAGCAGTAAAATTTATAAGACATTGGTCCAGCTAACTCCACGGAGCAGAGTCATTCTTCAAAACTGTGTATTACTACTCTGACGACGAAGATACTGCCGACCATTTATGGGACCCGCAGCTTCTTTGCTCTTTCCGTAGGAGTGTCAACGGTATCCAGAGTTAGAATTCCAGACATTGAATCTTGGGACTACTGCAGCTGTAAACAGTTCACTGCTACAGATAGAAGAATGTTTCTTGTGACTGGAGTAAGACATAGTGTTGTACAGTATAAACATTTCTCTAAGTGCCTGCAATTCACACGTATGTTGTAGTGCGGTTATGTTGTTCTTCCACTTGGTTCTTCTCCAAAATTAGACCAGATTTGGATGAAATTTTATATTACTGGCTGCTCAAAACTTTTTTGAGTGAATTTAATGTGGGTTGATGAATTTGTGTCGAGCACATTCCTTACAGAACCACAAATGTGAGTCTCAGGTATGATTATTGTAATACTAATTTGTACGTCAGCACAACTTTTTATTACACAAGGTAATATGTAGGCTACATATTTCGACTAATAAATAGTCATCTTCAGGCCCATTCTTTACAGGTTAAGTCACAGGATGCTGTGCACACATTGGGATCCCAGTGTGTTTACATCAGTGAAGTATTTAAGCCATATCATTTGCCTCGGAGAGTAACACTTGCAAAATATATAACTAATTGACTTAACCTGTAAATAATAGGCCTGAAGATGACTGTTTATTAGTCGAAACATGTAGCCCACGTATTACCTTGTGTAATAAAAACAGTTGTGCTGACGTACAAATTAGTATTACAACACGTATCCAAGCACTCCGTTATGTCTTCATTCAAATTCAAACTCAGGTATGAGGATTCATATGTACTGCCCCTCATTCTATACCGGCCTATGAATTTTAGCTCCCGATAGAAGTAAGGAGTGGGTGGGCGAGTGTGTGCGCGCGCGCTTGTGTGTGTGTGTGTATTTGCTGTTGGCAGGCAGAACACACGCCACTTGGCAGATGGACGCGACACTTGGCGAAATAGTCTCCATGTGGTGTAAGACATGAAGTAAATTATCGTCACCACAAATCATAGTGGAGTGTCGGTGTCATGGTGATTACATGTTGGCATGTGGAAGGTCCAGACTGTAGGCTTGCTGGCACGATAGTCGTTGCACTCCTGCTGTCTTATAATGTCAGTGACAACCCTCAGTACTCCTCTTAGGCGCCTTTGCAACTAATGCTTGCAAAAATATCTTACCCCATCATATCAAGTCTGTTCCTCTGTCCGTCTGTGCCTTGACCTTGCTCTAATGAAGTTTGATACTGGAGATTTTCTACAATTAATGGAGAGATCTAGGTTTGGTTAAAATCTGACAATAATGACGGACACTGTACATTACCTGCATGCGTTTCTGCGCACATTTCGAGAGCAATTTTCAGGACGTTCAACGCGATGATAAATATACCTGAAAAAAGTAGGGAGAAAATGAAACACACATTGCATATGCAGGGCATGTCCTTCCGTGAGTCTCACGGTTCTCTATACTATTCAGCAAAGGTCAGCGAACGTAACAGAATTGTTAAGCTACGCATTTCCTGACTCTTGACATCTTGGACCAGACGTAATTTGGTTGCCTCCAGACATTTTACACTTCTCCGGAATTTCAGTCCAACGCTTTTCACCAGATGTATTCTAGGTGTATCGTGGTGGCGACAATAATGTGATTTCATGCTGTAGTTTTCATTTCAGGATAAGAGGCATTAAATATAATTCTGAATTCTCTACGCTATTGAGTATTAAAAATAATGTTTATTTTACAGAAAGCTGTTCTGCGTGACGCCTGTCACGGGTTAAGCGGTTTTCGGGTCTCGAAGGAGCGAATTGCCTTCATCATTAAGGGTACAGAGGTCCTTTTAAGAATAAGGCAAATCGTTTTTTCGAAACGTCGGGAAACACTTCTTCCCTTAAAAAGTGTCGTATCACAATAACGGATTCCTCAATCGCATGGCTGTGAAAAACTCAAAACTGACATAGCTTTTGTGCACATCAGTCGCTTGATGCTGATGTTGTACGATCACCAGGTGTGCGGTATTTAGTTCCTGTTGCAGGCAATACTCACACCCTACAAATATGCAGATGCTGACCCTCTGCTAATTAAACACAGCCCGTTGAAATATACGAGAAGATTCTGAACGTCGGAAGTAGTTAGATTTTGGTGGTCAGGTTCACAGCCCGACCGCTCTAATTTCCTGGTACCTGTTAGAGTCTGTGTGTAGCGCAGCCGCCATGGACACGGATGAAACAAGAAAGTTTCTGTCCCTGCCGACAGTCAAACTCCAATTTCTTCTTCTTTCAGTCCGTAACCTAGTTACTTTAGTGCCGGAATTATTCCTGTTTCACGTTGAAGTTGCAGAGGAAGACTGTCTGGAACATTACAGACAGAAATTAGTGTAATTTATATTTTTAAAGTCTCAGTTCCTTCATCGCAGTGCATGCGCAATGTGTCTTCATTACAATCACTAACCGGTTAATGTTCTCAGGGATATGATAAATGCTCGTTGTAAGAATTATATTTAACACACAAACGTACTGTACGGGAAAAGTGCATGGTTTTTTAGTGTTAAATTTCGTGCGTGTAGCAATAACTGAACTTTAGGGACTCTAGGTACGCTCTATAAGTATTACTTGCGATAAATACCTAATGAAGTGCAGCTGAGTTCTTCTACAGAAGAGAATAATTGCTCAGCGAGTCAAGAAATTTTCTGCATTTAATTTTCTTCTTCTTCTTCTTCTTCTTCTTCTTCTCCTCCTTCTTCTCCTCCTCCTTATTCTTCTTCCTCTTCTTCTTCCTCTTCTTCTTCTTCTCCTTCTTCCTCTTCTTCTCCTATGGCGCTGCAGCCCGCATCGAACCCAGGCCTCTTCAGTGTTTCGCCTCCCAATATCGCTATCCCCTACAGTATCCTTCGTCCTCTTGTATTCAATAACAACAAGGACACCTCTTCATCGTTTCTTCCCCTATGAGTCGTGTTCTTCCCACATGTCCTCCTCCACGGAATTTCCAATCAAGTATTTTGTTCGGTAGTGTACAATTATCCTTTCGGAATGTTATTACCGTGCCATTGCATCCTTTTGAATTTAATATATTTCACTATAACAGGCCCATCCGACAATTCACAGACTTATTAATTGTGTTTCAGTCTCCATCCTAAGTCATTTTCATAGACTGGTCCAAAGATTCTTACCAGTATTTTCCTTTCGAAAGGTGAATCTGTACTCTCATAAGTCTGTTTGAAATTCCAAGGAGACTCACATTCATCCACACTGAAATCCTAACAAGTATTGAAGAGCCCTCTGTGTATATATTGTCAGTTGTTGAATCGTCCTTTCTGCAGCCAGCATGGTATTTCCGTGTAATATTTTCAGAATGTGGTTTGAGTCTATTTAACTGTAGCCTAATGTGACGATTTTATATGCTGTTAGGTGATATACCTCGATAGTTGCTGCATTGTGTGTGTCTTGTCTCCTTTTTTTATACATGGTACGTTATCGTACTGATGGCCCATTTTTAGGTGCTATTTCTTTTACCAAATTACTTTTGTGAAACCGTGCACTTTGGTTTCCAGAGCTGGACCTCCAGTTTCAGGTATGTCTGCTGGTATCCGATCCAAACCTGGTGCGTTATTATTCTTCGGACACTGAATAGCTGTCCTAACCTTTTCAGGTATTGGTGTTTCTGTCTCTTCCTCAGTCCGAATTGAAGTATTTTGTATTTCTGTATATCAGTCTCCTGTCCGGGTGACAGACTAAAATTCTGGAAGTACTTTCCATCTATTTGTATGCCTTTTTTTCCAGTTATGTTATTTTCCTTGTTTCTGCAAAAGTCGATTCGTAGTTTAAACCCATTTTCAATTCGTTAATTTCCATATAGCCTTTTTTTAGATTATTTCTTCGTAGGTGTCTTTATATCTTTCGTGTATGTTCCTCCGCTGATTGTCTTTTCTTTCGGCTGCATATTTTATTTACTTCTCTTCTTAATTGTTCATAATGGGTACGTTTTCTCTGGTAGGTCTTCCTAACCGACCTTTGTATGCTTCATTCTTTTCCCCAGTAGCTATTTCATAGTCCGCATCAAACCATTCTCTTGTGGAAACTTTAGTTTCAACCCCAAGCACTTCCTCAAACGTGTTCCATAAATTGTTTTTAAGTTCCAGCCATTCTTCTTCTATATTCCCTTTTTCCTCAGCCCTCTTCACCAAGTGACTGTAGGGTTTCTTCCAGTTTTTTATGTCATTCCCTTTTCACCGCTATAGCTTGTTTTTCTTTTAGTCTGAAGTTTACATTTACGTTTGCTAGTGTTATTTTTATTTATTCTTGTTATAATTTCGCCCTTATATTTTATGCGTACGAAATAATGATTAGAGTTACAGTTTGCTCCCCTGTAACCTCTGACATCCAGTTTAAATCAGGGCGTTGTCAGTCTGGTTTGATATATTCGCACCTGGTGATGTCCGGATTATTTTATGGATGTCCTTCTGGGAAAACATGTTGAATCAATTATCATACTTTTGCTTATTGCAAGATCAGTAACTTTCTGTCCATTATTGTCAGTTCGCAAATGTAGGCTGTGTTTTCCGATAACCCCTTTGTATATATCTTCTCGTCCTGTTTTTGATTTTAAATTTCTATCCACCATTTTAATTTTATTATTTGACGTATCATCCTGATTTAATCATCTTAATAACATTTGGCGAAGTATGCAAATCACGAAGCTCTGAACTACGCAGTTTTCTCCATTCTTCTGTTACTTCTTCCTTGAAAGCCCAAATACTCTCCGCAGCACCCCTTCTCAGACATCTTTTGTACGTATTCTTCCAGCACTATGGGAGACATTAAGTTCCACGCACATACTGAACAGGCAGAATTGTGCAGTTTTTTACCTTGCGATAACTGAATATTGAGTGGAATATTCCGTAGCAAGTTTATTTTAGTATACCCTAATTTTTATAATGTATTACGGGCTGTGTTGCACAGGTAGGGGCCGTGGCTGGCAGCAGGTTTGTCTGTTCTGCTCAGGCATCACACCGCCAACTTAAACAAGCTCCGGCCCATCGCTCAGCTTTTTCCCCGTGTATTATTCTGACTTCTACAAGGGGCACTTCATTTCCATAAACTGGTTCGATATCAGTACTGTATTACTGTATAAACTATTATACCACATCTAAGCCGTTAAAGTACAGTAGTTGTTAAATTGCCATCCGGTATAAAAACTGCATTTTGTTCAAACAGTTTCGTAGTTAGGGTATGCGTTTCATGCCAACTAATAATACACGGCGATTATTCCCCTAAAGAGCATTCACTGGTTGTCTTTGTAATTGTGAAACAGTGTTTTAAGACTGGGTATTATTATTCCGTTGTAGAGTACATTTGATTGATCATCTACCAACCTAGTAGCCTGTAATTTCAAATTAATGCATAAAAGTTGTACAAATTACACAAGTGTAGAAGTTCACCGCAGGCTTAGGTATTTGCACACGTAAGAAAAATATTATAACCACCATTTTAATTAGCTGAAACGTAAATACACTCTACCACAAACAGATAACGGTAAAAGAGGCGTATGTTTTTGCAGCACACAATTACTATCGCACCAAATTACCGGAAATTTAAAATTCGCCTTGATCCAAGGGGAATTAAGACGCTCAAATTACACTGTGTTAAGTAAACTTGAACGCCTCTCTTCAGTGAAGCACCATGCCTTGAAGGCATATGGGTAGTGACCGTACCTATCCATGCATTCTTAACCCCAAGTCTAGATGAACATAAACGATGAACTTCAAACTTCGTTGTCCCCTAGAAATTGTGCACTCAGTATCCACTGGCAAGGAGTGTGGTGAGCCCAACATTACAAGGAAGAAAATAATTTCTTGCCCTGCTGGGAATGGGACCACAATTCCTGTGATACCCATTCCGTAGCATATGCACTATATTTACTGAGCTGTTAAGATATTCATTCACTACCTAGCAGTAAACCAATAGCGTTTCCATTACAAAGATTAACCCGTTAACGCTGTTTAGGGAACAAATTTATGTTTGTTGTGAGAATCATACGAAACGCATGAATATGCTGTGTGAGTAAAGTGCAGAGTTCGTGAATTTTAAAGACGGTGAAACATAAGGTTAAGACTTCGCTGTAGAGGGTTATAATTGTTTTGCTTCCCTTTTGTCAGCATTTAAATATGGCAAGTAATCAATTTTGCGCATAGTGATGCCATTGGCAGGTGAGGAGATAGACTTAATTGGAGCTCCTGAATGAATACGTACGTGAAAATCTTTAATTCAGTGAAGTTTTGTCAGGGGGGCGGTAGGTGTTTTCAATAACGCTTATAATTGCCTCCTACAATAAAAACAAGGCAGGCAATATATGAATAACGCAACACAGAGGCGCGTTCTTGCAACCATTGTTGCAGTGCAAAAGCAGTAAGAAGCTGCTGCATATTCTGAGTTTGTGTCTGGAGACTTAATTATCCAGCATGCAATGCGCATGCGCCTATTGTCATCTGTGGCCTGTCCGGCTATAAAATATTTTTCCACATTATCTCATAAACGGCACAATTTTCGAAAAAACAGACCAACTTTACTGAACATAAAAGTGTGCTTTGATATCCTCTGCAACTTTTGTCTGGAAACATTTTTCATTCTAAGAATATCCGAGCGAGATAGGACGAAAAATGTATTTTGGTCTTCATGTAAAGTACCCGTTATTGATGTCAGACTTTAATGAAACTGGAATTTTCTCGCCGGATTTTCGAGACTAAACTATCAAATTTCATTAAAATTCTTCTGTTGTTGGGGGCCGAGTTGTTTCATGCAGACGGACAGGCGGGCAGACAGACGTGCCGATGTTGATAGTTGCTTTTCGCAATATTGCGAATTCGCCTAATAACCTGCTATGGCTATTAAGCAGTTTGAATGTTACGAGTGTCTTTGCGTTTAGCCACTAGTGGGCTTACGAGGGCTGCTGGACGTTCACATTCCTGTTGGCAAGCTAAGGAATATAACAAGAATAATACAGAGTGTTATGTGAAGACAGTATCCATTTAATTATTCTTCTTCTAGTGATTTTTTTCCAAAGAAAACTCATTTGTAATAAATTAGTCATACGAACAGTTGCATCTCTTCAAGTTTCCTTTCCAGTCAAAATCTGTTACAGCGGTGTGTATTCTTCTTATCTCTCATTTTTTAAGAAGGTGGTAACTGTGTTTAGTACCTGCCGTAACATTAAAAACCTCAACTTTTTTCCCACACCGTGTGTGTGTGTGTGTGTGTGTGTGTGTGCGTGCGCGCGCGCGCGTGTGTGTTTTGTACGATGCTGACAAACAGCAATTATTTCCATTTACAGCATTAGCTACGCTTTGCCTCTGCAGTGGAGAGAATGAGTGTTTGTTGTGAAATAGCAATTGGACTTTTTAATCTTATTTTTACAGACTCCAGGTTTTAAAGAGCGTGCTATGGCTGAGGCGGTAGGTCCCGGGGCTCACCGCGACGGCCGGGGTTTGAGCCCTCTCCAGTCCGTTGGAATGATGATAGATAGAAGGAATGTCTATGGGACAGAATTTTTTAAAGGGATAATTCGGGTTTTCCTTCCCGATGTCTTTCCAGAAATGTCACATACCCATCTTCATCTTCAAAGCTAGTCTTAGCAGAAGAAGAAATGGGTGAATTTGAAACATGGGACACCTTCCAACAAAATTGGTACTGTTTCGGAAATCGGAGAATGTTGTTTTGCCTGACTTCGAGGGATTAAAAAGTGATGTGTTTGTTTATTGGGTGAAAGCATAAATATGATACAGAAATTGGAGGAAGCTGTATTGGACTGTGGTAAGGAAAGAGGACATTAATAAACCCTTTAGCATCCGAGAATATATTTGTGTTTCGTCGGTATGGTACAGAGCGAACGTGAAATGAAGACAGTAAATAAATGTTGCAGAGTTAAAATATTTTTTAATTAAATATATTTCTTCTTCCTCCCAGTTTTGTATAAATGGGGTGAGGAAAATAATACATAGTTATATTGTTCTTCTGTTCATAATGTGTGTGGACCTTGGTCTCTTACTCTAAAGGAGAACACAGATTGAGGGTGACAGAGCACACGAGCCGAAGTGAACTATCTGAACCTAAGAGAGAAACCATTACTGAAGTGGAGAAATTTACATAAACAGGAGCTTGGTAGTCTGTGTTTTTTCCGGCAAAATTTATTAGTTAGGCCATATCTAGAATGGTTAGGTCCGCAGGATACATAGCATATATATTGGATGAGACCTGTATAAAAATATACATAGTTGCGGAGATAATATTAAAAGGAATTTTAGAAGAAATAGGTTGTCATGATGTGGAGTCAGGTCAGATAATTAATGATAGGACCTAGAATATGGATATTTGTAGGAAGTAGTGACCCGTCGATTTCCGTAAAAGGCGGAGAATATCTTGACTGAGTGACAGTTTCTGAAGCTGCATCGTAATTTTGGTTGGTATAGCTGAAGCGACACAAATCTGTCGGAGCGCAAAGACGGCAGACGGTCGGTCACAACTACTTAGCCTCCCCCTCTTCTCCATCGCCATAGTTGCTACATCAACTGTTTTACTTAAACCTACGACACTTTAAAATTATTTAGCAGTGTTGAAGCGTAGAAAGTCTTTTTATTCACGTCATGCCAACATACAGCGTAGAACTGAACTGGGGCTTGTGCGTGGGCCGGCTACATGGCGCTGTTGCCAACTCGAAATATGCTCGGAAGAAGCTGTCTTAACAATAATACGTTTAAACGATATTTCCGGATTTCAGGCTTGGAGCAGACTGACCAAGTTGCAAATGTAGTGCCTGAGTCTCGTCCCGTTTGCAGTGAGCCAATCACCCTATGGAATTCTGTTCTGCAAACTTTCTGATCCTAGCTTTCAGTGATATCTTGTTGTACGGAATGAGAGGTTTTCACGATCGCGAGTAGCTTCATGCGCTATGTCGCTGCCACTGCCTGTCTGATACACTTTTTGTCACGCATGTTGCTGCAGACTTACAAATGGCAATCTCATTACGCGTGCAGACCTGTAGTATTACGAAGTACGAAGAGAGACCTGAGGTTCTGATGGATCTGGCTGTTAATTTTCTTCTGCCCTGTGACATCTTGCATCTGGGAAGACTAGTACCAGCAACAGTCCAGAAGAATCTGCGATCTGCATTGTGCGGAAGGCAGAATGAGGCGTGTGGAAAGCCTCTTCTACCCTGAAGATATTGGTGTCACTACTCACCAAGCAAACTACGTGACGTTACATTCCGGAAGAGAGTAATTTTAAATGTTTGAGAACATGGTGTTGAGGAGAATATTTGGACCTAGGAGGGACGAGGTAACGGGGGAATGGAGGAGATTGCATAACGAGGAGCTAAATGATTTGTACTCCTCACCCAGTATTGTGCGGG